>Ga0265297_10004839_pt1 | contig 21377 bp, 27 predicted proteins | sample Munlanlwell13791_FD_192502 | JGI IMG/M metagenome (GOLD analysis project Ga0265297, IMG submission 192502) | Leachate microbial communities from a municipal landfill in Southern Ontario, Canada - Leachate well 137-91 | ecosystem: Engineered > Solid waste > Landfill > Unclassified | place...
CGCTCCGCTTCCGGTCGGGGATGACATAGGGATGGTTAATTAGCGCTACTCATTAATTATTAATTTTTTATATTTATACCTCTCCAATTCCTCTTCAATGTCAGCGTATTTCTTCCCCGCCAACATGCCGCCGGCGGTAAATTCTACTTGCGTCACTTCGGCCAGGCAAAAATCCGGGTATATAAATTTATCCTTTTCGGTTTGACTGGGAAATTCGAACTCAATTAGCACCAGGCCGGCCAAATCATCCAAAAAGACATCGACGTCAGCTATTTTGTCCTGATAGTGATAAGCAAAGCGCCACTTATGTATTCTTTTGCCGGGGACTGCTGATAATTCGGCAAATTCGTCCGCCGACAGGGCAATATTAGTTTCCTGTTGAATTGACGAATCCGCCTCATCAATCGGTCGCTTTCTGATGATCTCGTATTTATCGCCATTTTTTCTAATCCGCAAATCACAATGCGCCTCCTTGCTCGGCAGATAAATATCTAAAATCTCTTTTTTCTCAGACTTAATTAATTCCTCGGGAATATATTTAGCCAGGAATGTTAGTTCGTATTCGATCATAAAATCAGACTATATTTTCAAAATCTTGTAATTCATCATTTGTAATTATCAAAATGTTCCCGAAAAAATATCTTCATTCCTTTTTTGAAAGGTGGGGTGTATCTTTGGGGATTTTCTTGCAGATCTTTTTTTAAGGCTGATAATTTTATCCATTTGACCCGGCTGACCTCTTTTTTATCCGCTTTGATTTTTTTATCACTGTTGGCCAAATAAACTACGCACCAGGCATTGTCCACTTTTTTATCTTCGTGAATATACTTAAATAAGCGGCAAAAAATTAAGTTCTTTAAACCAATTTCCTCTTTGGTTTCTCGCTCAATCGCCTCGAAATATGGTTCGTCCTCCACCATGCCGCTGACTGAGTATGAATATAAATTGGGATACCATCGTTTGCCCTTGGCCCGTTTTTGCAACAGCATTTCTCCCTGAGAATTAAGCAAAATCAAATGCACGGCGCGATGAATCAAATCCGATTGGTCAAAATCACCAATCTCTCGCAGTCCCACTACATTGTCCTCTTCATCCACCTGCATTACTAAATCATTAGTCATATTTTTTTATAAAAAAATAACTCTTGAAAAATAATTGTCATCCTGGACGGGAAGCGAAGCGCTCACGATCCAGGACCCCCTTAGCAATTAAATATTATTAATATTCACTACCCCTAAGTACCAAGGGGGTCTATATTACCACAACCAATCCCACCCCAGCTCGACGTACATTTCCCGGCTCGGTGGCGTCAATTTCAAATCTTTAAGATCTTCTTTTTTATGCCATTCCCAGGTTTCAAAGTATTCATTGGGAATAATCTCGCCGCCGGCATAATCACAAAAATATTCCAGAAAAATAAAACGTTGGTCCACCTTGTCACGATTGTGAGTAATGGCTTCCCGCGGTTGGTGCCGAAATTTGGGCACAATATTACGAATGTTATCCACGTCAATATTGGCCTGTTTTTTCACCTGCCGTTTTACTTCTTCCTGAAAATATTCATTGTTAAAATCTTGTTTCTTAAACAACTCCATCGCCTTTGGTTGATCCTCCACGCTCCCCCCCAATGTATGCCAAGCTCCCTCGTAAGGAGGATTATCCACCTTCTTTTTGCCCAACAAAAAATCATCCCCTTTTCTGACAATAGCGACTACATCGATAACTGTTTTCATTTTGGCATATGGCTAACAATAAAATATCTCTCTACTTCTATTTTAGTCCAATATTTAAGTTTTCACTACCGCCTAACTAATTAATTTTGTTCTATCATTGTCGGCATAAGGCAACATCTTATGATAAGCGTCAAATAAAAAACGGCCAATGGGCAGGAGGAACTTATACATCGATTTAAAAGTTCTCGGATCTTTGGTCTGCCAGTGTTTTTGAACAACATTGGCGATATATTGGCAGTAATCATTATTTTCTCGAAAAAAATTAATATAGCATTTCTTCCAATGATGACAGTTACCATCTGATTCTTTCAAGAAAAACAGATAAAAATTATTGGCCTGTCTGATGAAATTGCTTATTTCAACATCAGATAATTTTATACTCTGGGGGGACAAGTGATATTTCATTGATTCCTCATTTTGATCAACCACCACCGTCTGGCCCAGCATAATTTCATTATCATCAATCACCAGCTCTGGTAACAGCCTCTCCGAAGCGTCATATTTTACTAACTGTTCTAACATAAATAATTATTTTATCCCCACGATCTGTTTTAAATAATGACTTTTATCCATTATTCGTTTCGGTTCTGTCACTTTTTCCAAGAAATGGATCCCAAGTAAATGATCATATTCATGTAAAATCACCCGCGCCAATAAACCTTTCGCTTTCAATTCAAACTCTTGCCCCTTTTCATTCTGGGCTCTCACCCTCAAACTAGCTGGTCTGATCACCGGCGCAAATATATCGCTATGAGCCACACTGCCACATCCCTCCCATATCTCCGCCTCTTTTTTTGATTGCCAGACTATTCGCGGATTGATATAGACCCGTAGTTTATCACTATCCTCTCTCTTCCTGGTTTCCGTCTCATAAATCTCCGTCACGAATATTTTTATTCCCACCCCAATTTGAGGCGCCGCCAAGCCAATCAACTGATGAAAATGCAGTGATTCTTTTAAATCACGAACAATCTTTTTTATCTTCGTCTCACCAATTTCTGTCACCACTCGTGCCGGCACCGATAAAACCGGATCGCCAATTTGTCGCAGTGTTTTGATTACCATAATTTTTCCTACTCTTCCTTCGTAAACAAGGCCTTTAGATTATGAGTGGCGCTGGTCCAGTCGCCGCCAATGGCAATAAGTAAAACGACAATCTGCCACCAGTTCCAGCCCCCGCCAAACCAATTGTACACCGCCAAATACCAAAGCAGCGTGTAGGGGGCAAACAAAAAACCCAATACTTGCCAGAGCATAGAGGGTACCGGATTCAAAAACCACCGGTAAAAAATATACAATACCACCAAAATTGTCCGCGGAATGACAAAGAAAATTCCCATAAAACTAAGCAAACTGGTCATCTTTGTTTTGATTATTAATTAATTGCTTTTATTATAATTAAAATTGAAACAAATAAAAAATTACGAATTAATTCACGCCACTCAATAATTCGTAATTTTTTAATATTCTTCACTGCTTGTCACGATAATTTCCTTCTTTCTCAACAACGCCGTACACACGCCATCGCCAGCCACCAGTTTGCCAGAAAAAGTGCCGTCGTAAGTGACGCCTACTCCACAAGATGGACTTTTGGCTTTGCCAATAAATTCGTCTATACCCAATTCTTGAGCTAGTCGCCAAACTTCCTCCGCCCCCCGGACAAATCTTTCACTTTCATCTTCGCCAAATTTATTAATAACTTTATTTTTCCCCTCCAATACCCCCAATCCGTCACCATTGATGACTTCTGCCGCCGGCCGCGGCGTACCAAACCCACCCAATTGTTCCGGGCATACTCCCACCACCTCGCCTCGCTTGGCTATCGCCACCAATTTATCATGACGTTTATTTTGTCCATTCCACATGCAATTTACGCCCAATAAGCATAAACTACATAATTTTTTCTTCATCTTGAGTCCTCTTTTTTAGCACTGCCGTCCAGGCATGATGAATCAACCCTTGGTGTTTCCAGTTTATTTCCTGCCATGGCTCCTCTTCCATAAACTTGGCCGGTGAATACAATTTTTTCAAATCATTCACCCCCCGCGTCACCATATTTTTTTTTGACCTTTCTTTCTTGGAATAATGTAAAACTGACACCATGCCCCCTGGATTTAAAATTCGATGAATCTGGTGGGTAAATTCTTGGCCGATTTCATCATCCATTCCATGTGAGGTGCCGCAGTCCACCACCGCCATAATGGAGTTCTTCTCCACGTACTGCAAAAACTCAGTGATATCATTCTGCACAATTTCTATTTCTTCATTGAGAATATGCTCCCAGATCTGTTTTTTTAAATCTATTACTGCCAAACCATCGTTTTCCACCGCCATAATCTTAAATTTCTTATTCCGGATATCGGCAAATTTAGTCGCGATATAGATGGTATTTTTACTGTAACCAGCTTGGGTATCAATTATGGTGCCAATATTCTGGTTGCTTTTTTCAATAAGTTTTACCAGCTTAATCACTTCACTGGTCGGCTGATCTGACAGCCAGTCTATCATGTCTATCGACTCAGGATCATTATTTATTTCAAGACGATACTCTTTACCCTCGATCAGCTCTTCCGTCTTTTGGTTCTTGTTTTTACCGAACAAAAATTCGTTTAATCTGCCAAACATAGATCAAAAAATAATAGAAATAAAGCTCAGACATTACTATCCAACAATATCATCTTAAACAAAAAAACACTTAATAATAAGTGTTTTCCAATAAAAAGTCGCCACCATGCATTACTAATTTCTAATTCGTCTGGCTTTTTTTGACCAACTTGTAATTCTTCTGCAAATGGACCAAATCATCTCGGATCTTTTTTAGGGCCTTTTTTAGACCATCAATATTACCCGTCTGCAAATACAAATCGATAATAGTGGCCGTTGTTCCCAAGTAATCATTGTTCTCAACGTGAAATTGAGTCGATTTACTAATACTTGATTTACCCGATTGCTTATCGCGAGCCACCAATAAATCTAGTCCCATCTCCATCCCGTCAAAACACGCCCCGGAATCATATTTGTTGGATAATAAATACTTCATTATTAGAATTACGAATTATTATTTAATTTTCTACCCGGCCAAAACGATTGCCGGCAATAATTAGATGATCCAATAAATCAATACCCAATATCTGCCCCGCCGCTTTTAATTGAGTGGTAATCTCCAGATCTGATTTACTCGATTTAACACTACCCGAAGGATGATTGTGAGCGATAATGACGGCCGCCGCCGCGTATTCAATCGCCGGTCGGAAAACCTCCCGCGGGTGAATAATGTTGGCCGTCAAACTACCGACTGAAATCACTTCATCATGGATTAATTGATAGCGACTGTTCAGATATAACCCCCGCAATTGTTCTTTGGGTAGCTGTCGCATATCTTTAAGATAATTAAAAGCCTGCTTGGCGGTACGAATTACTACTTTCCCTCGTTGATTATCCTTAAAATAACGATGCCCCAGTTCAAAACAAGCCACAATTTGACAGGCCTTGTACAGGGGTATATTTAATTCATTAGCCAGACTGCGCGGATTCTTATTGTGCATGATGGTTCGGTCGCCATATTCTTTTAATATTCGATCGGACATTTGCAGCACGTCCTCTTTTTTGGTCCCCACATTCAGCACCACGGCCAACAACTCGGCGCTCGACAAAGCCGTGGGCCCATATTCCAATAATTTTTCCCGCGGCTTATCTTTGTCATCCAGATCCCGAATCATTAATACATATTCTTTGTCACCAGCATCGATAATAAAATTCTGATCAAGCATAAAATATTTATCTTTCGGCGGTATTTTCATATTTTTCCCCATAAAAAATAATTAATTTTTAGCATATGCCCATTATAAAACATCGGACATTAAGTAAAAATTAATTAATTATTTATTTTGGATTAATTATTTCCCAATAAACTTCATCGACAAAGAATTAACACAATGCCGGACATTTTTTGGGGTTAAATTCTCGTCAGTAAATACGTGTCCCAGGTGCGCTCCGCAATTATTACACACTATTTCCGTGCGCGCGCCATCCGCGTCGGGTACGTGTTTGACCGCTCCGGCAATCTCATCATCGAAAGCCGGCCAACCGCATCCGGAATGAAATTTATCCTTGGAGCGATACAGGGGGGCATTGCAACGGCGACAAACATATGTCCCCGGCTCGAAATGATCATTGTATTCACCCGTAAAAGCCGGCTCAGTACCTTTATTGACAATTACCTCCTCTTCCGCCGGCGTCAATTGGTTATATTTTTTATTCATCGTCCAAACTTTATTAATCTAAACATCAAATATTTTCCTGATCCAGTAACCATTCTTTGATACTAACTCCACCTGCATATCCTCCCAAAGTGCCATCCGCGGCAATTACTCGATGACAGGGAATGACAATCGGTATTGGATTGGCCGAGCAAGCAGCGGCCACCGCTCGGGCTTTCTTTCGGTCACCCAGTTGGGCCGCCAAATCTCCATAACTGATCGTTTGACCATAGGGAATCTTGGTCAAAGCCCGCCACACTTTCTTTTGCCAGGCCGTGCCTGTCTTAAAACTAATTGGCAAATCAAATTCCGTCCGCCGGCCTTTAAAATATTCTTCCAACTGCTGGCTAAAAATATTATCCGTTTTATTGACTTGTCGATTTTGCCAATATTCTCGCTTGAATTGAATCCCCACCAGCTTATTATTTTCCGCCAGTATCTTTAAACTCACCGTGGGCAAATTGTAATAATAAATATTCATAAATAACATTGTTCCTAAAGATAAATAACGAATTACAAGATAAATTAACGAGTTGTTCTAATTAGTCATTCCCCTGTCATCCCCGCCTTGAGCGGGGATCTTATCATTAAGTTTAGTTAAACGTCTTATTGATGAGATCCCCGATAACCGGAGCGCTCCGCTATGCTCCGCTTCCGGTCGGGGATGACATGAGGGAGATGGTTAATTAGCATAAATCATAAATTAATAATTAAATACTAAAATCTCCCTCCAACACCGTCGTTTCGGCCTGTCCATCGAACCCCATCTCCTCCCCCTCCAAAGTAATTAGTACTTTATCGACATCCAAAATATCGCGACTGCCGGCATAACTGACAAAATAGGTACCGTCATCCTGTTTTTTGAGATCATACAACGAATACCAGCCGCTGGTTTCATCAACCGGTACCAGCCAGGCCTCATAAAATTTATTTTCGGGTGCTGGGTTCAGATTACCTTTTATCTGGATTCTGAACCAGGCATTGCCTTGTTGCAGTATTGCTGTCGCCTCACCCACAAACTCACCGGCCGATAACAACTGCACAGTTTCCTCCTTCACTCGCTCCACCTGTCCGGCCACGGTCATATCATATTCTTGGACATTGCTATTATCATTTCCCAAATAATAATCGTTGCGGGTGATATAAAAATACACCCCAACTATGGTAACTAAAATAACAACAATTGATGCGATCCAATATTTTTTCATTATTTATTATTAATTATTCTTTGCGCGTCCCAGAAATCATATAAAACTATCCCCAGATAAAGTAAACCAGAGAAAAACCAGATTAAGACCGATAAGGTCGGATAAATCGTTTGCACCGATATGGCCATACTTTCCAGCAGCAGAGCCATTAGCAACATAAAACAAAAAGTGGCCGCGTGCGCCAGCCATCTTTGCCCAATTGACTTACTGTTTACTCTTTCGTAGGTAAAAGCAAAATTAGCAAAACAAACAGTGACTAGTAGGATACTAATAATCAATAAAAAATTATTTAATTGTCCGGCGTCAATCAATGCCAGATTATTCGCCAGGTAAGGATAAAATATTATTGCCAGAATAATGATTAATATATTTTTTGCTATATTTTCGCGTCGCATATTCTTATTGGTGATAACTCTTATAGTAATAATCAATTAATTTTTTATTTTGATAAACAAATTTGCCTGAATAAAAACCCGGCTCATTTAGCCATGGTATGAATATTCGATCACCTTCCCATAAATTCAGGTTATCAATTTTATCGTTATCAATCCACCGCAGGTTACCTTCATTGGAATCAGTTAATTGACCGTCAAAATCATTGATCACGAATAAAAAAACACACCAGTCGTTTTGTCCGTCAAAATCAGGAAAAGTCAGTATTCCTTTTAATGTTGATTCTTTAACGATTAATCCTGATTCTTCCCTAATTTCTCTGATTATACATTCTTCCGGTGTCTCGCCTTTTTTAATCTTTCCCCCCAGTCCATTCCATTTACCTTCATGAACATCATTTTCTTTCTTTACCCGATGCAGCATCAATGTCTGTCCATTTCTTCGAATATAACCCAGAGTAGCTAATATCATAAACCTATCCCTCTGACTATATATTAACAATTATCCCACCCAAAATCACCAGACTGCCGATTAATATAAATATAGCAAACAACCAAAACCCGAAGATATAATATTTGTTATCGTAATATTCATGGCCTGGTCGGTGGCAAACGCAGACGTAATCGGAAGACCCCGCCCCTATTTGTCGGCGATCATCGCTATTGGCGTGGGTAGGGGATGATGCGCGATCATGGGCGGGTTTTAAACCCGCCCCTACAATATTATTTAATTGTGTCTCGTAATTGGTAATTTGTAATTCGTAATTTTCCGCCAACTTCCTCTGCAACTGTGTGTTATTATCTAACAAAATTTGCCCCATAGCGGCTTGATTACCCCTCTCGCCTCCCACGATATCCCGTAGGGCCGAAATTTCTCTTCTGAGGGCGGTTAATTCGTTTTTTAGAAAATCGTTTTGTTCTTCGAATTTTTTGGCTACCCGTTCTTTTTCTTCAATTAACCTAAGAGCATAACCAGACAATTCAACTATCCGGTTATTATGTCCGGACATTTCTTCGTTTTGTCCGGACATTTTTTTTATCCTATCATTATATCCTTTTAAAAATGGGTTCTCGGTATAAATTATATCATGACTGTCCAAGGAGTTGTCCACAGACGTGTCCGAAACTGCGGATAAGTGTCCGGAAAAGTCGGACATGTTGACACCAGGTGTTGTCTCAAAAGTATCTTCAATAGCATGTAATTTAAAATCGGACATATTATTTTCAGTCATATCGGACATTTCCACAGGTGATAAATGTGCTTCTTGACTAGCAATGGGATATTTCAAATATTTATTAACGGACATGTTATGATCTGCAAAATCGGACATTTTTTGTCTGTCGGACATCAGGGTGTATTCTTTTCCCTCTTCCAATTTATAGTTTTTTTCTCCAGCTTTTTCATTTGATACCTGATATATATTGCGCAATATATCTTGGTACGTTTTAATCGGGATGCGGACATATTTTTCTTCCTTATTTGTTTCATTCTCGGACATTTTTTGGTGTCCGGACTTTTGTCCGTCCGAAATACTTTTATCTTCCAAAACAGAGCGGACATGCGGGTCCGCCCCTACATCCGGGCGGGCGGGTTTAAAACCCGCCCCTACGATATATTCACGCAACGATTGCCGGTCGATATGATATTTACCCTTAATTTTGGTCCACTTGATCTTATTGCCATTAATCCACCGCCGAATGGTGCGCTCATTCTTTCCGGCAGCCTCTCCTGCTTCTTTGACTGATAGGTAGGTCATAATTATTTTGTTCTTAAATATATCATATACAAAAAAACGGGTACGACAAGATTATCAAGGATAATTAGTTGCCAAAAAAAACAAAATATAGTATAAATAAAGAATACTATCAGGAATATTATTATGGGAATTGAATATTTTGATCCTGAAAAACTGCGAGAAAAATATCAGGAAAATCAGCGATATTTTACTTATGTTCCAAGTAAAGATTTAACCGACAAATATTTTAATCCTGAAAAACTGCGAGAAAAATATCGGGAAAATCAGATAGATTTTACTTATGCCCTGAGTAAAAATTTAACCAAAGAATATTATTTATCAAAGGAAGATCGGAAGGAACTCCACCGTATTATCAATAATAGCGGTAATAGTGCCATAGAAAAAAATATAGAACTATCAAATTTTATTAAACTTGCCGAAGAAAAGACAAATAAACACCTCGCGCCAATTGGCCTCAATACTCAACAAAATATTGATTTAATAAATTGCTATTTGGAATTCAATTCAAAGGATGTGTCGTTTATTACCAAATTGTCAGAGAAAGATCTGCAAAATACACCCCCAATCATTCATACCATTGATCAGTATAATATTATTAATGGTTCCCAGTCCCTCTCCGCCTCTGATGAGGAAATACGCCAGAAGCGATTAGAATTGCATCAAGATATAATTGATAATTTCCGCATTACTAACCCAAAAAACATCTCCGGCAACCCCGAACTAATAATCGTTGGCGGGTGTTTGGGTGCGGGTAAAAGTATATTTATTAACCGCGCGATTCCGACAATTCTAACCAAACATGCCTATATCGATTCCAATCTGATTAAACCTAAATTGGTGGGTGAAGATTATTCCGAGAACAATATTAAACAAGTTCTTTCAACCCATCAAGAATCATCCTGGCTGGCCAGAAAGATACTGAATGAATCTATTGCCAGTAATATTAATCTTATTTATGAAACTACCCTAGACGATGAAAACAAAATTAGATCCATTATTAACACTGCCCGAGCCAGAAGTTATTCAGTTTATCTAGTCTATCTGCATGGCGGTATCGAAAGCTGGCGTCGCAACAGTTTGAATCGCGCCCGGACCATCAAACCAGCCATTTTTAATAATGGCTTTATTGGTTACCTAAATTTAAAAAAATTTGCCCAAGAAAAACTGCTTCCCATGCGAGTTATTGACAACTCAACCATCAATACTTACTCAACCACATTAATAAAAATACCGGACATCAGAAAAAAACGCTCCGATTATCTATGTCATATCAAGGAAAAGATACCTGAGTTCGAGAAATATTGTAAATTTGCCCAGGAATTACATCCCAATCAATCATAAAAAATTGGTACACTGTAAATACATATTTAAATGATCAGTAATAAATGAAATTTAATCTTAAACCACCCTATCAACCCACCGGCGACCAGCCGCAGGCCATCAAGCAACTCGTCGCTGGTCTCGAAAAGAAACAAAAATTTCAAACTCTACTGGGCGTGACCGGCTCCGGTAAAACCTTTACCATGGCCAATATCATCCAGAAAGTTCAGAAACCGACTCTGATTATTGCCCACAACAAAACCCTGGCTGCCCAATTGGCCAGTGAATTTAAAGAATTTTTTCCCGACAATGCTGTTCATTATTTTGTCAGCTACTATGATTATTATCAACCCGAGGCCTATCTTCCCACCACCGATACTTATATCGAAAAAGATTCCTCGATCAATGACGAAATCGATAAACTGCGCCACGCCGCCACTTCCAACCTGCTGCGGCGCGATGATGTAATCATTGTTGCCTCGGTGTCATGCATCTATGGCATTGGTAATCCGGAAGTTTACAAACAAACTGGCATTGAAATTAAAACTAAGCAAAAAATTAACCGTAATGATTTGATGCGCCACCTGATTGATATTCAATATCTGCGCAACGATATTGACTATCACCGCAGCTCTTTTCGAGCCCGTGGCGATCTGTTGGAAATCTGGCCGCCCTATGAAGACAACGGCTATCTAATTGATTTCTTTGGTGATGAAATTGAAAAAATCCAGCAAGTTGACTCCCTCACCGGCGAAGTGATCCAGACTTATCCCAAACTTATTATTTTCCCCGCCAAACATTTTGTCACTTCCAAGGCCGAGATTGAAGATATCGTTAAACAAATTAAAGCCGATCTGGACCTTGAATACAAACAATTTAAACAAAACGGTAAGGATCTGGAAGCCCAGCGGCTCAAGCAGCGGGTTAATTTTGATCTGGAAATGATCAAAGAAACCGGATATTGCACTGGCATTGAAAACTATTCCCGTTACTTTGATCATAGAAAGGAGGGGGAGCCACCCCATGTCTTATTGGACTTCTTTCCCAAAGACTATTTAATGTTTATCGATGAGTCTCATATGACCGTTCCGCAAATTGGTGGTATGCACAATGGCGACCGGGCCCGTAAAGACATGCTGGTCAACTATGGTTTCCGACTCCAGGCCGCCTATGACAATCGCCCCCTCAATTTCCCCGAGTTTGAACAAAAAATTAATCAAGTCATTTTTACCTCCGCTACTCCGAGTGTCTATGAAAAAGAACATTCCGAAGCCGTAGTGGAACAAATCATTCGCCCCACCGGCCTAACTGATCCCCAAATTGATGTCCGCCCGGCCGCGGGTCAAATCGATGATCTGATCAACGAAATTCAAACCACCATCAAAAAGGGCCAACGAGTTTTAGTCACCACTCTGACTAAACGTTTGTCGGAAGAATTGACTGAGTATTTACAGGAAATTAACATCAAAGTTCAATATCTGCACAGCGAAGTTGACACGGTGGAACGCATGGAAATTCTGCGCGATCTCCGCTTGGGCGTCTATGACGTCTTGGTTGGTATTAATCTTCTTCGCGAAGGTTTGGATCTGCCGGAAGTTACCCTGGTCGCCATTCTCGACGCTGACAAAGAGGGCTTCCTGCGCAGTGCCACCGCTCTCATTCAAACTATTGGCCGCGCCGCCCGCCACGTCGATGGTCACGTGATCATGTACGCCGACAAAATTACTAAATCTATGGAGGCCGCTATCGGTGAAACCAATCGCCGTCGCCAAATCCAGGAGAAATATAATCAGGAGCATGGTATTACTCCGCAAACCATTCAGTCCCGCATCAAAGACCTGGGCATGGAGTCCAAAAAAACTCGCGACCAAAAGAAAAAACACGCCGGCCAAATCGATTGGCAACGGGTCGATGAATACACTCCCGACGCCATTGATAAATTAATCATCAATCTGGAAAAACAAATGGATATCGCCGCCCGCAACCTGGAATTCGAAAAAGCCGCCGAACTACGCGATCAGATTGAAGAACTGGTTCTGATCAAAAAATCCAAAGCCAAGAGTTAATTTGTAATTATTTAGTCACGATCGGTATCAAAATATTGAACGACGTCCCCTTCCCTTCCTGGCTGTTAACAAAAATTTTCCCATCCGCTTTTTCGACTAAGTCCTTAACCGTCGACATGCCTATCCCCCTCTCCTCCTTCCCCTCTTTAGTGGAAAAATACCAATCATAAATTTTATCAGTATTCTCCGGACTAATCCCCCGGCCGTTATCTGATATTTGAATATACAACTGATTGCCATCCACCACGACGGATCGCAAATCAGATATTATGCACTTTATTTCTCCCCTTTCCTTATCCAGTGCTTCAACGGCGTTAGTTAGTAAATTATTCATAATTCTGTCAAAAGAATTAATGTTTAATTTAGTATAAATCTGTTTATCACTTAAATTATTCTGGAAATCTAAATCTATTTGTTTCACTTTATTGTTTTTATGAGAAAAATTGACCAGCAGGCCAATACTGTCACGATCATAATCAAGTTCAAATAGTATTGGTTTTTCATCATCGATTAAACTCATTTTTTCACCAATAATCCGTTTCTTTAAATTTTCTCTTAATTTATCATATAAAATCAGCAGCTTGTTATAGGCGGCAAGCATTCTTTTCTTTTTTTCTTCATCGTATTTAATATCATTTAGTTCTATCAATTCGGCGTATCCCAGGAATGAAGACAAAAAATTATTTATATCATGTTTTATTCGCCTGGCTGGCGTGTTAACTTGTGATATAATTATCCCTTTTATATCCTGCTGAATTTCTCGCACTCTCAATATTTCATCTTCTAAGTCTTGCATGGGGCTTATTTTTTTGGTGGTAACTTTTTCGTCTAGCTGTTCAATGACTGGTGGAGAGGAGATTGCTCGGTCTTCAATTACATATTCTATTTTTTCTGATCCAATAGTGTCCATTTAATAAAGTTATTATTTTATGATAAAAATATTATAAAATATGCTTCATTATCAAAAAATTAACAAAACATTAAGAATATATTAATTTTTTTTACCCCGGCTACCTTGCTAATACCGGCCAAAAAGCTATAATAAGAAATAAGTATATTCAACTAAAAATAGAATCAATGGGAAAAAAGAGTCAGAAAAAAAAGCATAAAATTAACAAGGCGCATATTCTGCAAGCCACCCAAAATTTTAATCAAGCCAATCCAGTGGTATCGCCAAATACAGTAGTCAATCAAACTACTTCCATTAAAGCCGATACCCCCATTCTGGGGTCAGCGCATCATTTAACCGCCAGAGAGGAAGATCAGTTTCGACATGTCGTGCCTGATTTAAAATTCTTCGGTTTGGTGACGGTACTGATGGTGGTTATTTTAGCTGTAATATATTTTTGGGATGCTTCATCGGGAATTATTCTGCCAGCCGGTGGGAAAATATATGATCTGCTGCATTTAAATTAATTTTGGTTATCAATTGTCAACAAACAAAAACACACCATAAATGGTGTGTTTTTTTAATAAATATTTTTAACGAGTTCAGCCAAATTTAATCACCGGGACCCACCGCGCGTTGGGCGGGTTTAAAACCCGCCCCTACGAAATAATTGAACCCAATTTAACTGGTTGACCGGGATTTAATAATACGGCCGCACCGTCATTGTCAACGGCCAATATCATCCCCCGGGATTGAATGCCGCGGATTTCCTTGGGTGCCAAATTGCGCAAAATTGGTACCTGCTTACCAACCAGATCCTCTGGTTCAAAAAATTCTCTAATACCGGAAATTATCTCGGTTTCCCCTTTGTCACCAAAATCAATCGTTAATTTATATAATTTATCCGCCCCCTCCACCTCTTCTACCCTTTTAATCTCGCCAATATTGATATCCAGTTTCAACCAGTCATCAAAACTAATCACCGGTTTTACTTTCAGATCTTGTGCCAAAAAAGGCTCAATCAGCCCCGCTCTTTTCCGCGCTTTAGCCAAGGTCATGCTCGCCACTTCATTGGCCCGAGCGGCCCCCCGCGCCAACACCTCGATCACATAATCACGATTTTTATCCAACTCCCCATATTTCTCTCGAATGGGGTTAATAAAATCCACCACCCGTTCCGCCAATTCCTCTTTAAATTCCGCGTATCCCTTACCAGCAAATCTGTCTTCTATTACCTGTTTTTCTTCCCCGGTAATATTTTGATAAATAGTTAATAGGTTATGCAGCGCCGGCCGCTTGGCGTCAAAAACAATTTCTTTACCCGAATCGGTCACCGCTTTGCCAATCTTGGCTCGGATGTCATCGGCCGTATCCAAAAGCCAAATGTAATTATATTTTGACTTCGCCGATTTACTCATTTTTTCGGCCGGGTTATCCAGCGCCATAATCCGCGCCCCACTGGGCGGATTAACCGCTTTCGGTTCCTTAAAAGTTTCGCCGTACAAACGATTGAAGCGCCGCGCGATTTCTCGGGCAATTTCCACGTGCTGCCGCTGATCATCACCCACCGGCACTTCATCCGTGTTATAGAGTAAAATATCTGCCGCCTGCAGCACCGGGTAATCCATCAATCCCACCGATACATTATCGTCGCCCACTTTACGCGATTTTTCCTTGAATTGAATCATCTGATTCATCCAGCCAATCGGTGTATTACAATTTAATATCCAGGTCAGTTCAGTATGAGCGGGCACATGTGACTGGATAAACAAATTTGATTTGGCCGGATCAATCCCGCAAGCTAAATAGATCATAATTATTTCCAGAGTCCGTTTTTTTAAAGTTTCCGGGTCATAGGGTACAGTCATGGCGTGTAAATCCACCACAAAAAACCAATTCTCCGTGTTTACCTCGCCCTGTTTTTTTACCCATTGGCTGATGGCGCCAATATAATTACCGATCGTTAAATTCCCCGACGGCTGCACGCCCGACAAAACCCGTTTCTTAGCCATATGGTAACTCCTAAAATCAAAAATAAACTTTAACCTTATTATATGTCAGAAATATCAAATATGGGAATTTTAAGCTGTGATAATATTAAGTCAAAGGTCAAAAAGATTATTTTTTGCTATGCCGAAAAAATATTTTATTCTCTTATCAGTTTTCTTTTTTCTGGTTGTTTTTATTGTCACTTTTCAAATTTATCGACAAAAACAACTGAAAAATAATCAAACTCAAGCCTTTGATACTACCATATTAAATCTGAATATCAATCCCGGTACCTTGAACCAAACGGTTGAGTCCGATTCGACCACTGCCGCTGAAATTTACTTATCGGCGGTGGATATTTTTTCCGCTCCCCCCGCGGGCGGTATTAGTACCGGGCAGCTGACCACTACCGTCAAGGACCACCGTGGCACCGCCGTCGGCTGGAGCCAAACCGCCAGTTGCACCAATTTTACCAGTGGTACCAACACTATTGCCGTTACTAACCTCACTCTTAATCCACAGACAATTATTCCCATTGGTGGTTCTGATCTAACCGGTGTCAATCTGGGCACCCCCCATACTTTTACCGGTCCGGCCGACATTACCACTATTTTCCAAGCCACCTCCAGTCATGGAAGCGGTCGCTATCAATCCGAGAGCAATCTCAACCTATTAGTCCCCAAAACCACCGTTGTTGGGCAATATACAGCCACCATGACGATTACGGTTATTTGAACAAGTTGCTCTGACTGGATTAATTACCAATGATAAATTAATAATCGATCATTTATTTATCATTCGAAAAAATGCTATCCGATAAACATTGACAAATATGATTAAATATTGTAGAATATTAAGCAATATAATAATATTTTGTTTATTATGATCTTAAAAAACAATATTAAAGACCATAAACAGGAAACGCCAGCAGCACTATTAAAATTTGATTATCGTTTATACTGGAAAAACATTAAAAGAGAAAACCATAAATACCAGAATAGAATTGAGCGCCGTGTATCCCGTTCGCCTGAGAATCAATTCGATCAAAACATGAAATCATTATTCAAACAAGCTATCAAACCAATAAAGAGAATGTTTTTAACTTCCTTAATGGGTTTTTTATTATTTTCTAACAATAATAATGTTAGTTGCACTCAAGAAAATAAAACTAGCCAAATCATTGATTCTTTCAAGAACAGAGTTCGACCAAAAATATCATGCACCTATCAATCTTCAGATTTAGCTAACCGTACCGACCACACTACCAAAAGAAATAGAGTTAAAATCAGCAACAATGAAATCATCAATCGTCAGGAAAGCATTCAACAGAAACTATTAGAAGCCTTTATTAATCCTCAAAACATTGACGATGTCAAAAACTACGTTTTGTCTGTTATTGATGACGATGAAAATATTGATGAATATTATGAAATTATCAATGTCCAAGCGACCGGTTATTGTGTTGGCTCCATCTGTAAAAATGGAACCAAACCTACTGATGGTCTTACCGCTGCCGTGCCACCACAATACCAATATTTTGGTGAAACAGAAGATGGTGTTGGTACTGTCGCCTATTTTCAATATGATGATCAAAATTTAGGTCAAGGGCCAAATCCAGGCTATTTCTTTGGTTGTGATATTGGGCCGGCTATCGACGGCGAAGAAACGTATTTTGACTTATATTTTGATCCCCAAAATAATGGTCATGATATTTGTACTCAACTAGGTGATAGAAATTATGATGTAGCAGTTTTAAAACCAAAATTCGTCAAATTACTTATCGAAAAAGGGCTGTTGAATAAAATAAAACAGGCCAAGATATACCAAGTAAAAAATATTAAGAACTTTATTCTTAGTGATAAGTTTAATCCTCATATTAATCGCTAAATTTTTTATATATTAAATCCCCCGCCCAAAATCGGCGGGGGATTGTTAGTGTTAAAAAATTATTTGAATTTAATAATATGTGCTGTTTTTCCCGCTCCCGACTTTTCTATATCACCTACTTCCTTTAGTAAGTGATATTTTACGGCTTCCTGGTCAAATGCCTTTAGCAGTTCCTCATGTAATTTCGGATTATTATCAGCATAATCAGCAATGACGTTCTCCATATATTTTTCCGCATTGTCATAGTATTTCTTAGTTAATTTTTCAGCCAGACCGGGGCTCATTGAAGTCAATATCTGACCAATTGTCATTACTCGGCCATTTACATCAACGAAACCAGTATCTTGGTAATTTTTTCTTAGCATCCTGATCGCGTTTTCATCATTGGTCATAAATGCCTTTCTCCATAATGGAGCATTGTAATTTTCGCCGAAGTCAACCAATTCATCAATTTCTTTTTGAGATTTTTTATCAATCGATCTATTTTTCATATCATATGTTTCAACAACATTCATTTCTTTCAGTATCATTTCATCAATTTCTTTATCCTTCCACTCATAGGATGGATTGGTATAAAATCTTGAATATAACTTCCGCATCAGGTTAATAAATTCACCATCATCCATCTTCTTTATTTTTTTATTATTAGCGATATTACTGAATTGAGTAAAATATTTTTCCGCGTTATGCTTGGCGTTGGTAAAATCGACTTTATCAGACTTGACTATTCTCTCTTTTACATCCTTTACCCAATGATTTCTGGCTTGATCATATATCTTTTGATAGTTTTCTATTAAAAATGTTTTTACCCGGACATCAATATTTTCTCCAGGATAGAATTCTAATTGATTTATCAACTGTTCGGCAGTTGTCTGTGGCTTACCTAAGACTGTATTTAAAGCCCCGCGATTTTTACCCAATTCTGACTCTAAATCAATATCAATGCCACGTTCCTGATAATAATTATTTATTTCATAGAATAGTTCTGGATTAGACAGAATCTGTTTGCCAAGAAATTTGATACTATCAGTAATAATACTAAATTGCTGAAAAGCCTTAGCTCCCGCCAATATTTTCTCGCCAAAATCACGGTTATAGTCGGCTGGGAAAAGTTCAATATCCATTTCCCCCTTTTCTCTTAGTTGTGTAGCCAAGTATTTGGCAATTGGCACGATACTTTCAATTCCCAACACACTTGATAAAAACTGATCTAATTCCCGGCTTTCCTTTATTTGTTCTTTTTGGGCTAACTGCAAGGCACCAGCACCGAAAATAGCTGGCAATTTATCATGGCCGTTCTTATCTTCTCCTATGTTCGAAATACTTTTTCTAAACATATATTTGTTTTTATTTTGATAAATCATATTATTATAATATAATAAAAGAAATTAGTCAATATTAAATTCTGTCAAAAACATTGACTAAAACCAATAACAACATTACAATCTTCTCTGATAATTTATTATTTAAAGAGCAAATATGTTTGGCAAATTAGATCATCACCTGGAAGAAGAAAAAGAAATAGAAAAACTAGATAGAAACAAAGTTTTAATTGTCCTCAGTGATGACCCGACAGCGATTGAATTTCCCAAAAATATTCAACCAGACACTAACAAATTATTATCAGAAACATTTGCCAAAATTGAAACCGAATATTGCCAGCATAATAATAAAAAACACCAATTTAATAACAGTATTATTTGTGCCTCTCCGGAAGAATTAGCCACTCTTATTGCTCTCAAAAAAGGGCAAAAAATTGTCTACGGCTTCGTTAGTTACTATAATATTCTTGCGGCCAACAAAAGAGGACCAATTTACGAACAAAATCATTCAATTTTTAATCAACACAAAATCAATATATCAGTCGAAATTTTAAAAAAGACCAAAGCCCCGTTTAGTTTTTACCTGGTAGATATTATTAGTCGCAAAGATGAGTGGAGTGACGAAATAATTACTTACCCCCTAATTAAAACATTCAATCCATATAATCTCGGCGCCCAATTATAATTTATTTATTTTTTCCCGCCACTTTTTAGCATATTCCATCCTTTTACCTTGAGGATGGAATTTTAAAATCTTAGCATTGGCCATAATCCCGTCCTTATCATCGACGGGATCATTTTTTTTGATCTTAGCCAGCATCATCTTAGCCAGCATATTTTCAATCATGTCCCCCAGCCAACCATCTAATAGCCACCTCCAGAAAAGAGCTATCCCATTAGGTCGGTCGGCTTTGATGACCAGATTGGGAAAACCGGCGTTGGGTAAAAAATCTTTGATCCATTGATTCTGACGCCAATAGCGATTGGCCACATTGATATCGGCGCAATAAACCGGTCGCAACCACTTGGTCCAATAAATCAGATAAGCATCGGCGTCGCTTAAAAGGAGTTTCTTCAAATTTAAGTTATTTTCCGTCAGAAAAAAGGACAGGCAAAACTTATTAGCCACCGTAAGCTTTCGATATCGCCACATATTCAATACCAACAACCAGATCGTTAAAAAAAGACGAGTCGTAAACAGCCGTCTCTTGTCAGTTATTATCAATAGATCAATATCACCATCGACTTTGGCATTGGAGTAAGCCAAAGTATTGACCACCCCCACCATTTTTAAAGATGGTATCAGTGGCCACAACCAAGCATATTTTTTTATAAGGTGCCATTTCTTAAAAGAATATACATAGCGCTGTTGCCGGATTTTAACCAATTTATCCCGACCCGGCAAATGATAAAAACCGTGACCATAACCAATCAGGCCATGGTCCAACATCTGATCAATCGCCCGCTGACAAGCCACAAAACTGCATCGATGCTGCCACAAATTATCATATATTTCCGTATTGGTCAGGGGAAAATCAAACAAATCATAAAAACAGAGAGTTTTCAGAATAGATTTTGTAATCGCTTTATCCATAAATATTCAATATTGCCCCACTATTATACTGCAAATAAACCACCTGCCAAGGCCATAATAAAGAACAAAGCAGTGATTTTTGTATCACTGCTTTCAAGATTTGATTTTCTCCGGATATATCCGGTTTAGAAAACTGGAATATATCCATAAGAAAATCAAAATTGTCGTGGCTGGTAAAGCTGCCAGCCGATATGAGAGGTGATAAATTCTTACCACCCATCTTTCTGGCAACAAAAAATATACCAGCCACGATATTGACACCATTACTAGGAACAAGTTTTGAATTAACAAGTTCCAATAAATAACGATGTCGATTTTTATTTCCACAAAACCACCCCCTCTCGGTTTTCATATCCATATTAACCCAAGACTCAGAATAAATGGAGTATAATTAATACCGTAAATCGTTAATAGAATAACCAAAGCATGAAAATATGTGTTATTGGCATCGGCTATGTTGGGTTAACCACCGCCACCGGCCTGGCCACCATCGGCCATTGCGTCACCGCTGTTGATGTTGACCAAGTTAAAATTGCCCGGTTACAACAGGGCATTATTACCTTTTATGACCCCGATTTAACAGAATATGTCCAAGACAACCTGTCCTGTGGAAACTTAAAATTTACGACCGATATTGTTAACACCGTCGCTGCCAATGATATTTGTTTTATTGCCGTCGGTACACCCGCCCGAAATGATGGATCATGCGATTTAAGCCAAGTATTGTCAGTCGCTCAATCCATCGCCGCCGCTATTAACAATTATAAAATAATTGTTATCAAATCCACTGTTCCACCCGGTACCAATCAACAAATTACTAATCTAATTAAACAACATACCAAACTACCATGCGACGTCGTTTCCAATCCCGAATTTCTCAGCGAAGGTAAGGCCATGGCAGATTTTATGCATCCCGACCGTATTGTGATTGGCACCACAAGTGATCACGCTCTCAATATCA
>Ga0265297_10004840_pt1 | contig 21375 bp, 14 predicted proteins | sample Munlanlwell13791_FD_192502 | JGI IMG/M metagenome (GOLD analysis project Ga0265297, IMG submission 192502) | Leachate microbial communities from a municipal landfill in Southern Ontario, Canada - Leachate well 137-91 | ecosystem: Engineered > Solid waste > Landfill > Unclassified | place...
TCCGCGCCTGCGGTGTCGGCGACGACCGGCCCATCTGGGTCTGCGGCAGCACGCACGCCGGCGAAGAGGAAATTGCGTTCCACGTGTTCCGCGAGCTGCGCGCGACATTCCCGTCGCTATTCCTGGTGCTCGCGCCGCGCCACCCGGAACGGACGAAGGAAGTCCTTGCAGTGGCAGCGCGCTGCGGCGTGCGCGTGACGCTACGAACCCAACCGCCGCAGCCGGGTGCGGACTGCCTGTTGCTAAACACGACCGGCGAACTGAAGGCTTTCTACGAAGCAGCAACCGTGATTTTTGTCGGTAAGAGCCTGCGCGGCCGCGGCGGGCAGAACATCATCGAAGCGGCAGCCACGGGCGCGCCAGTGTTGTTCGGGCCGGCGATGCAGAACTTCGAGGCCATCGCCGATGATTTTGTGCGCGCCGGCGCAGGCGTGCAGGTGGCGGACGAGAAGGCGCTGCGGCCAGCGCTGGAAGAACTGCTGGCGAAGCCGGAGCGGCGACGCGAGATCGCCGAGCATGCGCGACAGGTCATCGCCCAAGGCAGCGGGGCAACGGAAAGGACACTGGAGGCGCTGGAGAAGCTGGTGAAGAACCACGAACGAGAGTGAGGAGCCGAACGGAACTCCTGCTTCTTCGTTCCCCCTACCCGCTGGCCATGATCCGGCGCGATTCGTCGAGGAAGATGCCGCGCAAGTTCATCGTGAGCTGCTGTGGCGTGGTGGATTTGGCGAGCGCCTCCTGCTCAGTGATGACGCCCGACTTCACCAGCTGGTAGAGCGACTGATTAAACGTTTGCATACCATCGTCGCTGCCGTTCTCAACGGCGGCGTGGAGCTTGTCGAGCTGGTTGGTTTCAAAAAGGTTCCTCACAGTGGCGTTGTTGCGCAGGATTTCCACCGCCGGCACGACGCCGCCGGCGCGCGCGGGCACCAGCCGCTGGCAAAAGATGGCGTTAAGCGTGACGCCGAGTTGCCGGCGGACCGGCTCGCGCTCGTCTGACGGGAAGAAGTCCAGGATGCGACTCACGGCCTGCGCGGCGCTATTGGCATGAAGCGTCGTTAACACGAGATGGCCCGTATCGGCAGCGTGGAGGCCGGCCATGAAGCTGGCGGCGTCCCGCATTTCGCCAATCACGATGACGTCCGGGTCCTGCCGGATGATATGTCGCAACGCCGTGTCGAAACTGGCCGTGTCCAGACCGATCTCGCGCTGCACGATGAGCGACTGGCGGTCCTCGAACAGATACTCGATCGGGTCTTCGAGGGTGATGATGTGCTTGCGCGCGGTCTGGTTGATGGATTCGATGATCGCTGCGAGCGTTGTGGACTTGCCGCTGCCGACTGCGCCTGCCACAAGCGCGATGCCACCGGACGCAGAGGCGATCTTGCGCAGCGCGTCCCCCGGCAGGTGCAATTCGTCGAAGCTGGGGATGACGGCCTTGACGTAGCGCATGGCGATGCAGAGCTTGCCGCGCTGGCGGAAGATGTTGGTGCGAAATCGCCCGATGCCTTCGGCAGTATAGGGAAAATCCGCTTCGTGTCCTTGTGCGAACCGGTCATTCAAGGCCGACGGCAGGAGATATTGGACCCATTCGCTCATCTGCTCTTCCGTGAGCGCGGGCATATTCGCCACACAGAGCCTGCGGGCGATCCGCAGTGTCGGCACAGCGCCGGCTTTTAGATGAATGTCAGAGGCGCCCTGCTGGACGGCAGTTTGCAGGAGGCTCTGGAGGAGGTCCATGCGAGCGGGCCGCGGTCAAACGCGGAAGCCGACAACAGCGTTACGATGCGCAGCGGAGTGGGGGTGGAGCCGGGAAATCTTGCTGAGATCAGCCAAGGCGCGCTTGTTGAGTTCCAGGAAGAGCAGTGTAATGTCGTAGCCGTTGTGTCGGGGGGAAGTCTCGCATTGAACCACGATGCCCGCGCAACGAATCATGCGGTGTTTCGAGCCGTCGCCGGGCGCTTCGACCTCCACTTCCACTTCGGTCCACGGCGCGAGGCGGCGCTCACTGTGGAATGTCATGCCGCGAGGCGAAAGATGGAATCCACTCGGCCGCACCACTGTTGGGCCTGTGGCCAGATTCAGAGTGATATGATTAAAGGTTCCGGACTGATCTGCTTTAGCGGCTTTCATTCCTAGGACCAACTCTCTTTCCGTTGTTACATCGGTGTCACGCGCGCGTGCTAAACTTCCAACTCTGACGCAACCTAACACCAGCTTCCGGGGTTGTCAATAAACCGCCCCTCATCAACTTTTTCAGGTGTCTCATCACTTGGTTTTCGCATCGCAGCCAGCCTCTCCAGTCGCGGTTCACGGCTCGTTCCGCGGTGGCGGCGGTCTATTGAACTTCTCGAAAGCGTCGGCGAACGCGGCGAATGACTTGAATGAATCGTGATAGATGAACAGCAGCGCATCCTCGGATTTCGAGCCGCTGGCCACCATCTGCACGAACGGCAGGAATTTCCGCCGGTCCTGCTGCGTCAGTAAAAACCGCACCAGTCGCTCGCTCGCCGCGTAGAACTTCGAAACGTCCTCCTTCGGATACTTCGTGGCGCTGAGCAACTGCTTGAGCGAGTAATGGACAGGGCGGCGGCTGCCGTAGCGCGTCTCATCGAGGCCACGGAACTTCGCGTAGGCGTGGACGCTCTCGAACTCGGCAAACCCCTCGTTGAGCCAGAGCGGGACCGGGTTCGATACGAAGCGGTAGAAAATGCAATGCGTGATCTCGTGGCCGAGCGCCCCGGTGGCAAAGCGCGACTCCTGGGGGCTGAACAGAAACAGCTCGGTGCGGCGTGCGACACCCATCACCCAGTCGTCGAGGCGGACGACTTTGGCGAACTTCTGCCACTCGTTGCCGTTGTTGAAGATGAAGACGTGGTTCTTGCGCGTGAGCCGGTCCTGCGTGACGCCGAGATCCATCTGGATCTGCCGGTAGTAAGCCTCCGCCAGTTCCCCGACCTTCTGTGCGTCAGCCAGTTCCTGGAAGTGAAACACGAAATGCTCCGTCTCGCCGTGTTTCCACGCCTGCGGCTCGGCGCCGAGCGCCTTTTCGCCAAACTCCATCAGTTTCTTGTGCGAAAGCTTCTCCCACGGCTTCTCCACCAGTGCCGAGGCGGGCGCGGTGGCGCGGGTCGCCGGCGTCTGGCCGGCCGCCCGATACGAAATGAGCGTGGTTGCCAGCGCGACGATGGCAAGCCTCAGCAGAATCATGGGGCGGACTCTACGGCGCGGCATCGGCGGCGGCAAGCTTGCGACTGAAGTATGATTTGCTGCCGCAGCAGCCGGCTGATAATTTACGCGCGCCTTCGAGAAAGGATTGCGTCTTGCGTGGACAACTTTTGCTGCCGGCGGTAGTGAGCATTGCCGTGCTTGTCGGCGCGGTGCCTGCCGCTGACGTGCAACTCTATAGGCGGCCCATCACCGCCAGCGAGCTTCGCGCTTCCACGACGGCTGCCGTCGAGAAGAACGAGTGGGATCGTCACCAGCAATTCGTGGAGCGCGCCGCGTGCGATTTCCTCAAGGGACTGCCTCCGCCCGGCGGCGCGCAGAGCTTCAACCTCGCCGTCGGCGACGAGGTCATCGGACTGGCCGTCGCACAGGCGGCGTTCCTCCGCAGCGTTTCGACCAACACGCTCGATTACCTCTCCACCGACACCGAGCTGCGCCCGTTCCTGCAATGGCTGATGATGCACCGGCCGTCCCTGGAGGATTATCGCGAGTCCGTCAAACGCGCCGACGACGTCGAGAAGGTGTTGCAGCACTGGGCGCGGCTCTGGGGCGCTGATCCCGTGGGACGCGAAAAATACCGCAACCTCGCGCTGGCCTGCGCGTTGGTGTTCGACAAGCCGATCATGCTCCGGCCGCAGCCCGGCATCTTGTCCGAGAACAACCCGCCGACGCCGCTCGACGCGCGGGAGCGTTATCTGGATTTTCGCAACGCCGCCGAGCGCGGCCTGCTCCGCACCCGCCTCGACGAGATGGCGCCGTGGGAATTGATCTGGGTTGTCAACGCCGCCGTGCCTGCCTCCGAACTGGCGTGGGCGCGCGAGCATATGCGGCTGGCGCAATCGCGCTGGGGCGACGCCTACGGAATGGTGCCTTGGAACCGGAACCGCCTGCTCGGCAGCGATTCGGTCTACAAGGAATACACGCTGGCCGAAATCCGCAAAGAAGGCGGCATCTGCGGCGACCGCGCCTACTTCGCCTCCATGACGGCCAAGGCTAATGGCATTCCCGCCATGCCTCTCATCGGCGAAGGCCGGCGCGGCGGTCATGCGTGGATCGGCTTCGAGGCGGCGCCGGGCCGCTGGGACTTCACTGCCGGTCGTTTCCCAGAGGACCGCTACGCCACCGGCTACACCCACGATCCCCAGACGCAAGAGGTCATCAAGGAACAGTCGCTCTACCTGTTGACCGACCCGCAACATCGCTCGCCCGCCTATCGCCACGCGAGTCGGTTGATCTGGCTGGCGGAAATCCTCGCCGCCCAGAAACAACCAGCTCTGGCCGCTGACGCACTCGAACTGGCCGCCAGCACCTGTTCCCGTCACCTACCCGCGTGGACCGCGCTCTTCGACCAACTGAAACAAAATGCCGTGCCGCGCGCGAAGTGCGACCGGCTGCTGCTGGCCATGCGCGGCGCGTTCCGCAACTACCCCGATGTGCTCACGCTCGCCGACCGGTGGGAGACTGCCTCGGCCCCGGCTGGCGCCGAAACGGCCAAAACGCTGCGCCGCCAGTACCGCAAACTCGAATCTCGTACCGACGACCGCACGGACCTGCTGATGGAAAGCATCGCCCAACGCGCAGCCGCGTTGGAGAAACAGGGCAATCTGGACGATGCCGAGCGCGTCTATCGAGACGCCATCACCACGCAGGGCCGCGAACTGGTGGCGTTCCGCGGTATTGCTTCGGGCTATCTGAAGTTTGCCGGCAGGCACAACCGCCATCACGAGGCCCTGCGCCACACCTGCTCAAAGTTCGAGGAGCTTCAGCGTGAGCCACACGGCGACTACTTCGCCATGAATGCCTGGACCGACGTGGCCCGCCTGCTTGCCGACCAACTCGACAAGGACAACCAGTCCGCCAAAGCCAAACGCCTCCGCCGCGCCGCCGACCGCCTCGCCAAGAGCGCCCGCAATCTCATCGAGACCGGACTGGAGTAGAGGCCGGCGGCTCGCAGCGGCGAGGATTGCGCGAATTCTTAGCGTATTTTTAATGTCTTTCAGCAGTCCTTTAATTAGCCGGACGTACCCCCTCCAGCGATAGTCGTGGCGCAAAGGATAACGCCGATGACTGATCTCTATTTCATTGTGGTCGTCGTAGTCTTCTTCGGGGCCTGCGCGCTTTACGCCCGTTGGTGCGAGAAACTGTAAAGGACGTTATGGAAAACCTTGTCGTCGGCCTGATTGCCGCGGCGCTGTTCGCGTATCTGTTCTACGCGATGATTCGCCCGGAGAAATTCTGACGGAGTTGTCTCATGCAACTTTCCGACTGGCTTCAACTCGCGGTTTACGTCGTGGTACTCGCAGCGGTCACCAAACCGATGGGGCTTTATCTAATGCAGGTGCTCGACACCAACGGTCGCACGTGGCTTGACCCGGTGCTCAAGCCGATCGAACGGCTGACCTATCGACTCGCTGGCGTGCGCGCAGACTGCGAACAGGGTTGGCGGCAATACACCGCCGCGATGCTGCTCTTCAGCCTTGTTGGTTTGCTGTTTACCTACGCCGTTCTGCGGCTCCAGCACTTGCTGCCGCTGAACCCGCAGGGATTCGGACCGGTGTCGCCGGACCTTGCGTTCAACACCGCCGTCAGTTTCACCACCAACACCAACTGGCAGAGCTACTCCGGCGAATCCACGATGTCGTATCTCTCACAGATGGTCGCACTGGCGTTTCACAACTTCGTCTCCGCCGCAACCGGCATCGCCATCGCCGCGGCGTTAGTGCGCGGCATCGCGCGGCATTCCACCAAGCTGCTCGGCAACTTCTGGGTGGACCTCGTGCGGGTCACCTACTATCTCCTGCTGCCAACCTGTCTGGTGTTCGCGGTGATTCTGGTCTCGCAGGGGATGATTCAGAACTTCCGGCCCTGCACGAAGGCCTCGTTGGTTGAGCCGATGAAGATTTCGGTCGAGAAGAAGAACAGCAAAGGCGAGACAATCAAAGGCGCGGACGGCAAGGCAGTGATGGAGGAACAGACCATAATCGAGCAGGTCATTCCGCAAGGGCCGATGGCGTCGCAGGTCGCCATCAAGATGCTCGGCACCAACGGCGGCGGCTACACCAACGCCAACGCTGCGCATCCGTTCGAGAACCCGACGCCGCTCTCCAACTTCCTGCAAATACTTTCCATCTTCGCCATTGGCAGCGGGCTGACGTGGTACCTCGGCCGCATGACGAAGAACCAGGCGCACGGATGGTCGGTTTGGGTGGCGATGATGGCGTTGTTTCTCGGCGGTGTCTTGCTCTGCTGGTGGGCCGAATCGGCCGGCAATCCGATTCACCAGCACCTCGGTGTCGCCGTCGCGGACGGCAACATGGAAGGCAAGGAAGTCCGGTTTGGCATCTTCAACTCCGCACTGTTCGCCACCGTCACCACAGACGCGTCGTGCGGCGCGGTCAACGCGATGCACGACTCGTTCACCGCGCTCGGCGGTCTCGTGCCGCTCTTCAACATCCAACTCGGCGAGATCATCATCGGCGGTGTTGGCGCGGGGCTTTACGGAATGCTGGTCTTCGTCGTGCTCGCGGTCTTCATCGCCGGGTTGATGGTCGGTCGCACACCGGAATACCTCGGCAAGAAAATCCAGTCCTACGAGGTGAAAATGGCGATGCTGGCGCTGTTGGTCCTGAGCTTCACCCTCCTCGGCTTCGCGGCTTGGGCCTCGGTGAGTGCGTGGGGCCTCGCCGGCCGCAACAACGAAGGCCCACACGGCCTGAGCGAAATCCTTTACGCCTATTCGTCCGCCGTCGGCAACAACGGCAGCGCGTTCGCGGGCCTCAATGCGAACACGCCCTGGTATAACACCACGCTCGGCATCGCCATGCTCTTCGGCCGCTTCCTGATGGTCGTGCCGATCATGGCAATGGCTGGCTCACTCGCGCAAAAGAAACTTGTGCCGGCGAGCGCGGGCACGTTTCCGGTGAGCGGCGTCACATTTGTCGTGCTGCTGCTCGGCACGGTGCTGCTCATCGGAGCGCTGAATTTCCTGCCCGTGCTCAGTCTGGGGCCGATTGTTGAACACTTTCTGACAGCGCAGGGGAAACTCTTCTAAGGCAACTCCATGACGCACAAACCTCCATCGCTTTTCGACTGGAACATTGTGGGGCCGGCCATCGTGGACTCGTTCCGCAAGCTCGACCCGCGCCTGATGATCAAGAACCCGGTGATGTTCGTGACGCAGATCGGGGCGCTGCTGACGACCCTCGCAGTGTTCACCGCCGCCGGCGAGCGCGGCTTCATCGCACATCTGGCCGTCTGGCTCTGGTTCACCGTGCTCTTCGCCAACTTCGCCGAAGCGGTTGCCGAAGGCCGCGGCAAGGCCCAAGCCCAGGCGCTCCGCCGCACCTGCGTGAAGACGCTGGCCCACCGCGTCGCTTCCGGCAGTCGTATCGAAGAGGTGAACGCCAACGACCTTCGCAAAGGGGACATCGTGGTCGTGCGCGCGGGCGAGGTCATTCCCGCCGACGGCGACGTGATTGAGGGCGCGGCCACCGTGGACGAATCCGCCATCACTGGCGAGTCGGCGCCGGTCATCCGCGAGAGTGGCGGCGACCGCAGCGCCGTCACCGGCGGCACGCGCGTGCTTTCCGACAAAATCAAAGTCCGCGTCTCGATCAACCCGGGCGAAGGGTTCCTCGACCGGATGATTTCGCTCGTCGAGGGCGCGAAGCGTCAAAAGACGCCGAACGAAATTGCGCTGACGATCCTGCTTTCGGCGCTGACGCTGATCTTCCTGTTGGTCTGCGTGACGCTGAAGCCGTTCGGCATCTACTCGAACGCGGCCTTCTCCGTGCCGGTGCTCATCGCACTGCTGGTCTGCCTGATTCCCACAACCATTGGCGGTCTGCTCAGCGCCATCGGTATCGCTGGCATGGACCGTCTGCTACAGCACAACGTGCTGGCCATGAGTGGACGCGCTGTCGAAGCGGCCGGCGACGTGGATGTGCTGCTCCTCGACAAGACCGGTACCATCACGCTGGGCAACCGTCAGGCCACCGAGTTCGTGCCCGCGCCCGGCGTCAGCGAAAAGGAACTGGCAGACGCCGCGCAACTTGCCTCACTGGCCGACGAGACGCCTGAAGGCCGCAGCGTTGTCGTGCTCGCAAAGAAGTTCGGCATCCGCGAGCGGCAGATTCACGAGTTGCCGCACGCGCAGTTCGTGAAGTTCACCGCGCAGACGCGCATGAGCGGCGTGAACCTCAATGGCGTGCAGTATCGCAAGGGCGCCGCCGACGCGATCCGGGGGTTTGTGAAAACGCCCGTGCCAGCGGCGGTCGAGGACAGAGTTCAAAGAGTCTCGCGCGGCGGTGGCACCCCATTGCTGGTGGCCACGCCCGACCGCGTGCTGGGCCTGATTCACCTCAAAGATATTGTCAAGGGCGGCCTGCGCGAGCGGTTCAAGCGGCTGCGCACGATGGGCATCAAGACCATCATGATCACCGGCGACAACCCGCTCACGGCCACCGCCATCGCCGCCGAAGCTGGCGTGGACGACTTCCTCGCTGAAGCGAAACCCGAGGACAAACTCGCGCTCATTCGCCGCGAGCAGAGCGGCGGTCGCATGATCGCGATGATCGGCGACGGCACCAACGACGCGCCCGCGCTGGCCCAAGCCGACGTGGGCGTGGCAATGAACACCGGCACGCAGGCCGCCAAGGAAGCCGGCAACATGGTGGACCTCGACAGCAATCCGACGAAGCTGATCGAAATTATCGAGATCGGCAAGCAACTGCTGATCACGCGAGGCTCGCTTACGACCTTCAGCATCGCCAACGACGTGGCCAAGTACTTCGCCATCATCCCAGCGATGCTGATGGGCACCTTCCCCGCCATTGCGCCGCTGAACATCATGGCGCTGCACAGTCCGACGAGTGCGATCCTCAGCGCAGTGATCTTCAACGCCCTCATCATCGTTGCGCTGATCCCGCTGGCGTTGCGCGGCGTGAAGTTCAACCCCATCGGCGCAGTCGCCATCCTCCAGCGCAATCTGCTCATCTACGGCGCGGGCGGCGTCCTCATCCCGTTCGTCGGCATCAAGCTGATAGATATGCTGCTGACCGCCCTCAACCTGGTCTGAAGCCATGAAAACGTTTCTCTCTGAAATCCGAAGTGCTGTGCTGGCTACTCTAATGCTGGCAGCCGTCTGCTGCGGCTTGTATCCGCTGGCTGTTTTCGGCGTGTCGCAGCTTCTCTTCCGCGACAAAGCCAACGGCAGCCTCATCACGGACGCGAAAGGAATCGTGCGCGGCTCGCGGTTCATTGGCCAGCCGTTCAGCTCCGACAAGTATTTCCATCCGCGTCCATCCGCCGCCGGCAACGGCTACGACAGCACCGCTTCCGGTGGCAGCAATCTCGGCCCGACTTCGCAGAAGCTCGCCAACGTGATCAAGGATCACATCGCGCAGTATCGGAAAGAGAACAGCTTGAGCGAGAGCGACGCCGTGCCCGCCGACGCGGTGACCACCTCCGGCAGCGGCCTCGACCCGCACATCAGCCTGGGCAACGCCGAACTGCAAGCCCCGCGCGTTGCCAAGGCCCGCGGCATCAGCAAGGAGAAGTTGCTCGATCTCATCCGCGAGAACACCGACGGCCCTGATCTCGGTTTCCTCGGCGAGCCGGGCGTGAACGTTTTGCTGCTGAATTTGGCGCTAGACAGGCTAAACTGAGGTTATGAGCGAGGAGTCACGGCCCAATCCCGACGCGCTACTCGCGGAAATCCAGCGCGAGGAGAAAGAGGCCAAGCGCGGGCGGCTGAAGATATTTTTCGGCATGTGCCCGGGCGTCGGCAAGACCTACGCCATGCTCGAAGCGGCGCGGCAGCGCAAGGCCGAGGGCGTGGATGTAGTCATCGGCGTCGTCGAGACTCACGGGCGCGTCGAGACGGAGGCGTTGCTGGCCGGGCTGAAGGTGGTTCCGCGAAAGGCGTCGGAGTATCGCGGCATCACGCTCGGTGAGATGGACATTGACGCGCTGCTAGCGCGTCGGCCGCCGCTCACGCTGGTCGACGAGTTGGCCCACACGAACGTGCCGGGCAGCCGCCACCCGAAACGTTACCAGGACGTGCTGGAGCTGCTCGACGCGGGCATTGACGTTTACACGACGCTCAACGTCCAGCACCTCGAAAGCCGTTTTGACGTCGTCCGCCAGTTCACCGGCATCACAGTGCAAGAGACGGTGCCGGACTCGATGGTGGACCAAGCCGACGAGATCGAGTTGGTGGACCTGACGCCAGAGCAACTGCGCAAGCGGCTGGCCGAGGGCAAGGTTTACATAGGGGAGCGGGCGGCGACCGCGGCGGAGAATTTTTTCCGCGAGGAAAACCTGACGGCGTTGCGCGAGATGGCGTTGCGTTACACCGCCGAGTGCGTGGACCAGGAACTGCGCGATGTGATGCGCGCGCGGCGGATTGGCGGACGCTGGACTTCCGCCCAACGGCTGGCAGTCGGCGTCGGGCCGAGTCCGTATTCCGCGCCGCTGATTCGCTGGACCCGACGGATTGCGGTGGCGATGGACGCGCCGTGGGTGGCGATTTACGTCGAGACATCGCGCCCGCTCAGCGAGGAGGAGAAGACGCGGTTGACGAAGAACCTCTCGCTGGCGCGGCAGTTGGGCGCGGAGGTGGTGATGACGACGGGCGACGACGTCGCTGCGGCGCTGTTGGAAGCGGCGCGCGAGCATCACATCACGCAGATCGTCGTCGGCAAGCCGCTGGGCAGCCCGCTGCGCGAGTTGCTCAAGGGCGGTTCGTTGTCGAGCCGCTTGATCCGCGGCGGCGGTAACATTGACGTACATGTCCTGTCCGGTGAAAAGACCGCGCCAACCTCGTCGCGATGGCCGTGGGTGCAGTGGCTCGGCCAGAATCTCTGGCGCGATTGCGCTTGGGGCGCGGGCTGGGTGGCGGCTGTCACAGCGGCCTGCTGGTTCCTGCAACGTTGGACGGGCTACTGGACAGTCTCGCTGGTCTATCTGCTGGCAGTCGTGTTGCTGGCGCTGGTGTTGAACCGCTGGGCGTCACTGCTGGCGGCGGCACTGAGCGCGCTGGCGTGGAACTATCTTTTCATCCCGCCCGTCTTTACGTTCCGCATCGCGACCGTGCATGACGCGATGATGTTCGCGACGTATTTCATCGTCGCGGTCCTGATGGGCCACATTACGCACCGGCTGCACACGCGCGAACTGGCGGAGCACAAACGCCGCCAACGGACGGTGGCGTTGAACCGGCTGTTGGAAAGCACGGCCGCCAGCACATTGCTTGAGGAGGGCCTCGGTCACGCCGTTGCAGAACTGGACGCGTTGTTCCAGACGCGCAGTGTAATACTGTTGGCTGGGCCGGATGGGAAGCTGGAAACCACGGCGCATCCGGCAAGCACGTCTCAGCCGAACGAAAAACAGATCGGCGTGGCAAGCTGGGCGTTCGATCGCGAGCAGATCGCCGGCCGGTTCACCGACACGCTGCCGGACGCCCAGTCCATCTATTTTCCGCTCCAAACCTCCAAGAGCAAACTCGGCGTGATGGGCGTTAACATGGAGCAGCGCAAGACGCTGACGCTCGATGAGCGCGAGTTGTTGGAGACCTTCGCGGCCCAGATCGCCGCGCTCATCGAGCGGCATCGGCTGATGGAAAGCGCCACGCAGGCCCGGCTCACCGAGGAGTCCGAGCGCCTCTACCGCACGCTGCTCGATTCAGTGTCGCACGAGCTGAAGACGCCGCTGGCGATCATCGAGACGGCCACCGAGGGAATGATCGGCCAGTGCCAGGACGCGTTGCCGGCGCAGGGCAGAATGTTCCTCGAAGAAATCCGTCGGGCGAACAACCGGCTCCGCATCACCGTCAGCAACCTGCTCGACATGACGCGAATCGAGACGGGCCGGCTGCCGTTGAACCCGGAGTGGTTCGACGTCGCCGATCTGTTCCAGTCCGCCAGCGAACGCGTCAAGAACGAGGTGGCGTCGGAGCGTATCGAAATTTCTGTGCCCGCCGAAATCCCGCGGGTCCGGCTGGATTTTCTGATGATGGAGCAGGCGCTGGCCAATCTGCTGACCAACGCTGCCGCCTGCAGTGCTGCCGGCTCACCCATCCGCATGACGGCGCAGTTGGACGACGGCACGCTGGTGTTGCGCGTCGCCGACCAAGGCATCGGCTTGGCGCCGGGCGAGGAGAAGAAGGTGTTTCAGAAATTCTATCGCGGCGCCAAGTCCAAATCCGGAGGCACAGGCCTCGGTCTTTCCATTGTGCAAGGCTTCGTCCGCGCGCATCGCGGCGAAGTGTTGGCGGAGAATAACCCGACCGGCGGCGCGACGTTCACGATCCGCTTGCCCGTGGAAACGAGCAAGCAGCCGTTATGAAACCGAACCCGACCGTGTTAATCATTGACGACGAGCGCGCCATCCGTCGGCTGCTGTGCGCCGCGTTGGAGCCGCAGTATCAGGTCTGCGAGGCGGAGAACGGCCAGCTCGGTTTGCAAGAAGCGGTCGCGCGCAGGCCCGACGCCATCATCCTCGACCTCGGCCTGCCCGACATGGACGGCGTGGCGGTGTTGAAGCGACTGCGCGAGTGGAGCCAGACACCGGTGCTGGTGCTTTCCGTGCGCGACCGCGAGGCCGACAAGGTTGCCGCACTCGACAACGGCGCGGACGATTACCTGACGAAGCCGTTCGGCACCGCCGAGCTGCTCGCCCGCTTGCGCGTCATCCAACGCCGCGCGCCTGGCGGCGCCGAGGAACCGGTTCACGTCATCGGTCTGCTGCAAGTGGACCTCGCCGCGCATCAAGTCAAGGTTCACGGCCGTGAAGTCAGCCTCACCGCGACGGAGTTCGCGTTGTTGCGCGTGCTCGTCCAGCACACCGGCAAGGTCGTCACGCACAAGCATTTGCTCCGCACCGTCTGGGGACCGAACGCCGAGGAACAGTCACAGTACCTCCGCGTCTATTTCACCCACCTACGCAAGAAACTGGAGACAGAGGCCACCGGCAGACTCATCCAGAACGAACCCGGCATTGGCTACCGTCTGCTGGCGGCGGATTGAGCCGGCGCTGAGGAATCTGGAAAACGGCTTGCCTTCACGGCAAAACAGCGGCCAACTCTGTGCATGAACTTCTCTCTGTGGCTGCGCGGAATCCTCCTTCTCGCCTGTGCTGTCTCGATGGGTGCCGCGCCGCCACAGGTGAAGAACCGCGCGCCAAAGCCGGATGAGATCGGCTATCGGCCGGCCGATGGCGCGGCGGTGCGGTTGAACCCACCGTCGTTCATCTGGCTGCACGAGCCGGATGCGCAGACCTACGCCATCCAGTGGGCGCAGAAGAAGGACTTCAGCGACGCACAATCAAGTAGCGGCTTCCAATGGAACACCTACACGCATCATGCGCCAATCGCGCCGGGAACCTATTTCTGGCGCTATCGTTTTGTGACGAAGAAAGGCGACGTTTCCACGTGGAGTGCGACGCGCTCGGTCGTTGTGCCGGGCGACGCCGTGGCATTTCCAATGCCGACACGTGCCGAGCAAAAGCAGCGCGTGCCGCAGAGCCATCCGCGTCTGTTCATGCGGCCGGAGGATTTGCCGCGTCTGCGCGAACTGGCGCGAGGCAAGGAAGCGAAGGATTTCGCAAAGCTCGTCGCTAATGCCGACCGGTATATCAAGACCGGGCCGACGCCGGAGCCCAAGGAGATGGGTTCCGCGCGCGACAAGGAGAACGACCAAGCCGTGAAGTTTTGGTGGCCGAACCGCGAGCAAGCTTCCAAAGCTTGCAGCGAGGCGGAAACGATCGCGTTTGTCTATCTCATCACGCAGGACAAGAAATACGGCGAGGCGGCGCGCAGGTGGGTGATGCACCTCGCATCGTGGAATCCCGACGGGCCGACGAACTTCCGGCTCAACTGTGAGGCGGGCAAGGTCATGCTCTACCGTCCGTCGCGCGCCTACGATTGGGCTTGGGACGCGCTGATGCCGGAGGACCGCGCGACATTTCAAACCGTCATGACGCGGCGCGCGCAAGACGCGTGGGCGAGCGGTGAGATTGCGCGCGGCACGGGCCATCTGAACAAGCCGTTCAACAGCCACGGAAACCGCATCTGGCACAAGCTTGCCGAAACGGCCATCGCCTTGCTTGGCGACGTGCCGGAAGCGGAGATGTGGCTCGATTACGCAGTGAACAAATTCTACTCCTGCTATCCCATCTGGGCCGACGACGATGGCGGCTGGCACGAAGGCGTCAGTTACTGGAGCGGCTACATGAGCAAGGCGGTCTGGTGGCTGCAAATCGCGCAGTCAGCGCTCGGCATCGACGGTTTGAAGAAGCCGTTCTTCGCGCAGGTCGGCGACTACCCGCTCTACATCACACCGCCTGGCTCGCCCAATTCCGGCTTCGGCGACCTCGCCTACCGCCCGCCGTCGAGCGGCATCGGCGGCTTCATGGAGTATCACATCCGCGTGAAAGGCAGCCAACCCGATGGCGGCCACGCGGCATATTGGCGCTGGTGGACCGAAACGTGGCGGATGAAAGGCGAAGGCGGATGGCTCGGCTTCCTTTATAAAGCCAGCCTGCCGCCGCTGCCCGCCGCCAAGCCGCCGACCGACCTGCCGTCGTCGAGAATCTTCCACGGCATCGGCATCGCGAGTCTGCACACCACGTTGCTCGATGCTCGCGATGATGTGCACTTCCTGATGAAGTCGTCGCCATTCGGCACGCAGAGCCACGGCCATAACCCACACAACACGTTTCAACTGAACGCCTACGGCGAGCCGCTGCTGATGACGTGCGTCTATCGCGACCTCCACGGCAGCAAGTTCCACTATAGCTGGGTCCACAACACCCTCGCGCACAACGGTGTGTTGGTGAACGGCGAGGGCCAGATCAAACACACCGCCGCGCCACATGGCCGCATCGCCGATGCCCGGCTCACGCCGACACGGGACGATATCGTTGGCGACGCCACCGACGCCTACGGCGGCCGGTTGAAACGTTTCCACCGTCATGTTGCCTTCGTCAAAGGCGACGCGCCCTTCATCGTCATCTATGACGACCTCGTCGCCGCGCAGCCCGCCACTTTCCAGTTCATGCTCCACGCGTTGAAACCGTTCGACGTGGACGAGAAGGCCGCGCAACTCTCCGTCGAGCAGCCGAAAGCCGGTGTCACCGTGCGCTACCTCTCGCCCGTGCCGCTTGCGTTTCGCCAATGGGACGGCTTCGAGCCGAAACCGAAGAAGCCATTTCCGAACCAATGGCACGTCGAAGCCGGCACGCGAGACAAGCTCGACTCCCTCGGCATGCTCACGGTCATCGTGCCTTATCGCGCCGGCCAGCGCACCGACTGGAAAGCCGAGCGGGTGGAAACCGCCACTACTATCGGCGTGCGCATGACTCTTGGCGGCAAGACAACACTCGTTGAGTTCAAGAAAACCGCAGCGGCAACGCGCGCGATGCTGAATGGGATGGACTTGCAGCCCGCTGCCGATTGAACGTGAAGGATTCGTTCCACGGGGCCAGTGGGTATTTTGCGAAAAGCCCCCGGCGTCGGAGGCTGCACTCTGTAGACCGTTGCGGCTTACTCCAGCCGGTCCACCATCATTTCTTCCGCAAAGCCCGACGGCCCTCTGTGGCCGCCGCAGCCACCAAGGCGCGAAAGAGCGCGGCTGACGGTTCATGCCGGGTGTGGAGCCGTTCCGGATGCCATTGCGCGGCGAGGAAGAACTGCGGACCGTCGAGTTCCACCGCCTCCACCACACCGTCGCGCGCTGAGCGAGCCGACACGCGCAAGCGAGGCGCAAGACCCTTCACGGCTTGATGATGGCTGCTGTTGACGCGAATCGTCGTCGCGCCAACCAGCGCGTGCAGTCGCGTGCCAGCCTCGATGTTCACGTCGTGGACCAGCTCGAACTGGCGCGGGTCGCTGTGGTTGACAGCCGCGCCGATTTCCGACAGCACGTCGAGCACCAGCGTGCCGCCAGCGGCGACGTTCATCACCTGGCAACCGCGGCAGATGCCGAGCACCGGCCGCCGGCCTTCGTCGAGCAATCGTCGCGTCAGGAACAACTCCATCCGGTCGCGCAGCCGGCTGACACTCTTCAACGTTGGGTTCGACGCGTCACCGCCGAAGAACGCCGGGTCCACATCGCCTCCACCAGTTAACAACAAGCCGTCGGCGCGCGCGAGCAACGCCTCCAGCGCCAACTCGTCATCCGTCAACGGCAGCACCATCGGCAGGCCACCCGCAACCAGCACCGCGTCCGTGTATTCCTTGTGAACGTAGCCGTTCAACCCGCTGCCGCCTCTCTCTTGAACATCCGGCGTCAGCGCGATCAGGGGCCGCTGTTTTGCGGAGACAGTCATGCGTAGCACCGCACCTCATAGACACTCACCACATCAGCGCCGTTTGTGGCGGTCATGTGCAAGCGAATGGATTTTGCCTCCACCGGCTTGAACGTGTGGCGGTTCAAACGCTGGTAGTTGCCGGTGACTTTCGCGAGCGACACGGGCTTGTCGTTGCCCGGCACGACGGCAGTGATCTCATAATCCCGCACCGTCTCCGGTTGCGGCGCGCGAATGATGCCTTTGTTGACGGCGTCCTGCGAGGTCAGTGTCAGTTCGCGGTGGAAACCGCTGTCGAACGTGATCTGGATGCGGCGGATCGTCTGCGGCTTGTCCCACGTCAGTTCCAACCATGCGCCGTCCGCCGCCATGGGCGCGCCCCAACGGTTCTTCCACTCGTGCTCCATGTCACGAACAAGACCGTTGATCACGTTTGCGGCCTTGGAGGTTTTGTGCTCCGCCGATGCTGAGATCTTCGCCGTGCGCGCGAGGTCCTGCGAGTCGCTGTTGCGGACATTCTTGATCGTTTGGTCGTCGCGCAGGAGCGCCTGCTGCAACTCGCCGACGCGCGCCTTGTCCTGCGCAAGCTGGCGGGGTGTGAGGCTGTGACGCACACAAAACGCGGCGGCGGTGCCGGCGGCCTGGCCCATGACAGAGCAGGTGGCCATCACGCGCGTCGAAGTGAATGCCGTATGCGAGGCACTGATGTTGCGGCCCGCCATCATCAGGTTGCCAACGGTCTTGCTGTAGAGCGCACGCAGCGGGATGTTGTAAACTTCCGCCGTCTTGATCTGGACGCACGGGTGGGCATCCTGCATGTCGATGCCACTCGGTGGATGATCGTCCATCGGCCAACCGCCGATGGCGACAGCATCGGCGAAATCGCCGTTCTTCCCCTCCAGGTCGCCCTGCGTCAAGATGTGGTCGCCGAGGATGCGCCGGCTCTCGCGTTTGCCGGGCACCATGCCCACCCAGTCCAACGCCCACGTTGCGCTCGCCGGGTGATTGCCGGAGTTCTTGATGTAGTCCCACACACCCAGCACGATCGAGAGCAACTCAAACCGGATGCGCTCGTTGTCGCGAATCGTGTTGAGCTGGCCGCCCCACTCGATCCACCAGTAGCCGTATTCCCACGCTTTCACGGAGCGAAATTGAAGCTGCTCCTTCGTTACTTTGCGCACCCACTTCGGCGGCGTGAATGGCATCGGCCGGCCGCAGTCACTCGACGTGAACAAAATGCTGCTGCCGAGCGTCTGGCGGTCCGCCTGCACAAGGCCGAGTGATTCGTTGAACTCACCGCGCTGCTCGCGGCCCCAACGGAACGCCGCGCCGCTCTCCAGCGCGAGCCTGCTATCGCCGGTGCAATCGAGATAAACCCTGGCCTTGACGCGATAGAGATGCTCGGTCTTGTCGCAGCGCACCATGACCTGCTGGATCGCGCCGTCCTTCGTCTCCACCGCGAACAGCACGCTGTCGAGCAAGAGCGTGATGTTTGGCTCGCTCTTGACCTTGTCGTAGAGCAGCAGGTCCCACAACTCCCACGACCGCTGCGGATTGTTCACCGCATCGTCGAGCCGGAATTCCTCGATCAACCCGCCCTCGCGCCAGCCAGGCCGCCCCTTATGACAGTTGGCGCCGACAATGTGCATCTTCACCTCACTGCTGGCGTTGCCGCCGAGCCGTGAACGATCCTGCGCCAGCACGACGGTCGCGCCGTTGCGCGCCGCGGCAACCGCCGCGCACACGCCCGACATGCCGCCGCCCGCCACGAACACATCACACGCCAGGTCCACCAGCGTCATGTGGGGCTCGCCGGCGAGCCGGCTCGCACCCGGCTGCGGCGGCGCAACGCGGTCGAAAGCGGTGCTGAGTTGCTCGCGCGACGGCGGCGCGGCGCTGGAAAACCCATCGGCGCGGACCACGAGCGAGTAGCCGGTGCCAAGTCCGGTCATGGCAAGGAATTGTCGTCGGTTCATGATGGTGACTGGTTCGTCTATTACGATACGCGGCTACGTTAAAGCAAAACCTTCCCGCATTCAAATGGGGAACTGAAAGCGGGCGAAAATTGGTTCATTTCGGCTCTTTCCCAAGGCTTTTCGAAATTTGCCTTGCGCGGCTTCGGACGTGTCCGCTATGTTCTGCGCGGTTTGAGACACCTTTAAGTCCGGTCCAGTGAGACCGGGAAGGCACTATGAAGAAGCTCGAAGTTCATGTTCGCCGTGCGGCCGCGACCTCGTGTCGGGGCGGCACGGTTTTTTTGTGCCTATGAAACATACCTGTGTAATGGATACGGTGGCAATGGACCGGGCGCTGACGCGCATGGCGCACGAGATTGTTGAGCGTTCGGAGGACATTGGGAAGATCGCGCTGGTGGGAATCCAAGGCGGGGGCGTGCGGCTGGCGCAGAGGCTCGCCGCCAAGCTCCATGAGATCGTGGGCAAATCGGTGCCGTGCGGCATGCTCGACATCACGATGCACCGCGACGACCTTTCGCTGCGCAAGAAACCGCCCGTCGCGCGCCAGACGAACATCCAATTTGATGTCACCGGCAAGCACATCATCTTCGTGGACGACGTGCTTTACACCGGCCGCTCCACGCGCGCGGCCATGAGCGAGATTACCGATTTCGGCCGGCCGGCACGCATCCAGCTTGCCGTGCTGGTGGACCGCGGACATCGCGAGCTGCCAATCCGGGCCGATTATGTCGGCAAGAACATCCCGACATCGAAAGAACAAAAGGTCCGCGTTCTCGCGGACGAGGTGATTGTCGAATGAACTGGAACCGCAAAGATCTCATCACCATCCAGGATCTCCAGCCAGAGGAGATCGTTCACATCCTTGACACGGCGCTGACGTTCGAGGAAGTCGGCCATCGCGACGTGAAGAAGGTGCCCGCGCTGCGCGGCAAGACGCTGGTAAACCTGTTCATCGAGCCGAGCACGCGCACGCGCACGAGCTTCGAGCTGGCGGCGCACCGGCTTTCGGCGGACATCGTCAACATCACCGCCACCGCCTCAAGCATCTCCAAGGGTGAGACGCTCAAGGACACGGCGTTGAACCTCCAGGCGCTGCACGCCGACATCATCGTCATCCGCCACTCGTCGGCGGGCGCGGCGAAGTTCCTCGCCGACCGGCTCGACGTCTCGGTGATCAACGCCGGCGACGGCGCGCACGAGCATCCGACGCAGGCGCTGCTCGACGCGTTCACGATCCGGCAGAAAAAGGGGCGCATCGCCGGCCTGAACGTCACCATCCTTGGCGACATCCTTTACAGCCGCGTTGCGCGCTCCAACATCCACTTGCTGACCAAGCTCGGCGCGCGCGTCACGCTCGCAGGCCCGAGCACGCTGGTGCCGCGTGTGTTCGAGCAGCTCGGTTGCCGCGTCTGCTACAACGTCGAGGAAGCCATCGCCGACGCCGACGTGATCAACCTGCTCCGCATCCAGCACGAGCGGCAGCGGCAGACCATGTTCCCCAGCATCGGCGAATACGCCTCCATCTTTGGCCTGACGAAGGAGCGGTTCGCTCGCACCAAGCCCGACGCGCTGATCATGCACCCGGGCCCGATCAACCGTGGCGTGGAAATTGACAGCGACCTGGCCGACTGCAAACGCAGTGTAATCCTGCAACAGGTCTCGCACGGCCTCTCGGTGCGGATGGCGGTGCTTTACCTGTGCGCCGGCGCACAGCCAGCGGAGGAAGCAGCATGAACAATCTGACGATTCGCAATGGGCGGGTGATTGATCCCGCCAACAAAGTGGACGCGATGCGCGATGTCTTCGTGCGCGATGGGAAGATCGCCGCAGAGCCGGCGCCGGACGCGCCGGAGCTGGACGCGAAAGGCCTCGTGGTAACACCGGGCCTCATTGACATCCACGTGCATCTGCGCGAGCCGGGCCGCAGCGACAAGGAAACCATCGAGACCGGCACGCGCTGCGCCGCCTACGGCGGGTTCACCAGCGTCGTCTGCATGCCGAACACCTCGCCGGCTGCCGACAACACCGGCACCATCGCGTTCATCAAACAGCGCGCGGCGGAGGTCGGCAACGTGAACGTCCTGCCGGCCGGAGCCATCACGAAGAACATCGAAGGCGCCGAGCTGGCGCCGATCGGCTCGCTCAAGCGCGCCGGCGTCGTGGCGATCACCGATGACGGCCATTGCGTGCAGAACAACGAACTGATGCGGCGGGCGCTGGAATACGCGAAGATGTTCGAGCTGCCGTTGATGGATCATTGCCAAGACAACAACCTCGTCAGCGATGGTGTGATGCACGAGGGATACTGGAGCCATCTGCTCGGCCTGAAAGGCTGGCCGAGCATCGGCGAGGAAATCATCGTTGCGCGCAACATCATGCTTGCGGAGCAGGTGGACTGGCACATTCACTGCCAGCACCTGACCAGCGCCGGCAGCGTGCGCCTCGTGCGCGAAGCGAAGAAACGTGGCGTGAAGATTTCCGCCGAGGCGTGCCCGCATCACTTCACACTGACGGACGAGAAGTGCCAGGGCTATGACACCAATTTCAAGATGAGCCCGCCGCTGCGGACGCAGCGCGACGTGGAGGCGATTCTGGAAGGTCTCGGCGACGGCACGATCGAAGCCATTGCCAGCGACCATGCGCCGCACTGCGCCTTTGAGAAAGAGGTGGAGTTCGACAAAGCGCCGTTCGGCATCCTCGGCCTGGAGACGGAGCTGGCGCTGTCGTTGATGACACTGGTCCACAAGAATCTGCTGACGTTGCCGCAGCTCGTCGAGAAGTTCACGACCGGCCCCGCCCGGCTGCTGCGGCTGAACAAGGGGACGTTGTCGGTCGGCGCCGATGCGGACATCACGGTCATGGACCC
>Ga0265297_10004841_pt1 | contig 21374 bp, 19 predicted proteins | sample Munlanlwell13791_FD_192502 | JGI IMG/M metagenome (GOLD analysis project Ga0265297, IMG submission 192502) | Leachate microbial communities from a municipal landfill in Southern Ontario, Canada - Leachate well 137-91 | ecosystem: Engineered > Solid waste > Landfill > Unclassified | place...
ATTAAAATTTTTTTTAGCAGTATATTCTAATGCTTTTAATGCATGCCAATAACAGTCATACATATGATGTTTATTTTGAGAAACTCCATAATTTTCTAAAAGTTCTGGCAAAACATATTTTAACAAACTTAATTCTCTCAATAATTCAATGCCTTGTGTTGGATTTTCAGACATAATTATTTTTACAAATTCATCGCGAATTCTTTCTTGTGAAATTGCTTCCATCCAAATACAATTTTTTTTGATTGCATTTTTTGTATTTTCTTCTATTTTAAAATTTAAAGTGGTTGCAAATCTCACAGCTCTCAACATTCTCAAAGCATCTTCTGAAAATCTTTTTTCTGGATTTCCAACTGTTTTTATAATTTTATTTTTCAAATCAATTTGGCCATTAAATAAATCAACAATTTTTTTATTTTTATCCATTGCCATCGCATTTATAGTAAAATCTCTTCTGGCCAAGTCGTCCTCCAACTTTTCTGCATACTTTATTTTATCTGGATGTCTTTTATCAGAATATTCTGTCTCAAATCTATATGTTGTAATTTCTATTTCTGCCAAATTTTCCTTTTTGCTACCAGTTCTTACAGTGACAGTTAAAAATTTATTTTCGTAGAAACTATCTGGGAAAATTTTTTGAATTTCTTCTGGTTTGGCGTTTGTTGTAATATCCCAATCGTTTGGTTCTTTTTCTAATAAAAAATCACGTACGCATCCTCCCACAATATACGCCTCAAATCCAGCTTTGTTCAGCCCTAATATAATATTTTTTACTTCTTTTGGAATAGTCATATTTTTTTAATATTACTCTAAAAGTTGCCTTTTTTCAATTTTTAGGTTAAAATTTAAACAAACTTCATTAAAATTATTGTGGCGAAACCTCACCTTTTGCCCTCGTGGTGAAACTGGATATCATACTTGGCTTCGAACCAAGAGTTCCAGGCTCGAGTCCTGGCGAGGGCACAAAGATAATTTAAAATCATATTATATGAAAAAAACATTATTAATAGTAATTTTATTTTTTTTAATATCAATACCCCTTATAACAAGTGCTGCAATTGTGCCTTGCGGAAATCCAGGAGAAGAACCCTGTACATTAAATGATTTTTTTTTAATGCTAGGGAATATCTATGACTTTCTTGTAAAATATATTGCGGCTCCATTGGCCATTTTAGCAATTTCAATTGGAGGGGTATTAATGATGATTTCTGGAGGAAATCCTAGTCTATTTAATAGAGGAAAGCAAATCTTGATATTATCAATTATTGGATTAGTTCTAGCTTTCGGTTCTTGGCTAATTATAGAAACTCTTTTAAGGGCATTACAATACAAATATTAAAAGGCTTTTCATCAATGCCCTCATAGCTCAATGGTAGAGCAGTTGCCTCTTAAGCAATTGGTTACAGGTTCGAGTCCTGTTGAGGGCACTTTACAAAATAATAAAAACAAAGTATACTATAAATATTATAAAAAATTAAAAAATATGGCATTAACAACCAAAGAAAAAACAAAGATTATCAAAGGAGTTAGTGAAAATGAAAAAAACACTGGATCTATTGATGTACAAATTGCTTTATTATCAAAAGAAATAGACAAACTTGTTTTACATCTAAAAAAACACCCTCAAGATGTTCACTCAAAAAGAGGATTATTGAGAATGGTAATTAAAAGAAAAAAATTACTAGCTTATCTTAAAAAAGATTCCGAAGCAAAATATACAGAGCTAATTAAAAAAATTGGGTTAAAAAAATAACGCAAATTTTCAAACACTCATTTCTGAGTGTTTGAATTTTATTAAAGTATGCAACCAAAGCCAAAAGAACAAAGAGTTGAAGTATTAATAGACGTACAAAACCTATACCACTCAGCAAAAAATCTTTATCATGCAAGAGTAAATTTTCAGGAAGTTTTAAAACAAGCAATTGCTGGTAGAAAATTTATTCGCGCTTTTGGTTATGTTGTGCGCACAAAAACTGGCGAAGAAGCGCCCTTTTTTGATGCATTAAGTAAAATTGGAATAGAAACTCGTGTAAGAGACTTACAAGAATGGTATGGAGGCGCCAAAAAGGCAGATTGGGATGTTGGAATTGTTATTGATGCAATTCGTACGGCTCCAGCATTGGATGTAATTGTTTTGTGCTCTGGAGATGGAGATTTTATTCCGCTTGTAGAATATTTAAAAAATCAAGGAAAAAGAGTAGAAGTTATGGCATTCGGAAAAACAACTTCTTCAAAAATAAAAGAAGTTGCAGATGAATTTATTGATATGGACGAAAGTTTAAATAAATTTTTATTAAAAAAATAGAAATAAATATTTCTTAAAATATTAACCCTATGTCTATTATTTATAAATTTGCACTTGCCTTCGGGATAATCGGAATAATTATAACAATTCCAACACTAATTTTAACGTATCAAACACATAATGCTGAATTTCCGCCAATTATTATTTTAATTCCAATAATTATTTGTACAATTTTAATTCCCGGTTTTGATAATACGAGCAATCTATTTTTTGGATGGACAACAATCTCCTTATTTAATTTTATAATATTTTTTATAATTGGGATTATAATTGGGATTATTTACAAAAAAATCAAAAAACATAATTAAAAATTTAAAAAGCTTTATCTCGGATACAAATAACATACCAATTCTCCTAATTTAATTATTGGGATAATCGGCATGATATTTCGTATCCTGATATTGCTCTAAAAATAAAATGGCAGTAAAAGATACGTTTGAGATAAAGGTGGGAGAGAAACCCATCATAATTAAAACTACAAACTGGACCGAACAAGCATCGGGCAGTTGTTTGGTTAGTTGCGGAGAAACAGAAGTTATGGTAACTGCTGTTTTGTCGCCTTATTCAAGACCTGACATAGATTATTTTCCTTTAACAGTTGAATACGAGGAAAGATTTTATGCAGCTGGAAAAATTTTTGGTTCTCGTTTTATGAAAAGAGAATCCAGGCCCACAGAAGAAGCAATTTTAACTGCAAGAATGATTGATAGGGCAATAAGACCATTGTTTCCAAAAGATTTTAAAAAAGAAGTTCAGGTTATTGTGACTTGTCTTTCTTGGGATGGTGAAAATGACCCAGATATTTTAGGAATGATTGGGGCCAGTTTTGCTTTGGCTACTTCACAAATTCCTTGGAATGGTCCTTTGGGAGCAATTAGAATTACAAAAAATGGTGAATGGAAATTTAATTCAAATTACGGACAAAGAAAAGAAAGTGATATGGACTTAACTTTGTCTGCAATTGAAAAAGATGGTGATATTTTAGTAAATATGATTGAAATGGGAGGAAAAGAAATTTCAGAAAATGATGTTTTACAAGCTTATGAAGTTGCCAAAAAGGAATTGAAAAAAATTATTGATGTTCAAATGCAAGCTGTCAAAAAAATTGGTAAAGAAAAAGATGTTTTTGAACCAGCTGTGGAATTGGATATTGAAAATGAAATCAAAGAATGGATTGGAGATAAACTTGAAAAAGCAATACACAATGCTCCAAAAACAGAAAAAAATCTGGGAGCTACAGAAATTTTAAAACAAGAAATTATAAAATATTTAGCAGAAAAACACCCAGGCGAAGGAAAAGAAAAACAAGCTTTGGCATATTTTGAAAAAGAAATTGAAAGAATAATTATAAAAAATATAATTGAAAAAGACTATAGACCAGATGGAAGAAAATCAACAGACATAAGACCATTGTCTTGCGAAGTTGGAGTTTTACCAAGAACTCATGGTTCTGGAGTTTTTTTCAGAGGGCTTACAAGAGTACTTTCAATTTTAACTTTAGGAGGACCTGGAGATCAACAAATTTTAGAAGGAATGGAATTTGTGGGCAAAAAAAGATTTTTGCATCATTATAATTTTCCACCATTTTCTTCTGGCGAAACATCTCCAATGAGAGGACCAAAAAGAAGAGAAATTGGGCACGGAGCTTTGGCAGAAAAAGCATTAATTCCTGTACTTCCAGATGTTGAAAAATTTCCATACACAATAAGAATTGTTTCTGAAGTTGTTTCTTCAAATGGATCTACTTCTCAGGCTTCTGTTTGCGCAGCTTGCATTGCTTTAATGGATGCAGGGGTTCCAATCAAAGAGCCTGTTGCTGGAATTTCTGTGGGATTAGCAAAAGATGAAAAATCTGGAAAATATAAAGTTCTAACAGATATTCAAGGACCAGAAGACCATTATGGGGATATGGATTTTAAAGTTGCTGGAACAAAAAATGGAATTACTGCAATTCAAATGGATATTAAAATTGATGGAATAGATAAAAAAATAATGGAAGAGTCTTTAGAAAGAGCAAAGGATGCAAGATTTAAAATACTTGATATAATAAAAGAACAGATACCAGAACCTAGAAAAGAATTGTCAGCACATGCTCCAAAAATATTTTCTATGATGATAAATCCTTCAAAGATTGGAGAAGTTGTAGGACCAAAAGGATCAATGATAAATAAAATAATTGATGAATGCGGAGGGGTGGCTATTGATATTGAAGACTCTGGATTGGTATGTGTTACAGGTCAAAAACAGGAAGATGTAGACAAAGCAGTAAACTGGATTAAATCTATTGTAAAAGAAATTATGCCAGGTGAAGTTTTTCAAGGAACTGTAAGAAAAATTATGGATTTTGGCGCATTTGTTGATATTGTTCCGGGTCAATCAGGGTTGGTGCATATTTCAAAATTTGTTCCATATCAAATTAAATCTGTAAAAGACGTTGTAAAAGAAGGAGATGTAATCCCAGTAAAAGTGACAGGAATTGATGAACAAGGTAGAATAAACTTATCAGCTGTTGAAGCAGGATTTAATCCAAAAATCAAAAAATAGAAGTTTTCGCTTTGATTTATAAAAAATAGTATGCAAAAACAAAAAGAAATCTCAACTTTATTTGGTACTATAATAATTATTGTTGCAGCGGTTATTCTTTTTGGTGGAGTTTTTTTGTATGATCGTTTTTTGATTCAGAAAATAAACGACCAACAAATTGCTTGCACATTAGAAGCAAAAATTTGCCCTGACGGTTCAAGCGTTGGACGAACTGGTATAAATTGTGAATTTGCAGATTGCCCTAATAACTGGAAAACATATATAAATAATGAATATGGATTTTCAATATCATTTCCCGATTCATGGGAAGGATATTCTGTGGAAACAAACTCTTGGAATGGTTCTTCATTAGTAGATGACACAAAGTATAATGGCATAAAGTTTATCTTTAAAAACCCTCAATCTACTATTAATCAGTCTTGGCAAGATATTCCTATAATGGTTATTGCTCCAGATGTTTGGAAGCTTATATCAGAAGAAAAAATTGCGGTTAGTGCTGCCCCTATTGGTCCTGCAAAAATTGGGCAAAATGAAAAATATATATTTGCAACTCCACCACGCTGGTATGGTTTCACCGATGCCATAGGAATAGAAGAAACCTTGAATATAGTAAAAACATTTAAAGCTTTCTAATTATGTCAGGTAGTAGAATTTCAAAAATATTTATCTGGCAAAGCGTAAATAAGTTCTAAACTAATTAAATATTAAAATAAACATAACTTGAAATTTCGACAAAATGTATTTGGGCTTTGCCCATTTCGAAATTTCACTACCTGATATGCCAACAGAGATAGAAGAATTACAAGCAAGAGAATTCCTTAAACGGGCTGAAATAAAAACGATGAAAAAAGACCTCAGAAAGCTGAGAGAATTTGATGCGTTAAAAGAAAGAGATAAAATTGTAAAAATAAAAACATTGGAAGAACAAAGATTAGAACAAGAAGAAAATTTAAAGAAAAAAGAAGCGGAAAGACAGACTACAGAAAAAGAGAAAAGAGAAAAAATACTTAGCGAAAATGCAATTCAAGAAAGACTTGTAGAAAAAGATTTAAAAGAATACGCTACGGAAGAAGAACGTCAACAAATTTTTATTTTTGAGTCTCAAAGACTTGCTTTTGAAAAAAAAGTTGAGGAAATTGATATCAAAAAAGATCCTGCCTTAAAATTAGAAAAAAATAAAAGTTTAATAGAAAAAAGAAAGTTAGAAGAAAAACTTAATAGTATTCTTGAAGCTGAAAAAAAAATAGAAATAGAAGAAAAATTTATAACAGAAAAATCTCAAACAAGCATAATTTCTTCAGAAAAAAAAGGGTTAGAAGAAAGAAAATGGGATATTGAAAAACAAATTCAAGAAATAGAAAAAAAGAGATGGGCAATCGAAAAAGAAATAGAGAATATTGAGAATAAAATTAGTGAAACCGATAAATCTTCTGCATTATTGGTCACCGAAAAAAACGATACAACTCAAAAAATATTAGGAATAGACAAATCCTTAAGAGAAATATATTCTGAAATAATTACTAGAGTTCAGCAACAAAAAGAAGGAAAACTAAAAGAACAAAAATTAACAAAAGAAGTTTTAGCAAAATCAAGATTAAAAGAAAAAGAGGCCGTCCAAAGAAAACAGTGGAAGCCACCAATCAAAACTATTCCCATTAGAGAAAATATACCAGTTCCAATTAAAAAGAGTGTAAAGCCTAATGAAGAAACACAAAAGGAAAATTTTAAAGAAAAAATAGAAAAATGGGAAAAAGAAAATTTAATTAATACTAATAATGACTTAGTTCCGCCAAAAAAAATTAACAGATAAAAAATATCATGGATAAAAAAATAATTGACGAATTAAAAGAAAAATTAGAAATCGAAAAACAATCAGCAGAAAAAGAATTAGAAAAATTTGCTAAAAAAGATGATTCGCCTAAAGGCGATTGGGAAACAAAATATCCAAATCGAGAAAACGGTAATATGGAAGAAGAAGCAGACGAAGTACAGGAATATGATAACATGCTTCCAATAGAATATAGTCTAGAGTTAAAACTTAAAAATATAAATTCTGCACTAGAAAAAATTAAAAGTGGCACATACGGATTCTGTGAAAATTGTAAAAAAGAAATAGAAGAAGATAGACTAAGAGCTTGTCCAGAAGCTAAGACTTGTTTAAAGTGTAACGAATAACTTATTTAATATTTATTTTAGCGCCAAATGCGTATACCGATAAAGGATTTTTTGCGCCAGTCACCTGAAAATGTAAATGGCATCCTGTTGAAATTCCGTCACCAACAGTTCCTGTCCCTCCTCCCATTAAAGCTATTCTGTCTCCCATATTTACCTTATCTCCTGATTTCACAAAAATTGTCATTAAATGACCATAATATGTGACAGTTCCATTTGGATGTAAAATTGTCACCAAATTTCCACCTCCAAAATTATATCCGTATTTTACTCTTTGAACCGTTCCTGAAGCTGCCGCATAGATCGATGTTCCACATTTATTTGCAACGTCAATAGCGTTATAATAATGAAGCAATTGTGTTATTGTTCCTGTTGTAGGATTCATAAAATAACTATTAGCTACGTTTTTTTGCGTTACAGATAACGAAGTAACTTTTTTAGGCATTATGCCATTTGGAATAATTAAAATATCTCCAATATAAATGTCATCTTGATTTTTAAGATCGTTAAAAGATATTATATCCTCTTCTTTCGTTGAATATTTTTTTGCAATATCAATTATAGTATCTCCCGATTTTACAAAATGCAAAACTCCATCTATAGGTAGTATTACTAAGCTTTGTCCAACTTTTATTGTTGAAGAACTTGTTAACTCATTTGCCCAAAGTATTGTGTTTGTAGATACGTCATAAGACTCTGCTATAAATTTTAATGTATCTCCGGGCTGTACAACGTGTTCTATTATAGCTTTATCATTTTTTGAATTTCCTCCAAAAACATTTCCCAAAACTTTTGTAGAAACAATATATGGAGTAGACACTCCTCCCAATGTGTTATCTTGAATTATTTTTAAATTTGGAGTTTGCAATTCAGTTCCTTCTCTTTGACTTAAAAATAATCCTTCTTTATTTTGTATTCTAATATCATCAAAAAAGGAATTTAAAAATACTGTATAATTATTGTCAGAGCCATTAAAGCTTGCAAATGTTTCGCAGGACGAACAAGTTATTAAAAATAATATAATAGAAATTATTCCAAAATATAAATTTCCATTTTTCGAAAATCTTTTTCTTTTAAAAAATAATTTAAAATTAGATTTTAATTTATTCAAAAAATCTTTATTTTTTCTAAAACAAAACAAAGAATTATTAAATAATCCTTTTAATTTAGCTTTTGCTTTCGTATTTCTAAAGAAGGTTGCAAACCATCTTTTCAATATTAAAATTTTACTTGTTATTCTAGAAATAGTAGTATGTTAAACATTAACAATCTTATGTTCAAACTTATATTAAAAATAACATTTTGATATTTTTCGGTCAAGACTTTTATATGTATTTTTTCCCTAATAAAAATGTAGTATAATTATATAAAAATTATCATAAAAATGAATTTATCTTCTGCAAATAGTGTAAAAAATATTTTAGAAAAATTTAATATTAAACCCAAAAAAAATTTGGGTCAAAATTTTCTAATAGACAATAATATTTTACAAAAAATTGTTGATGAAGCAAATATAAAACCAGATGATATTATTTTGGAAGTTGGTCCTGGAATTGGAACTCTTACTCAAGAATTAGCCAACAAAGCAAATCAAGTTATTGCTGTAGAAAAAGATGAAACAATGTGCAAAATATTAAAAGAAAATTTAAAAGATTTTAAAAATATAAAAATAATAAACGAAGACATTTTAAAGTTTAAAAATAAAGAAAAAAAATATAAAGTAATCGCAAATATTCCGTATTATTTAACCTCTCCATTAATTAGAAAATTTTTAGAAGAGGGAAATCAACCAGAAGAAATAATTTTAATGATTCAAAAAGAAGTCGCGCAAAGAATTTGTGCTAAGGCCCCAAATATAAATTTATTAGCAATATCTGTGCAATTTTATGCAGAGTCAAAAATCATTTTTAATGTATCAAAAAATTGTTTTTGGCCAATTCCAAGAGTAGATTCTGCAATTATAAAAATTACTCCAAATAAAGTTTCCTACAAAATTGATTCTAATTTATTTTTTAAAATTGTAAAAGCTGGTTTTTCTCAACCAAGAAAACAACTTGGAGGAAACTTATCAAAAACATTAAAAATAGAAAAAGAAAAAATAAATAAAATACTTTTAGAAAATAATTTAAAACCAACTCAACGCGCGGAAACATTGACTATTGAAGATTGGAAAAAATTGTCAAAATCTTTTGGCTTTTTAAAAATATTCTAGCATCGATAATAATCGATGCTTTTTATTAACATTAAATTATGATATGTGGATAACTTTACTACTTTTAAATTTTAAAATGGTGTAAAATTAGATAAATATCAGGCAAAAAAATATTTACTATCAAGATAACTAATAAAGTTTTAGAAATTAAGGTCGTATAATCTTAATAGAATATTTTTAAATTTGAAAATAAATTAAATGTCAGAAGGATCACAAAATATAGAGGACAAGAATTATGAAACAGAAGAAAATATTGATGAAACAAACGTAAGTGGAAACCTAGCCTCTCCTGAAGGAGTTTTAATGCTTGGCGTGGCAGTAATTCTTGATTCTATTGGTTTTGCTATATTTTTGCTTGGCACTTGGGTTGGCATAGATGATTATGGAATATTAGATGCAATTGGATTGGCTATTATAGGAGGCTGGATGGTTTTCAGGGGAGGCTTTGATAAAAACGTTGCTAAAAAGGGTTTAAGAAGATTTATAACAACCACAATGGTAGAAATATGTCCATTTTTAGGTGGTGCTTCGCCAACATGGACGTGGTTTGTATATAAAACATTAAAAGAAAGCTAACAAAAATTTATACATTTATATGCAATCTATTTTAAAATCTATAAGAAACAAAAGCAAATTTTTATTTTTTGCGTTTATTGCTGTAGTATTCTTTTTTTTGACCCCTCAAACTGCTTTTGCAGGTTGGTTTGATTGGGCTAGTTGGGGAACAAACGCTGTTGTAAACGGTATTGCAACCGTTGCTTTACTTTACTTTTTTTGGATTCCATTACTTTTTACGTTGCTTTTTGCCACGATTACAAACATTTTTTTACAAGCAGCCATAGCCTTTGCAACAATAGGAACGTCTTATTTACACAGTGATGCCGTAAATATTGGTTGGCCGATTATAAGAGATTTAGCAAATATGATGATTGTCCTAGGATTCGTTGTTGTGGGAATAGCATTTACTTTAAGAGTAGAAAGCTATGGCTCTAAAAAGATTTTAATTAATTTAATAATAGCTGCTCTTTTGATTAATTTTTCTTTATTAATTTGTGGAATATTTATAGATGGATCAAATATATTGATGAATTATTTCTTTAATAAGGCCGGAGGTAGTAGTTTTTCTAAATGGCTACCCACCGTAGATAGTTTATGGACTGTTATAAAAAACATAGGCACTGATAATGTTTTAAATTTTGCCGTTAAAATTGTTGGTATGATGATTTTTTACTTTGTCGTCGGCCTTGTTAATATTTTATACTTTTTTTTAGTATTAGGAAGAGTAATCGCTCTTTGGATATTGGTTATATTATCCCCATTAGCCTTTGTTTGTGCTGTGTTTCCCGCAACAAAAAATATCTGGCAAAAATGGCGAGACAACTTCTTTCAATGGTGCGTAATTATAATTCCGGCAGGATTATTTTATTACATTGGAGTAACATTGGTAAATGCTTCATTTGAAAAACATGGTGCTTTTGAAATAGATAGTTCCTCTACATACGTTAATTTTATATCAAATGCAGTAAGTACAGTATTTGTTCCTTCTGCCTTCTTAATTATAGGATTTTTAGTATCTTTGCAATTTTCAGCAATGGGATCAAAGGCTATAACAGGATTCGCCAACAAGCACTACAAAACAGCTTTAAAAATGGGAGGAGGAATGTTAAGCAAATCGGGTAGTACTGTGGGCAGTTTAGCAGGATGGGCAAGTGATAAAACAGGAGGAAATGCGAGCAGAGTTGGAAGAATGTTTTCCGCAATTTCTACAACCGCAAATAAACAACAGGCAACCTCCGATGCATTTAAAGGAAGACTTGATAAAACAAGATCTGACTTTGGCCGTCTTACTGAAAAAATTGGAGTTAAAAATGTCGGAACTACAGATATAGCAGAGTCTAAAATGATAGAAGAAAAAGCAACAAAATATAGTGCTGCTTATGCCACTGCTAGAGTAAAGGGTGATAACGCTTTAATGGAAAAAATTAGGGAAGTTGCTAGAACAGGAAAGGGTGTTGAAAAAACAGCCGCAATAATGGCAGTTGCCGACAATAAAGATTTACATGCAACATTTAAAAATAGTAGTGGAAAATTTGACGCTATGGCAGCCAATGATGCAATTAGTCATGCAGAAAAAAATGGTGCAGCCAAGATTAGGGAAAAAGCTCTAAAACAAGCTCCGACTATAGAAGAACACAATGTTTCTTCCATAAATAAAATAAAACAAAATCATCCTACTTGGTCAACAGACCAGGCAAAACACGAAGCTGTTGTTAGGGCTGTAGCCAAAATGTCAGAAGAAGAATTAGATAGAAATTTTATAGATTCTATAGATCATACTATTTTAAGCAGTTCTATTGATAGAATGACAGACAAAAAGAAAACATTATTAAAAGCCAATAATAGCGAATCTTTACTGCAAGAAATAAAATCTTTAAACAATAAAAGAAACAAGACGCAAGAAGAAAGAGACAGAATGGTTTCTTTAAGTCAAAAGGCAAGAGCAATTATTTCTAAATGTTAAATAATAAAATATTTTAATCATCAAATCAATATGGTTAACAAAATAACTTTTGAGGGAGAAAAGTCGTCTGACGACATTATCGAAGAAATTTTAAAAAAAAATGGATTTGAAGAGGATCTTTCTGCTTGGTTGGAAAAAACCGAAAAAAATGAAAAAGTATGGTTTGAATCTTTGTATAAATTAGCAAAAAATCTTGCCGAAAAAAAAATTACAGAGCTTATTTTTTTAACTAATATTCAACAACAGTTTAATATTTCTGAAGAAATTGCAAAAAATATATTAAAAGATGTTAAAGAAAAGCTTTTGCCAATAGCTAGAATTATTGATGACGAAATAGAACAGGACTTAGAAGATAATAAAACTACACTATTAGAAAAACAAAAAATAACTCCAATACAAAATATAAAACCAGCTGTTTCCGCACCAACAACAAAAAAAATTTTGAAAAAAAAGGAAATTTCTGATACTCCATTGCCACAACAACAAAAAAGAAAAACCGATACTTATAGGGAGCCAATTGAATAACTATTACATTTTAAAAGGCTGAACAATTTGTTCAGCCTTTTTGCAAAACTAATAACTAGTTTCGCCTTTTTTATTCTATGAAGAGTTAATCTGTCTTTTTATCCTCTTCTCCGAGAATTGTATCAAGAAACTTCAAATCTTCTTCATCTTTTTGATTTTTTCTATTTTTTTCTCCTTCCTTTTTAGCACCACCTGAACCTGAATCAAATCCTGTTTTGGCAAGTAGTGCCGCAGCGACAACTCCTCCAACAATTTCGGAAATAGACCCACTGCCGAAAGAAGTACCATCTGCATTTCCAAAACGAACTTCTCTTAGCGCACCAGATTTTAATGCACGCTCACGAAGAAGAAGATTGAGGCATTCTTCTCTAATCCTCAAGATGTCTTCTTTTGTGAGAGTTAGATTTGCTCCGTCTTTGTTTTGCATTGTTTTGATCTGTCCATCGATCATCAACTCCAAAGCCCCACTTGTCGCTTCTGCCTCAACCGTCTTTTCTTGAGCAGCAACTTTAACTCGTTGCTTTGCAAGATACTCCGCTGTTGTTGCTGCACGATATTCAGGCGGAGGGTCAATATTAATCGTTTCCAGTGCAACAAGCGTAATTCCATATTGATCTCTCAAAATAGAAATTATGCTTTTTTGTCCACCTTGTTTTAATGTCTTAAAAACCTCTGCATCAAGTTGGGTTTTCTCATCGTTAATAAGATCTTCGTAATAGTGTTCAGAAATATATTCTCTCACCCGAGGAAGAACTCTTCCAACAAGAGCATCATACCAATCCTTAACATGAAACATAGCAAGATAAGGATTGCTGATACGAGCGGTCATTGTCATCTTGCCACTCAGTGGCAAGCGATCCTTATCTTCTGCACTACTGAATTCTAGTCCATACTGGTAGTCCATACATAGGATAAAGTCTGTCCCTATATCGCTTCGTTTTTCAAAAGTGCCATCAGAAAGGGCTTTGACATACTTCATCGTTGTTGTGTAAACTTTGTCAAGGCCAATGGGTTTTAACCATCCTACCCAATGAAAACCACCTATGTGAAAGTTTGGATTTTCTCCAGAGATCACATTACCATGGTCATCAATAATATGGCCTTGTTTTTGTAATAATGTTTTTTTATAAGCGTGAACACGCACGATGATTTTTGCAGTACCTTCTTTTACTGTCGTAAAACAAAGCAACCAGTAAATAATTGCTTCGAATGGCAGTCCCAAAAAAAATGACCAATGTAATATGTGGCCAAATATAGTAAAAACCATAAATGCCACAAAAAAATATAAAACGCGCAAAGCTACTCTCATCTCATCACCTCATATTTTGTTGACAACGAGCTATGCCCAATCTGGATACACACCAGATTTTATCTTAGGCTATATGCTTAATATATCATAATAATAAATATATGTCAAGGTTATAATCTTTGCTCTTAAAAGATGTAAAATACATTTTACTATTTTTTTGCTGTTTATGATATAATAGAATAATTAAAATAATATTTTTATGGGACAATATCCAGTGCCACAATTTATTGAACAAGAAGGTAAAATTGCATTTTTTATTTCTTTTAGACAATTCTTTTATCTCGTAGGAGCAGGGGTAATTTGCTGGATTCTTTATTATATTTTACCTCGTTTTCTTTTTTACATTGTTTCAATCTTCATTGGAGGAGGAGCTGTTGCTATCTCTTTTGTTTCAATAAATGGGATTCCGTTATTAGATATGATTTTAGCTTCTATTGGATTCGCATCTAGAGGAAAAAATTATACCTGGAAGAAAAAAGAGTCTCCATATCCTTTTAAAACAATAAAAAAAATAGAAATTAAAAAAATTGATCAAGGGCCCGTATTAAAAGCTCAAGAAAGTCAACTTAGAAAAACAAGAACAGCCGTAGAACTAAAAACAAAATAATTTAAAATTCTAAAAATTATGGCCGAATCAGCAACACAAGCATTTTTGGAAATTAAAGATATTAGAGAGGGAGTTTTGCTTTTAAAAAATAATTCTATAAGAGGAATATTAATGGTTTCTTCTATTAATTTTGCATTAAAATCAGAAGAAGAACAAACTGCGATTATTTATGCATTTCAAAGTTTTTTAAATTCTTTAGACTTTTCTTGTCAAATTGTAATTCAATCAAGAAATATAAATATCACTCCTTATTTAGATACTTTAAAAGATTTAGAAGAAAAACAAACAAACGAATTGCTTAGAAAACAAACTGCTTCGTACAGAGAATTTATTAAAAATATGGTTGTTGGAGACGTTGTTATGACAAAAAACTTTTATGTCACTGTTCCATATACTTTAATGGAAATATTTGGAGCCGGTCAAGCAGGAAAAGATTTTTTAAAAAATCTTTCTGGAAAACAAACACAACAAGAAGAAATGGATGATGAAAAATTTCAAAGATGTAAAACTCAACTTTGGCAAAGAATGGAATATTTGGCAATGGGGTTAAGAAGATGTGGGTTAGAAGCTATGCCTCTTACAACTCCAGAATTAATAGAATTATTTTGGGCTATTCATCATCCAGATCAAGCCGAGGTTGGATATTATCCCGAAATATTACCCGAATTATTAAAATAAAATATATAACATATGTCGTTTCTAGATAATCTTTTAGGGTCAAAAAAAGAAAATCTTCTTGAAGAAAAAGTTTTTGAAGAAGAAGAGTTTGATGTAAGGGACATTATTGCTCCTCCATATATTGGAGTAATGCAAGACCATTTAAAATTAGGAGAAAGGTTTTCAAAGTCATTCTTTGTTTTTTCTTATCCAAGATATTTAAATACCGGATGGTTTTCTCCTGTAATTGATTTGAGCACTCCAATGGATATTTCATTTTTTATACATCCAATTTCTTCAGAACTTATTTTAAAAAAATTAAGGAAAAAAGTTACCGAAGTTTCATCTGAAATTTTAGAAAGAGAAGAAAAAGGACTTGTTAGAGACCCATCTCTTGAAACTGGATTTCAAGATATTGAAAATTTGAGAGACAAATTAATGACAGCTCAAGAAAAAATGTTTCGATTTGGATTGTATATTACAATTTACGAAACCTCAGAAAAAGAATTACGTGATACAGAATTAACATTAAGATCTATTTTTGAATCAAGATTAATTTATATTAAACCCTGTTTGTTCAAACAAAAAGAAGGATTTATTTCTTGCAACCCTTATGGTTTAGATTTAATAGAAGTTCATACTCCAATGGATACAGAGCCACTTTCAACCTGTTTTCCATTTATGTCGTTTGATTTAAGTTCTAACGAAGGAATTTTATATGGAATAAACAGACATAATAACTCTTTAGTTTTATTTGATAGGTTTAGTTTAGAAAATGCCAATATGGTTGTTTTTGCAAAATCTGGTTCTGGTAAATCTTTTGCTGTCAAATTAGAAATTTTAAGATATTTAATGCAAGGAATTGACGTTATTGTTATAGACCCAGAAAATGAATATGAATATTTAGCAGATGCTGTAGGCGGATCCTTTTTAAAAATTTCTTTAACTTCTCCAAATCATTTAAATCCTTTTGATTTACCAGTACCAGGAGAAGATGATAATCCAGAAGATGTTTTAAGGTCTAATGTTATAAACTTAGTTGGATTATTAAGAATAATGCTTGGAGGATTATCTGCAGAAGAAGATAGTATTTTAGATGAAGCGCTCACGCAAACATATGCTATAAGAGATATTACTCCCGAATCAGATCCAAAGACTTGGCAAAACAATACTCCTTTAATGTCTGATTTTGAAGAAGTTTTGGGAAGTATGACCGGAACAGAGTCTCTAGTTAACAGAATCAAAAAATATACAAAAGGAACTTTTTCTGATTTTTTTAATAACCAATCAAACATTACTCTTGATAAAAGTTTTGTAGTTTTTGGAATAAGAGATATGGAAGAATCTTTAAGGCCAATCGCTCTTTATATTGTTATGCGATATATTTGGAATATAGTAAGATCTCAACTTAAAAAAAGAATTTTAGTAATTGATGAGGCATGGTGGTTAATGCAATCAGAAGATGGAGCATCATTTCTTTTTGGACTAGTTAAAAGAGGAAGAAAATATTGGCTAGGGGTTTCAACAATCACACAAGACGTAGCCGACTTTATGAAATCAGACTACGGTAAAGCAATTGTCACAAACTCATCTTTACAATTTTTAATGAAACAATCTCCGGCAACAATTGATATTGTTCAAAAAACTTTTATGTTAACAGAACAAGAAAAATATTTATTACTAGAAGCAGCAGTTGGAGAAGGATTGTTTTTCGCTGGAAAAAAACACGTTGCTTTATCTGTTGTCGCTAGCCAAACAGAAAATGAAATTATTACAACCTCTCCGGAAGACGTTTTAAGAATAAGAGAATCAAAAAGAAAACTAAAACCAGCAGAATCTATAAATGAATCTTTATAAAAAAAATACTTTTTTAAAAATATTTTTACTGATTTTTTTTGTTATTGGTTTTTTTTCTACTACTAGTTTTGTTTTTGCGTTAGAAACAGAATTTCCAGAGATTTTTGGAGTAGATATTGGAGAGGGGACTTTGCCAGAATATGCTAGATATTTTTTTAATATTGGAATTTTTATTTCTATAACTTTGGCTGGAATTGTTATCGCTTTTGGAGGAATTTATTATTTAATTGATTTTGCTAGGGGTAAATTTGCCAACGAAGGAAAAGAATGGATAAAAGCGGGCGTGGCCGGACTACTTTTAACAACCTGTGCTTATTTAATTGCTTTTACTATAAATCCTTCTCTAGTTATTTTTGATTTTAAAGGATTAGCCCCCTTAACTTATATTGCTAATATATTAAATCCTCCAAATAATCCTAATTTACCAATCGATATTTATAATGAAATACCTATAGGAACTTTAACTGAAAATTTATTATCTAGAACAATGGATTGTTATGATTTTGATAGCGACGGAAATCCCATTGCTGGAGAAAAAATAAAAACAGATGAGAATAAAGAAATAATTGGTCCAACTTATTTAGAACACGATAGAGTAGATTGCGCTCTGAAGTTGAGCCAAGCTATAGATAAAAAAGCCGAAGCAATAGAAAAATTATCTGACGAAATTGTAAGTTTAATGAATTCTTGTAATTGCGCTTCCATTGTTACCAGTCTAGAAACTAGTTTGAATAATTCGTCTGATATTTTGGTTGATAGAGAAATAAACAATTCAAAAGATTTATATTTTGCCTCATTAACGGTTAATAAATCTTCCTCGGGTGATGGTTATTGTTTAAATAGAATTTGTTCTAAAACATTAGATAAAAGTAAGGGAGGAACAACCGATTGTAAGTCTTCTATTAGTTGCACTACATCAAATGATTACGACAAATATAAAAAATATATAGGAAAAACAAACATCTGTAAGGATTCTTGTTACGACAATAGTTGTGAATGTAGCGCAGAAACGTGTGACCGTTGTCCAGAAGGATATAAAGAAAAAATAGACCATGGACCAATAGAAATAGAAAGTTGCGATGGTAAAAAATATAGAGGATTAGACGAATTCAAATCTGAATATTCTAGTGACTATGAATTAATAAAAAAACAAATTGAAATTTATCCGGCTCCAAGGGTAAGTGAAAAAGAAATCACTGTTATAAAACAAGACGAATGGAAAAAGTTAACTTTAAGAGACCAGTTGGTGTATTTAAAAGGAAAAATAGAAAAAATAAAACTAGGAGTTGAGGCAGATATTAATAATTTAAAAAAAGCAGAAAATGAATTAGGAGGGTGTTATTTAGCAGATTCTTATGTAGACTTTTTAAAAACTTATGAAACAACTTTAAAAACAAATAAAACTATTTTAGTAAAGCAATCTTATTCAGATCCGTCTACAAATAAATTAATCAATCCTGCAAAATATTGCGAAGGATTCCAATATAATAATTCTACCTGTTATAGTCAATGCAATAAAATGTGTCCTGGAAATCAAGCAAGAGATTTCACTTGCTACTTAGGAGTAATTGATTGTAGTGATAAAAACGGCATTGAAAAAGAAAGTTGTCTTAAAGAACAAACTCTTGCTTATAAAGAATGTTTTAATAATAGTAGTTGTTTAGAAGGTGCGGGTTCATTTTTAACTTTTGGAGAGTGCTTTTCAACTTGTCAACAAAACTGCTTAGATTCTTGTGATAAACTGTGCTTAGCTGAAGAAAAAAGTAATTGTCAGAAAAAATGCAATGAAGACTCAAAATGTCTAATTGAAAATATAGGAACCTGCCTTATAAATTTTGAAAAAATGAAAAGTTGCATTGATAATTATAGAGATGTCCCATCAATTCAAAAATGTGTAGAAGGCGCGGAAAGATGTCCATATTGTTCCGATCAATATGCTGGATATTCTGATTGTTTAAAGGCTCCATATTCTACTAATGGAGATTATTCAACTTCATATTTTTATCAAAATAAAAATCTTGAAAACTTTCAAATTTGTAAAAATCCATACGAAATGAAAACTATTATTAAAAATGGCGTAGAAGAAAAGGTTGATTGTATAACTCTTTATCCAGAAACTACAAAATGTCCTGCAAGTTCAAAATGTCCTGATTGTCCATGCGACATTGTATCAAGTGACTCTTCAAGCGCGCATAGAGTCTGCAGTGGTGTTTGTGACGAATTTTCGTACAACGATGATCCACTAACTTTTTATTGTAATCAGTCTTGGTGGACAAAAGAATCTGCCAAAAAAGAAAACCCAATAGGAGAAGAAAGATTATGTTTAAAATCAAAAGAAATCCCCGTCGGACAAACCGTTGACGATGCTGAAAATTGGGGCCAAAAATTTTTAGATCAAATTAAAAATATTGCAAACAAAACTAGTAATATGATAAGCCACATGGAAGACGTTGCAGAACAAAAAAACTATTGTCAGTGTGATAGTAAATGCGACGATGCAGGGAAAGAACCAACTTGCCAAGACAAATGTATTTTTCAAGCCACAGATGCTACAGAAGAAGAATCTGCAGAATGTTGGTGTGAACGCGAAGGATGTTCTGGAAATCCGTGCCAAAAATTAATTAATATATTGAAAGGCAAGAAGGCTAGTGAGAGTTGTCCAAAAGGAGTAGAATATAAAGGAACAAAATATTATCATACTGGAATTTCTGGTGCTAAAAATGATTTTTATAATTTTGTAATTTTAAGTGGAAGAACAGATATTGTTAAAAAATTAAACTACTCACGAGATACTATTAATAATTGTAGCATCACTCAAAATAATTATGGAGAAAAAGCTGAATTATTGAGTTGCACTAGAGTTGAAGATGAAATTATTTCTCCAATTGTAGACAACAGTAATAAAACCATTTTAAATGGAATATCAGTTAGTTCTTATTGTTATGGAAAAGAATTGGGAATAATCACAAAAACTTCATCAGAATTAATGGATAATTGGTTTTGCTGCGAATTAAGACAAGTTATTTCTAAGTAAAAATAAAATATATGAAAACAAAATATAAATTTATCATTTTTGTAATAAATTTATTTTTATTATTTATAGTTACTAACAAAAATGCTTTAGCCCTAGAAGTAACCTATCCAACCATCCCTGGATTTGGAAGTCCAGTAGAAGACGACCTTGGCTCTTATGTAAGTTATTTTTTTGGTTTTATGTGTTATATCGCAGGAGCAATAGCTGTAATATCTTTTGCAGTTGGAGCCATACAAATAATAATGTCTGCTTCAAATCCATCTTTGGTTAATGAAGGAAAAGATAGAATAAAAGGTTCTATATTAGGATTAATTTTAACATTGTCGGCGGTAATAATTTTAAAAACTATAAACCCTGCTATTGTTGATGTCAACACATCCCCTCTGTCCATGACAGATGGAGTTTATTACACAAATGGACCAGAATTTAAATCGGCAAACCGATCGGGAAATGTTTCTGATATAGAAAATGGGTATGAGACTCTTTACTATAAATGTGAGTCTGGAAATCCTGTAATTGTTTGGCTTTTCGAAAATGAAAATGGCGATTATAGTAAAAAAACAGAAACAAAAATAATAAATTGTGGAGATGATGTTAGTCTCAAAAATTATGGATCTTTTAAATGGGCATATGAAAAAACAGGTATTTACTATTGTCTTGGAAAGTGTGATGGGAATATGTGTTCTGGGTATATGTCAGAAGTTGTTCAAAAAAGCCAAAATGAAATTGCGCTTCCTTTTAGGGGAAAGGCCGGAAGTGTTAGGATTGTTAATAATTCTAAAAATTCTGAATATTATGGAATTATTTTTCACAAAAATCCAGGACTAACTAATGGTGGAGAATGTATTGATCCGATAATGCCTCTCGAAGATAATTCTTGTTATAATATAGATATTCCAATTTTTTCTGCCGATATATTTGTTAGAAATCGCGTAGAACCCGATTCTTCTGGAAACGGAATAACTTTTTATAATGAAACCTACGGGTGGAATAGCGATGTTAACTCAGGAGAAATAGGTGTCACAAAAGAAAATATAAAAAACACTAATGGATATCTCAAATACGATTCTATAAAATTAAAATATGATTATTCAAACATAAATAGTATAAATGCTCAATACTGTAATCCAAACTATCCTTCTTGCTCTGGGGAATATAATCAAAATAGCACAGAATATCAAAACGTTTTAGCAGGGCAATGTTGTCCTTGTTCTACAACTCAAGATTGTCTTGGATCTATTAATATAAAAGGAGACTACCTTGTTGGCTTGTATAGTTATATAAAAGATAGTCAAGGAAATAAAACTGAAAAAAAATATTGTCAAACCTTTACCGAAGAGGTTGAAAATTTGGCAAAACATAAATACGTAGAACCAGGTAATCTCCTTGAATATATTTACATAATTGCAACAAAATAAAATCTGTGATTAATAAAAAAAATAAATTTATTGCTTTTACAATTTTTTTTGCTGTTTTGATTTGTTATTCAAGTTCAATTTTAGCTCTAGAAGTAACCTATCCAACCATCCCTGGATTTGGAAGTCCAGTAGAAGACGACCTTGGCTCTTATGTAAGTTATTTTTTTGGTTTTATGTGTTATATCGCAGGAGCAATAGCTGTAATATCTTTTG
>Ga0265297_10004842_pt1 | contig 21372 bp, 30 predicted proteins | sample Munlanlwell13791_FD_192502 | JGI IMG/M metagenome (GOLD analysis project Ga0265297, IMG submission 192502) | Leachate microbial communities from a municipal landfill in Southern Ontario, Canada - Leachate well 137-91 | ecosystem: Engineered > Solid waste > Landfill > Unclassified | place...
GTATCCGAAACGTTCACGATGTAAATCGGGGTGAGCGGGTCGTCCGCGGTCTGTGCGACGTCCACGTAGTCTGTATCTCCAGTGCCTTCCACAACCTCGGAGTCGATACCGGTCACGGCCTCGATCAGATCTTCGAGAGCGATCGTGACCTTGTTCTGATCATCATCGATTAGCGATTCATACGAAATCGCGGTCGCGGTTCCGGCGTACACAATCGTGCACGAATAGACGATCCCCGCGCCACCAGGAGCTTGGGGCATGAGCGTGAGCGCCTGCGGAGAACCCACGGCGTTCGCGGACACGTCGGCCACAGCGAGTCCGACCACAGCCTTCAGGTAGACCCGTTCGTCCAGCGAATCCGGGCCAACGATCACTTTAGTCGTCCCATCCACAGCCCACACACCAGCTAGAGCGTGGATGGCAGAGACCAACTCAGCACAGATGTCCGCGTCCGTATCCCCCGCAACCGGCGCGTACGAGACATCAGTAGACGTCCCAGCGCAATCGACTGTCAGGGAGATCGTGCGCCCAACAGTCGTCCAAAGCGGCGTGAGCTCCAAGACCTGCGCGTTCGGGGCCGCGCGAGTGCCGATCTTGAACGTAGAGCAGTGCGGCGTCTGCGCACAGATCGCGCTTGCTTTGCGGTAGGCTGCTGAGGTCTCCGAAAAACCATCTGCTACCAACGCCACCAAACCAGACGGATCCGCGTCGTACTCGCGCACGCCGTAGAAGTTCGTGTGGTACGCGAGGATTAGGGGAGTGCCGAAATTCGCCTGCGCTGGCGCCGAATCGAACACGGAAATCGTGGATGTTACTACGTCAGTCATGCTTCTAGCTCCGGGACCGTATCAGGTCCGATTGCGATATCGTCTGCCGTGCCCGAGACCTCGACGTGCTCAATCACACCGATCGGAGTCGGATCCGCAAGAGTCTCCACCCAACGCACGCGAAGGTCGAAAGCGTGCGCGGAAACCATGTGATCTCCACGCTTGAACGAGAAATCCGAAAGGTCGAGTGCCTCAATCACCACAAGCCCTGCGGCCTCGAGCACAGCGCGCACGGACTGGAGATCCAAACCGAGTTGGATCCGCGCAGCGACTTCGGCGGCTTCGCCCGCGACCGCACAGTGAATCGTCTCGACCCGAACCTGGACGGTGCACTCGCGCATAGTCGAAAGGGACAAGGAGTATCCAGCCGGCACTTCGGTGCGGGACTCGCGCGTAGGCGCGGGTTGCGCGACAGCGGTCAAAAACAACCGCGCAAGCGTGGGTGCGATGGTCTGTCCTGCGTTACCCCAGACGACAGCGTCCGTGTGCAGTCCTCCGGCGAGGGCTACTGCGTCGTGCACTCCGGCGCGGAATAGCGCCCACGTCATGGCGCGACCTCGACGTCCCCGACGATCGATGATTTGAGGATCCCACGATCGATCAGGGGAGTAAACGAAAGGTCGCCAGTCGGTCCCTGCGTCCCTTTGAATTTCGTGTTCGCGGCCTTTTTGCGCGAAGGGGTGCGCGCCAGGCGCCGCGCGATCGTCTCGGGCGCGAGCGGCGGATCGATTCCTTCAGTGATTCGGTTCCGCATGCTTGCCGCGGCCCACACAGCGAAGAGCTCCGCACCGCGCGCGGGGCCGTGCGTGGTCATGAGCTCCAAGGCTTTCGCCTCGGCTTCGGCGCGGTGGAGATCAAACCACGCGCGCACCACGGACCGCTCCGGCACATGCCCCTTACCAAATTCGTGGATCTCCAAAAGCTCTCCCGTAGTGAGCTCGGTTCCCTCGTGCGGAGTGCCGGGTTCAAGGCAGCCCACGCGCACACGGACATCGCTCGGGTAGCGTGGCTGACGTTGCCGGACAGTGACCGTGCTCATGCAATCCTCGCGTAAGCGTAGGCGTGCGCTGCGTATCGCCGCGCGAGCTCACGCGAATAGGTCGACTCGCCGTCGCTGTCCAAAAGCTGCGCAGCTCGCCCGAGCGGCGATTGCGCGATCGTGGACGCGGCTTCGAGAGCGATGATCTCCTCCCGCTCGTCGGCCCACGAATCCGACACCCGCACCTCGACCGCGGCGAGAACCGCGGTCACGTAGTCCGCTTCAACCGCGACGGTCGGGCGGAACTCCGGGTGCAGGGTGGCGAATTCGGTGGGGTTCATCGCTTCGCCGGAGGAGCGGACTTCTGAGGGGCAGTGGGGACGTCGAGCGCCGCGAGCAAAGCTTCCACGCGCACGGCAAGGGCGCCGATCGCCTTACGGGTTTCGGCGCCGTCGCGCTTGATCTCTACGAGCCACAGCGGTTCCGCGAACGTGACTCGCTCGGTCTCTGTCGAAGGGATCTGTTGGGTCATAGGCTCCTCGTGTTCGGGTTACGCAACACGCGGGACGCGCGTGCCGACCAGGTACACACTGGTCAGGATGAAATCGTCCGAATCGAGATTTGCGTCGGGGGTAATCGTGATCGAGAATTTCTTCCCAGCTCGAAGGGCACCCGCAGCAACCGTGAGCGTCTCGTCCGTGACGACCGTGGTCGACCCGTCGAACGCCGTAGTGGACCCGCCGGCGTCCGCGTCCACGTCATACGCGCTGCCGACGGGGCTCTCGTACAGAGTGACCGTCAGAGTCGTGGTGACGTCCGCTGCGCCCACGCGAGCTCCCTCGCAGTGGAGCGTCAGAGCGACGGCATCGTCCCAGGTCGCAGGGATCTGCCCCTCGCTCATGATGATCGCGGTGCCGTCATCGTTCCAACGGATCCCCTGGGCTTTGCTCGCCGTGGGCGTGAAGCCATCAGCAGAGCCGTCGGCGAACGCCGGGATCGCTGCCCCTGTAGACAGCCGGAACGCCCCGAGGGGGAGGACCAGCCGATCCGCGGCGGAGCTCGCATCCACTAGCAGGGCCGCGACGTCCGTCGAAAGGTCGTCCCCGCCGCCGTACGTGCCGACCGCCGTTTCCAGGTCGGTAATATCTCCCAGGGCAGCCGCGACGTCCGTCGAAAGATCCGCCAGACCACCGTACGTGCCGACAGCGGTTTCCAGAGCGCCGATATCCGTCTCGGCCTGGACGAGCCCGACCGCAACCGAAGCCTCGGCCCCACCGCCACCGGTGTAGTCTCCAAGCTCCGCGTTAACAGCGGCAATCTCTACGGCCGCAGACGTTAAAGAGCCAATAGTGATTTGCGCCGGGGCGCTAGGAATGGTCGTCATGCTTGCCTCAGATTCCGTCCACGTATTTGAGGGCCTTCGGGTCCTCGATCAGAACACCAGCGGTCGAAAACTGCTGGGGGATCTCCCAGCCGAAGGGGACGCGCATCGGCGCTTCGTCCGTGAGCTCGCGCGGCAGAACCATCCGAGCAACGTCTTCGCCCGTAGCTGCAACCAGCATGCGCGGACCTGTGCCGGCGGCATCCGCCGTCGCGGTCTTTTGCCACTGTTCGAAACGCAACCCAGGGAAGTCCTCCTGGAGGCTGCGCAGCACGGAGCGCTCGGACACCGGGTGCTTAGACTCGACCAGCAACCGGTACCGCGCGGGCGGAAGCACGATGAGATTTGCCTCGCGATTTTCTAGGGTGTCGTCGTACACCGCGCCGATCGCGTAGGAAACGTCGCGCTTGATTTCCTCATACGTGGCCGACGTCCAGGCGGTACCGCCCGAGGCCTTCGTGCTTGCTGTGAGGATCGTCACCGACGCATGATTGAGCAGCCCCTGCAGGCCAAGCGCAGGGTATTGGTCCGACGCGCTGCCGGCAGTGTGCCCCCAGCCAGTGCCGGTCAGGTAGTAGCCAGCGGCGATTTCATCGAGGAAGCTCTCCACGAGCTGGGAATTTCCGACGGCGAGAGTGCTGGGCAGCTCGATCTGCTCGCGCTGGCACTTGATGACCTCGTCATCCGTATACCCGTAGGAGTAGCCGAATTTGAGCACCCCGATCGTCGCGCGAGTCTTGTCGATGTTCGCACGCGGGAGGTTTTTTGCAACGCCGTTGCCGAGCAGCACGGGCCGCGCCCCCTGCATGGCGATGACCGACGTCTCGATCGTGGTGACCCACGACGGATAGCCACCGGACACAGGGAGAATCCGGCGGAACTTATTCGGCCTGGTCTTTTGGATCCGGGCTTGTTCGACCGCTTTTAGTTGCTCGCTGTAAATCGTGCTGGACATTCTCTACCTCGGTCCTTACGCGGCCGCGCCGTAGGGGAAGTTGACTCGGAGTTTGATCACGCCCGCGCCACTGGACGCGGCGAGCGCCCGGGCGTTGGGGAGAAGCGCCGTGTACGTAGTGTCGTCTGCCGCGCACACAGCACCAGGTTGCAGCTTGCCGGCACCGTTCGCCGTGTGTCGCAGGTACACCTGCGCGCCGGCTGCGATTGCGTCCTCGCACACGACCCACACATCGCCTCGGTACACGACCTCGGCGACCTCACCGGCAGCGAAATCGTAGCTCGCGGACGTCGGCTGAGCAGCCTGGTCGTACGCGACCACGCCCAGAGCCTTCGGGATGTCCGCATCGGACGCCGGCAGCTTGGCGGAGTCGCCTGCGGCTCCGGGCACGACGATCAGCCCAGCCAGCACTGCCGCGTCGAGCATGTGTGCGGACGAATCGCAATCCACCGAAGCTTTCGTACCGCGGCGCGGAGTCATCTGACTTTCAGTGTAGAGTGCCATGTTCATTTCCCCGAAAAAAGGCGGGCGCTTTCGGCGCGCATATGGGCTTCGTAACTCGAAGGCTTGGCGTCCTGCACCTCGGTGCGGACGTCTGTGTTGTGGTCGTGCACAGTAACCGCCGGCGCTGTCGCAGCGAAGTAAGCGTCGACGTACTCGTCAGACGCGGAGTCCGCGATCTCTGCCTTGGGCTGCGCGTGCTTGATCGCGGCGATCTTCAACGCGCGCGGACTCTTGCCCGTCGCATCGTAGCCCGCCGGCAAGCGGCCGCGCAAAGCCTCACGAAACGCAAGTTCGGAAGCAACGCCGTCCGCGATCGCCTTGGGCAGGCTGTCGACATGTGCTTGCAGCGTCGCGAGCTTGCCGTCAGCCGCAGCGGCGCGTCCCTTCAGGGCCTCATGCTCGGCCACAAGGGCGTCATACTTGATTTTCAGGGCCGCGTGATCCGCGACCAGCAGGTCGTGTTCCTTTTGATCCATGTCTGCTCCGTCGCGCTCTTGGCGCGGATAATTCTCACTAGAGGGGGCGTCTTCAATTAAAACCCAATCGCCGTCGTTGCCGTCCACCACAATACGCGCCTCGGCTCCGGCGCGCGCAAACCCTTTTGGTCCGAGCGCCACATGATTCGGGACGATCGCCTTGAAAGTGACGTCATATTCTTCGCCGTCCGCGATCCCAGCGCCCCAAATCTGATCACACGAATACGCGCACGAGCACTCTCCGATCCTCCCGCTTCGCGCATCTTCGATCGCGGAAGCCGCGGCGAGTAGGATTTCCGCACGCGCATACTCGTGTCGACCCACGCGCTCGAGATTCGAGTCCTGCGTCTGGACGTGTCCGACGGCGTGCTGCTGATAGGTCACCGGCGTGACACCGCCCGAGGGATGTCCGACGGTCACCGGGGCGCCGGCGAAATTCGCCCCGCGCACCTCGTCTGCTGGCCGGAACGCCCGGACGGTCGAGCCGTCCGGGCGCCGGTACACCTGCACACCCGACCTGCCGATCCGAGCCGACACGATCAGCCCACCGCCAGGAGCTGAGCGGGTCGAGCCGATTTGGGCTGTATCGACGATCACCTCGCAACCCTAGCACGAACCATGCCAAGCGTCAAGCGGGGTTGGCACGGGACTTGCTAGGCGCGGGTGGTGCGGGGCTTCGCCTTCCCCGCCGCCGGGAGCACCGGATCCGCATGACACCGGCATCGATAGTCCTCCCCCGGATTGTGCCTGCCCGTGCCGGTCTCGGGGGGATCGGCGTACCGGAAGACCATCCCCTCGAGCTCCGCGTGAGTCTCGCGCACGGCGGAATCCCGAGACGTCCGCCACTTGTACTCCACGATTCCGAGCGAGCGATGCTTCGCCTCGACCACGTTCGCGTTCAGCTTGAGGGTCTGGTCAACAGCCCAGAACTCCGCGCGGCGAGCGGAAATCCCGTGCTGCTCCGTGACCGCGTGCAGGGCTTCGGCCAGGCCTTTCGTGTGCAGATTCCCTGCCTCTGCGAGCACGTCCGTCACGGCCCAGAGGTGCTCTTGCGCGAGCGTGCGGATCAAAGCGACGTTCCGCTTGCGGAAAGCGCGCACGAGGTTCTCCCCGCCGGCGACCCTTGCAGCGGAAATCCCAGGGATTTTCTGTAGGGCTTCGTCCGCGCTCGCTTGGATCGTGCGCGTCGCGCGCTCGACCAGACGGAGCACCTCCTCGGGGACCTTGACGTGTGGTTTCGCTGAGTCTTGTATGTCGATCTCTGGAAGCGCGGCAACCCCGTGCGCGCGAAGCGTCTCTTCATGCGCTGCTTTCAGGACGAGCAAGTACGCCCGGCGCATGAGCGCAATCGCGCCCCGAGGCACACCACGCCCGCGCACGACGCGACGGCGTCGGGTCATTCGCCCTCGACGTCAACATCCGCAGGTTCGGCGGGTTTCTGCGCTAGCGCGGCAAGCCCGGCTTCACGCGCAGCTTCCTCTTGCGCGGCGGCTTCCTCCGCGAGCCGCCGCTCCGCCGCCACGTCCACGTCGAGGCCGAGAGTCTTGTCCTTCGCACGGGATTCGAGCACGGACAAGGGATCTACCATCCCCTTGTCTACGAGAATTGCGTCCCCCGCTAGCAGCATATTGCGCGTTTCGGCCTGCTCTTTCGCCGACGCCTGCCAAAGCGACGGCCACTCGAGCTCCACATGCGTGCCCGCAACCAGATCGATCAGGCGCCCGAACTTCGGAGCAACGGATTGCTCCCGGTAGGACTCGCAGGAATCGTACCACTGCGAGAGGTCGGATTCGCCTGTCGCGTTCATTCCCGCGGGTTCCCGCCCAAACAGGCGCGTGAGCGGCATCCGCGCGGCACCCGCAACACGCATCATGATCTTGTCCACGATCTGATAGAGTCCCGCGAACGAAACTTCCGTGCGCGAAAACTCCTCCTGTGCGCTCGCGTCGAGAAAGATCGTGCGCGCCGTCGACTTCCCCGTCGAAAGCAGCGCGAGGCGCGCCCTGAAGCCGGCTTCGTTTTCGCGCGCAGCGGCCGCCGCGAGACCCGCCATCTTGAACACACCCATCGAAGCCTCGGCAAGCAAAGCGTCCACAGACTTCCAGTTCATCCCGTACGCTAGGAGCTCCTCGTACACGGCTTGGAGCACCGACAACCACGGCGGGTTCTGTTGGCGCCGCGTGCACGCTCGCGACGCGCCCCCACACAGAATCGATCGCGACACGTGAAACTCAAGCCCCATTCGCGGATGATCCCCCGACACCCGGAGGACCAACGGCAGCCCGAACCGCGGAGAATTGGCGTCGGTCTCTCGCGCCACCACGGTCAGGCTCCCCCACGGCACGGAATCCAGCCAGACCAGGTCTGCGCCGGGGCCGGGTTCGGGCGCCTCCTCCGTAGGGCTTCCTTGCGCGAACCCCAATAGAATCGCTGCCCCACCGAACACGCGCCCCTGACAGAGCCCCTGCATCAGCACGCCCTGCTCGTACGCCTCGTGCCGATTCAACTCGTCGAATCGTGCCCACTGCTCCGGCGTCGGACCGCTCGGGCGCCGACGCATAGCGTCTTCGGGGAGGGCTTGCACTATCGTGCGTGCAAGCCACGATTGCTCGTACAGAGCCTCAAGTACGTCCGCAGTCAGCTCGTCCCGCTTCTGGAACCCTTGCGTGGTGCTGTCCGCGTCCCCGAACCCGCGGACCGTGTCGATCCAGCCGTCGACAATCAGCCGGGGGTGCCCATCCGCGCGTGTGGGGGCGGGGCTAGGATATCCGTCCGATCGCGCTCGGTTTTGCCGCCTGCTCATAGATTCTCCGCCGCTTTCACCCAGGCGTCCCACTGCCCGCCGTGCGCGGCAAGCCGATCAAGAGCCTGAGTCGTAGTATCAACCCGATCATTGTGCTTTTGCTTGGGAAATTTCACCAGCTCCGAGCGGAACTCCGCCACGGAGGGTAGCACGTCTGCTGTCGGAAGCCAAATCTGTCCGGACTCAGCCTTCGCCGAGTGGCGCCGCGCACGGTCTTCTTTCGACCCCTGCGGCACGACCGGGAGCACGGGGATCCCGTGGATTGCTCGCATGAGTTCCACGTCTTCTTGAAGCTCCGCCAGCAAAGCGGGTCCGTTTGCCTTCGCCTCGATCAAGATCGCCCCCGAGCGTTCCCACCCGGAGCGGGCTTGCGCGGAGCAGAACAGACGCTTCGTTCCTGGATAATTCACAACCCCGATGACCTCGTCCAGCAGCAAATACCGGCTCTTGTGTCGAGCCCAAAGCGCTCCGTGCACGCGCGACGCGGCTTCGGGGTTGCGCGTCCCGTCGAACCCAAGATCCCAGGACTGAACGATCTCGCATTCCCAGACCGGAGGCTTGTCGACCCAAGTGTGGAACCAGCCTTCCTCGAAAAATGCTCCCTTCGCCGGGGTGGCGTTCTGCTGGTATTGTGCTTCGTACTCGGACGGCATATCTCGCCGTCGTGCTGCGAGGTCTGCATCGGGAAATCGCTCCGAGCAAAACGACTCGCCCGGCACGGAGCGCGGATCATACGGACCCAAGCTCGGGCATCCGCGGTCCCACGAACAACCAGGCACGTACTGCGCAGTAATGCACACGTGCTCTGCGCCGGCATCCAGCATCCGCTCAGGGGGATCCCCCGCGGCAAGTCTTTGCGCGATCATAATCGTCGCCGCCCCGGGCATCCTGCGCGTACGGAACGTGCCTTGCCAAGTTTCCCAGGCGGAATCAAGTTGCGGTCCCACCAAGCCGGCGCGTGCGTCTGCCGGCTTGATCAAGTCATCCCCGATCAAGGTCTCGCAATGCCGCCCGGTGATCCCTCCGCCGAGCTGCACAGCGTACCGGCGCCCGCCTAAGGTGTTTTCGATTTCGCGAATAGCTGAGCGCGAACGCATCAAGCGCACATGCGGAAAGCACGTCCGATAGATCTCCGATTGCACGAGCCGCAGGAACTTGCGCGCGACATTATGCGCGAGGGTATCGTCGAACGTGGCGCAAATGAACCGGTGCCCTGGGTCCCAGGTCCACACCCAGGCTGGACCAAACACTTCGGTAATCAGAGTCTTGCTCGACCCCGGTGGGGTGTTAATCACCAGCTCCGGAAGCGCGGATGGCACCCGATCGACCTCGGGTTTGCCATACTCGATGCCACGGAACGTGGCGAACGTGAACGCCTGGCAAATCGCCTCCGAATGCCAATTCGGAATGAATTCGCCCTGCTCCCCGGCCTCGCGCCAAAACAATCCGATGAATCGGTGCAACCCGCCGGCGTCCAGCCCGCAAACGCGAGCGTACGCAGCGGGTCCAGCCGCGCGTAGGAATTCAATTTCAACCGGCAAGACCACGCTCTGCGGCCTCTACCGCTCGCGCGGAGTGCTCCGCCCACCGAAGATCCGAGTCACACGCCACGGCGCATCTGCCGGCGCGGATGGCCGCGCACGCGATCTGCCCAGACCCGCAGTACCAGTCCCCGACGACCTCGCCGGGCTCGGAGAATTTTGCCACGAGATGATCGCAAAGGGGAGGAGGCTTTTCCGTGGGGTGCAACTTCTCGCGCCCGCGGATGCGCCCGAATTGGCAAGAGTTGTCCACGCCCACATCCGCGAATTCCTCCCGCTCCAAGTCCGTCCACGCATGCTGCCCATGCCCGTTCCAGCGCTTTTTTCCAGGGCGATGCATCACCGCGATCCCCTCGCACGAATTCGCCGGACGATCTCCGGAAAGCTGCGGCGCGGCTTGCATTTTTCGCCACACCCAAGACCGCACGTACTGCGCCCCGGGGGCTTTCGCCGAGCACTGTCCGCCCGCCGCTCGCAAGTAATCCCCAAATTGTTCGAGCGCGCAAAAACAGAGCGTCCACCGCGCCGTCGCGGCAAGAAACGCAGGCACGTGCTCGAAATCCGACAAGGATGCGAAATCGCAATCCCATTTGCGCACTCGGACGGAGCCGCGTGTGTCGACCGAGCGAATGTTCTCTTGGACGTGCTCGCTGTATGGGGGATCCGTGATCGTGACGTCCACGGACCCGACGATCGGAAGGACTTCCTGCCAGCGCCCGTGGAAAACCAGCGCCCGTGAACTCTCGTAAAGAAGCGCGGTCATGCGATCCCCCACCAAAAATCCAAGGGTTCGAAGTGCACCCAATCGGCCGGCAGCACACACGCAGATCCAAACCATGCAGCCACCGCAGGCACGCGCTCGCGGGCAGCCACGACGAACACGCGCGTCGTGCCATCCAGCGCCCAGCACGGAGAAGTCGGGCAGGTCACGCGCCACCCCCGGCGTTGCGTCCGTACGGACTCATGACGTGCGAGCGATACCACCGCCAATACGCCACCGCCGATCGACAGTCACTCAGCGCTCGATGCCTCCCGCGAGCGTCCAGCGTCGGACCGACCTCGCCCGGGTAGACCGCACGGCAAGTTTGCTTCAGCGTGGACAAATCGAACGTGTGGTAGTCGCAAACCGCCGCAAAACTAGGCGCGTGCACGCGCAGCCAACCCAAGTCGAACGCCGGATTCCACCCCGCGATCCACGGTTTTCGCCCTTTCGGCGCGGCTTCACGCGCGTACTGCGCCCACCACGCGCAAAGAGTGCCTTCCAGCGCGGCTCGCTCAATCAGCGGCTCGTCCGCCGGCGGCGCGAGCAGATCATCCCAGAGCCCTGACTCCGCGTGCATGTTCTGCACGAATTCGTCTGCCCGGGCGAGGGCATCAGCCACGTCCACCGCGAGCAGCCAATGTGCCTCGGTCTGGACGCCCGACGAATCGCAGAACACCCCGACCTCGAGGGGGAGATGTACATGTGGGTTCAACCCAGTTGTTTCGAAATCCAGAAATAGCAGCGGGTTCATTTCGGCTCCAAGAGTAGCCCCTCACGCCGCGCGCGAGCAAAAACATCCGCAATCTGCTCAGCCACGTCGTCTGGGATTGTTTCGTGCAGGTGTACATGCGTTTCCGTCGGAAGCCCTTGGGCGAGTGCCGGCAGCCGCGCCGCGAGCTCCGTCAAGCGCATCCGATCCGGCAACGGCACGGATAGCGGGTCCGTTAGGATCTGCTGAAGGGTCAGTCCCATGGCTACCCGAGCAACCTGACACAGGTCCACGTACGCGGCAAGTAGATCTTTGCGCGGGTCTCCGGTCGTGGTTTGCGCGAGATCCCACGCACGGACGCGGCGTTGCCAGTCGTGGATCCGCGCCAGATCACCCTCGATCGGCGGACCCCGTCCCGGACCCTGCTCCGCCCACCGCATCATTGCGCGGTGATCTGCGTCGGACTCGTCCAGGCGCTGCGCCCACGGCGCAGAAGCGATCATTCGAAATCCAGCTCAACCGGCTCGTCCTCGACGTGCTGTTCGCACCGGCGGATCACTGCGGGGGCAGCGAGCAAATCGTCGCACACGTCAGAGGGGAGCCCGTCTTGCTCAGAGGGACAGAGCACTTCGAGTGGTATCCCCTCGTCGTGCACGATCGTCAATGGGCCTAGGTTCAGGCGGCGGGTCATAGTCCGAGCTTACCACGACCGGCGGTGAGCGCAACAAATCACGGTCGCCTCATGCTCGCCCGACGCTCAACTTCGACTTTGGCGGACTCGACTCGGGCAGACCACATTGCCCGATCAACCGCCGCCTGTGCCTCGACCGCCTTGGCGATCGCCTGATCCCGATCGCGCTCAGCACGACGGTCGTACGTCTGCTCCGTCGTAACGGCCGCCGATTGAGCGGCTTCGGCCTTCGCCTGGCGCCCAATCTGCCAAGACCCTATTGCCCCGGACAGGGCTGTAACCAGTGTGGCGATAGCCGCGATTTGCCTCGCCGTTACTGGGTGCCTGGCGACGACAGCTTTAGCTGCTGTCGTGTACACAGCCATGCTGGTCTCGACTTGTCCCAAGCGATCTTCGACAGCCCCAGTGCGGGCGACGAGTTCAAGCACCGTACCCTTCAACGACTCGACGGCGCGCGTGTTCGCGACCAGTTGCGTGATAGTCGCTGGGGTTTGCGTTGGGGTTCGATCTTGATTCATATCTGCTCCGGATCCAACAGCAAGCCGCGCTGATAGGCATCGACCAACACGCGCTCTAGCGGCAAAACCACCAACACATTGCGTGCGCCGAAACGAACCCGGTCCCACAAGCGCGTCACAAGTCTACCGCCGATCCCGCCGACGCGCAGCCCGAACACGCCGTATTGCGCTGTGCACAGCATCCCGTCGCGTTCGTGCACCACGCATACAACATGCAATCTCTCCCCTCTCGCCGTACCGACGATCAACACGTCCCCGCCATCGATTTCCTGTCCGTCCCAACGCGCGGCGCAAGGATTCACGCCGACCGGGCGAGGGTATAGTCTATTCACGTTCACGCCAGCACGCCAACCGAGATGCTTCGCCCTATTGATCCACGGACTTCGGACACCGATCTGCCAGTACATCCAATGTGCCAAATCGGCGCACGACGAATAGACGAGCTGATCAGCTGGGCGCCTATCCCGCCCTTCAGTTACGGCTGTGTAGCGCGGGTCCGCCTTGGCAATCTCGCCATGGCAACAAGCCCATTCGAGCCAACGCACAGCGAGCTTTCGCCTGGCGTGGACTTCGTCCTCGGAAAGCACAGGCGAAGGAGCGCCGCCCGTAACCATCACAGCACCTGGATCCGACGTGCGCGCCGCAGCTCAGATTCGGCTAATTGTCGCCTTAGAAGCGCGTTTTCCGCGCGCAAGGCGCGACAATCCGCGCAACGGCATAGTTCGCGCTTCACCAGACGAAGCGCTTTTTCCGGGACAGCCGTGCAAGTCATGGCACCTCCGCGCAAGCAGCAACCCAAGATCGCAACGACCAAACGTCCGTGTACACACCCGGGGCTTTTCCGCATTCGGCACCCCAAGACGTTACCCCCACCACAGCCCAGCCTGCGTCGGTCGGCGAAACCAGTGGTCCTCCTGAGTCACCTTGGCAGGTGTCTTGTCCCTGCGCCGGATCTCCGGCGCAAATCATGTCCGCACCAAGTCGTCCGTAATACAACTCGCACGCCGCGCGGGGGACGAGCGGGATCTGGGTGAATTGTTGCAACCGAATTGTCGGTCCGCCGGCAACCGTCGCACCCCAGCCGACCGCAGTCAGCTCGATTGGGTAGTCCGCGCGCACATCGTGATCCGGCAACAGCGCGGTCGGTACTGTATCGATCGGCGCATCGAGCACCAACACTGACACGTCCGATCCGCCCGTCGCTTCCCCCCAGCCCGGATGATTACGCGCTTGAAGCACGCCGCGGCTCTGTCCCGCGGAATCCAAATCTTCGAGGTCACATCGCACCCCGTCGCCAACGTCAACCTGGCAATGCGCAGCCGACAGGCACCGATCCGGCGCAATTAGTGTACACCCACAGTATTGTTGCCCCCGCCGCTCGACCGCACAAGCCCAGGGATACGCCCCAGCGGGACTCGGCGCTCCGGACGTGATCCGCGACTCAAAACGCCGCGCAGTACGTCCAGAGGGGACCCACAGGCACTCGGTTTCGACGCCGGGCCCGGCGTCGAGCACCTCGAGCAGCGAAGACCCGCCCGAACCGAAATCGACCACGACAGGCTGCGCGACGTATGGCTGCCGACACCCGAGCGCCAGCACAGCCGTGAGCACGACGATGCGCGTGATCACCGCGCAACCCCTAGCCGGCAGTCTCTGTCGGCTTCGCGCCTCGCTTGTTCGTGCCTCCCGATCGCTGTGTGCACAGCGTCGTAAAACGAAGGGCAGTCCGCCACGCCGACGCAGCCACCGAGCGACCTGACGCAGACATACCACCCTTTCACCGAATACGACCGACCGCCGATCAAGGCATGACTGCCAGCCCCTTTGATCATGACCGTGCCGCCAGGATAAGCGGTTAAAAAATCTGCTATCGAAACCCCGCGCCGAACCTCTTCTTCGGGAATTGCTGTGCAGATCATTGGCTCCCTTTCAGTTGCGCCACGAACCGCCGTGTTCGTGGCGCGCTTAATGGCGAGACCGGCGCGCCAAGCCCGAGCGGAATTGAAATCCGCGTTTCCGGCAATGACCGGGTCCTACCTAGACGATCGAGCACAGCCTACCATAGCAGCCCAGACGCAGCCACGCAAGTAATCGCCCAGGACACCACGGCGATGGCCAGCCATGCCTGGCGAGCGGTCACCGCACGAGTCCCCGAGCCCGAGCCATCCGCATGGCTGCCCCGGGTCCAGCCCCGGGCGTGCGAGAGCGCTGCCCTTCGAGCCACGCCTGGTACACAGCGGGCGTGGCGCACAGCTGTTCGGCGAGCCACTCGACGGGCACCCCTTCGAGCTCCGCCTGGGCGATCGTCGCTCCGTACTGGACCAGTCCGAGCGTGCACGCCGTATCGACCACAGACATCGCCGACTGAGCCTGCGGCGACGCGAACGTCGAGCACCCGCCCAGCAGGACCAGCAAACCCAGCGAAATCCAGGTGCGAACCCGCGTGACGATCTGGACCAGCTTCGCCCACGGAAGCACCTTCGCGATTTCCACGCCACCGAGCGTGAGCCCACCGGCAAGATAAGCGGCTTCGCCGACTGCATTCCAGTCGACGGCCACGCCGTCCAGAGCCTGACGAGCATAGACTTCGAGCGCCCCGGCAATTGCGATCAGCGCGGCGGGGATCCGGCGCGCCCATCTCGGCAGCCCGGACCACCACGACTCTTTTGCGACACGACCAACGGCCACGAGAACAACCACAATCAATGCGAATACGAGAGTCATCTTTTTGCCTTTCCTTACGAATACGGGATTTCGGGCAGCTGCTCTTCAAGCCGGCGCAGTTTTGCCAGCAAAATCACGTACTCGGCGCGCTCGAGCCCGATCAATTTGTCGAGCCGCTGGTCGCCGTCCGGGACAACCTGTTCGTCGCATACCACGAGCCCCTGCTGGACGGTGCCACCAAGGTGCGTCGTCCACCCGACGGGGACCGGCAGCGCACCATTCCACGTCGGGGACATCGTAAAGTGCGTCCCGAGCCCGACGTGCACGCCGCGCAGGGGTAGGCCGAACATCGTGTCGAGCCGTTGTGCCAAGGCCCGCGCGTTGGCTGGCGTGTCGACTAACTCACGCATGGGCAATCCCTATGGCGTTTAGTCGCGCGGTCAGCCCGGCAGGGTCGGAGACGGTGGAGCCGAGGAGGACTGCGGCGATGTTTCCAACGGTGTAATAGCCCGGAGTCCCGTTGAGGTAGTAGCCTCCGATTGCGACAGACGCGAGAGTCGACGCTCCCCTGTTCAGCGTCCCCGGGGCGCCCGCTGCAACGCCATTGACGTAGGCAGCCACATTGGTCCCGACATTGCACACGAGGTCGTGGCGCCGCCCGGTTGCGGCGGAATCGGAGCCGTGTGCCGTCCCGCCGCGGTTGTACCTTAGCACGCTATCTACGTCGACTAGCATAGCAGCTACATCAACCGCCGTAGTGCCATACAGTCCGACACAATACCGGAATGAGGTGCTAGCAGCGCTATCCAGGGCGCACACCAGAACCGTGTTCGCGTCGTCCCCGCCATACAGCGTGTTCCAGTCGGTGTGGGTACACACAAGGATGTCGTCCACGCCGTCGAACGTCAGGCTCGGGTGCCCGTCCCACGCGACGCTCGAGTACACGGGCTGCTTGCCGGGCGTGGCCTGCGATGCCACGTAGCCTTCGAGCGAAGTCCAGGCGGCAACCGTCGCCTTGTAAGTGTTGTTCGTGTTGTACGTGCCGGCGGCGAAGGTGATCCCGAATCCGCCCAGCGTCATGCTCGCGGCCAGCGTCTCCGGCGCGCTATACGTCGCACCATCGTCCAGCGAGTACCGCACCTTCCCGGCGCCGAGCCCGCCCCCGGTTGGGATATCGAGCCACAATCCCGATAGCGTGCTGGGAGCTGACACGAGCGAGACTGCCGGAGGCGCTGTGCCCGATGCCAGCAACGTCCCGCCGAGCGTGATACCTCGATCCGGCAGCCAAATGCTAGACCACACACCAACCGAGGCGAAGTCCAGCACGACAGAGACCGTCGTCGAGCGCGAGTCGCTAGTCGCAGGATCACCCGCCGAGAAGGCTGCCACTGCGTGCAGCGTACGATCCCCTTCGGCGGGCGCTCCCGGAGTCCACGAGTAGCTCCACGTCTCGCCGCCCACAACGCCTGCGCCGAGCTCCCCCTGGTCCGAGTGCACGGTCACCCCGGTGCACCCGGCGCTAACCGTCCCAGAGAGCGTCGTCGCAGTCAGCACAGGGATCATCGCAGCCGGCGCGGTCAACGTGCAAGTATTGCTCGCGCCGCTCGAAACCCTGGCGCGCCGCGTGCCTAAACGCAACCCGATTGCGTGCATCAAATCCCCACGAAAAACGTGTCGCAATTCGTCGCGGTCCAGGCGACAAATTCGCAGTCGATCGTCGCACCGAAATACCCCGTCGCGGCCACGCCCGTGGCGTGCGCGCGGAGGAGATCCGTCGAAAAAACCACCGAGGACCCATCCACGCGCTCTAGCGTCACCGCCCCGCCCGGGAGCACCCGCCCTATCACGAGCCGACGCGCGCGTCCGCCGACGACGGCTGTGCGCTCGGTAGCCGTGGTCACGGTGTAGTAGTGCTGGGGGACGTATAGTGCGGGCGGGCGAGTTAGATCGCCGGGGATCTCAGCCATGCGCCAAGCCTAGCACGAAACGTGCCAAAAGCAAAGCCCGCCAACCGGCGAACCGGCGGCGGGCTACTCACGCCATCCGCCCCGCCACCGGCGAACCGGCGGCGGGGCGGGGCGGGCGGGGTCACACGAGGCACACGGTCCACGGGCGCCCGCTGCGGTCCGTGCCGACGACCATGGGGCCGTCGGGGGCGACGTCACTGGTCTCCAGCAGGTCGCCCTCTGCCTCCAGCGCGGCACGCGCTGTGTCGTAGTCCTCGTCGCGTGCGTCGAGCACTGTGGGGGCGCCGGAGGCGGCAGAAACGGCAATCAGGTATGCGGCTTTGGTCAAAGTTTTCGTCGTTGTCATGTGTTTATTATGCGCCCGCCGTGTACGGGCGCAAGGATTATTCGACGCCGACACGCAAATAGGTAGGCGCTCCACCTACAAGCCCAAAACCCGGGCGCTGGCAGCCGCCCGCAGTCCCTCTGCGACGTACCCGTCGGGACCGCGAGAGCGGCGATACCGGTCCGCTCGCTCCCGGGCGCGTGCCTCGTCCCGCTCCTCCCTCTCCCGGACTCGCGCGAGATCCCATCGCGCCCGCTCCGCGCGTACAGCGTCCTCCCAGTGCGCTCGAGCGACGGCGAGCGCGGCTCGCTGCTCCTCTCGAGGGAGTCCGCGCGCACGCTCGCGATCCGCTGCCCAGATCGCGTGGAGCTCCCGGAGGCGTGCCCTCCACGCGATCTGCCGATCCCCGACGCGCCGGGGGGTCCTCCCCGGGAGCTCCCGGAGCATCGCCCGCGCCCGGGCGAGGTCTGCGCGCCAGACATCGAGATCTTGTTGCAAACGCCCAGGTCTTACACCAGGAGAGAGGTTGCTCAGCCGCTGCCGGTAATGGCGACAGCTTTTCGCCAGGCGCCAAATCGTGCGCTGAAGAAACTGCTCGTCCGGGTAGAGTTTCAGAGCCTGGGCGCTGCCACACCGATCCGTCGTCTCGTAGCGAGGCTTCCCCCAAGACGCCAGCTTGCGATCCGTGTAGGGCTCGTCAAGCGCCTCTCCCATCCGCTCCCCACGATCGGCAGAATGCTCGTGTGGACCTGTACGACGGAATCGTGGCTCCGGTGGGTTCGCGATCGCCTGAAGGTCCTCGTCGGAGAGAGGCACCCAAGGGCGCGTGGGCGCTGCGCGCGCGTACCGCTCCACGGCCTCGAGGCGCTCGGTCTCGCGCCGGCGCTCTTGCACTCGCGCGTCCGCCAGCCGCTCCCGTGCTCGGCGCACGAGCAGGCGCCTCGCATTCGCGAGCCCCGAGATCTGCCCGCGATAATCTTGCCAATCCGCGGAGGGGTCGCAGGCACGGCGCGCGCGCCAAGCGGCACGCACAGCCCGGTGGGCGTCCTGCCAGGCCTCCGAAGTGATTGCGGGAAGGTCTTCAGCGAGGATCCACCCGCCGCCGTATCGCCTAGGAAGCCGTGTCGTACGCATGGGAAGAACAGTATCACGCGCGAAACCGAAGTCAAGCGGCGGAATAACGAGCGTCTATTGTTCTGCTGGCTGGTGCTACTATTAGGTCTTGCACTGAAATCACAGCGGTATACATCTATTGATGCTAAGACCTAATAGTAGCACCTGCCACACACACAATAGACTCTTTAACTTCCTCGATCTCAGCATCAACGCTACAGCCAAAAACGCCCACGGAAAATCGGCGCCCCGCAAATTCCTGCCTCGCGGCTCCGGCGAACGTGCACGCGCTCTGGGGTTCGAATTTGACAAGTTGTCAAAAGAAAAAATGGCTTTTGCCAATCTGTCAAATGCCTTCCACCCACACTTTAACGCTCTCCGAAAAGCAAGTAAAGCGTGCCTGGAAAACCGATAAAGTGCCGCTGGAATCCGTAAAGCGTGAACGGAAAACCGATAAAGCACGAACGGAATCGTTAAAGCAGCAACGGAAATCATTTGACAGAATGTCAAAAGGGCATTTTTCTTTTGCCTTTTTGGCAAAAACCTGTCCCCCAACGCGCTCCGTGCTATACGAAACGCATGCGGAAATCCGACTCCGATCGTATCCTGATCGCTCTCCGGTACGTCGAAACCTACGACGCGCAGTGGTTGCCGACCTCCTCCCGGATGGGCGCAGGACTCTGCCCGGATCCGGATGCCGAGCGCGAGCTCGCTAAGGCCCAGGCCGAGCGCCGGCGCGAGAACGCCGTGCTGGGTTGCGACTTTTTTGCTCGTCGGGAGTGCGCCTGGGCAGAGCGCGCGGCGGAAACAGCCGAGCACGCCCTGGCGCATCCGGAGGTCTGGGGCGATTCCACGCCTGAGCTGGTCGCACATTTCGCCGAGCACGCGGCCGAGCACGCCCGCAACGCCGAGGCTTGGGAGCGCGTCGCGGCGCTCGTGCGCTCCGGGGCGCCTCTGCCCTGATCCGCCTGGGCGCTGGACGCCGACGCGTGGCGCGCCGGTGCCGACGCGCGGAGCGCTGGAGGATCTACCCGCCCGATCGTCGAGCCAGGTAGACCCGGTGCGCCACTACGGCAGCCCCTATCCTCCCCTGTGCGTGCCGGTCCGGGACGGCTGGCGACTCGACACGCAGACGCCCTAGTGTTCGCGCGCCGATCCCGAGCTCGACCACGGCCCGGGGCTCGCCGAGCCGGAGCGCGACGAGCAGGCTGGTGCGGCTAGTGGGGGTAGGCGTGTAGCCACGGCAGCCTGTGCTCAGAGGTCCTCGGTCTCCGCAACGCCCCAAGCCCCGTGGCCTTGCGGCGGCGGGGCGGAACGGGGCGGGGTTGGGTCAGACGGCTCGGTACCGACACCTCGGATTCGGGCACGTCGCAGCGTCGCGCCCGATGACACCTCCGCGCGAGTCGAAGGCGTACACGCTGCCATCGTCGGGGCGCCACCCGCCGATGCCGTTGTGCGCCAGGATGCTACCTGGCGGCAGCACGTCGCTCGGGACGTGCGTGAGGTGCTGAGTCACTCGCACAGCACCGGGTAGCAGAGCCGCTGCGCTGGCTGCTGACGTGAGATGGTCGTGGACACATGTGTAGTTCATCTCGTTCTCCTTCACGCCCCCAAGCCCCGCGGCCAGAGGCGGCGGGGCGAACGGGGGCTGGGTGGGCTAGGCCAGGACCTCGATGTCGATACGCCCGCTCCTGCTGAGCGGGACGCTGGCGCGCACGGTGGCGACATGGTTGGAGCCGCCGCCATACGGGTGGCGCACGTCGAAGACTGCGCACGTGTCCTGGGTCGACTCCGGACGACGGACGACGTCGATCCGGCGTGGGCGACATCCCAGCGTGAGTGAGGTCCGCGCCCAGGCGCGAACCGCGCGGTATAGCTGGGTGTCCGTGTCGGCTGATGGATCGTACTGCATGGTATTCTCCTTCACGCCCCCAAGCCCCGCGGCCTTGCGGCGGCGGGGCGGAACGGGTGCGGGGGAGGCACTCAGTGGTGGCACGTCGGCGGGTCATCCGCCGTGCGCTCGCCGGCGATCCCCGCGATCTGGTGGCGTTTCGCTGCGCGGGCCATCGCAGCGCGAGCCAGCCGTCCGCTCGCGTACTCACGCGAGCGGACGATCCGGCGGGCGGTCGAGTCGTAGTAGTGGACGATCACAGACTTGGTCTGGTATTCGCGTGTCATGGGTTGCCTTTCTCTCGGGGCTTCATGCCCCGGTCTATATGTTTATTGTGCGCCCGCCGTGTACGGGCGCAAGGATTATACGACACCGCCACGCAAATAGGTAGGACACCCACCTACAGCCGCCCGTGAGGTAGCTCCCCAATCAGGCGCAGCTCCTCCGCGCTCCGGTGCGGCTCGTAGGGCGCGCTTTCGACGTCCGGTAATGCAGAGGGGTTCCAGTTGTAATCGCGTTTCGGTTCGTAAGCGCGCCGACGCTGCTCAGTAATTGCGCCAGCCCCACGCGACCAGCGCGTCCGCGGTCTCCGCGGCGGTCTGCGTGGCGTAGCGTTTCTCCCCGAGGACTCCTCGCACGGGACCCCAGAGATCTTTTCGAAGGTCATTCGCGCGCCAGTCCAGGCGCATCCCGAGGGACTGCGCTTCAAGCACACCCCGCACGTATTGCAGGGCCGCGAGCACCCCGTCGCCCCAGTCCGGGGAGGCGATTGCGCGAAGGGATAGCGCCCCTCGGCGCTGGGGAGTCTGCCACTCGAAGAGCAGACGCGTCTGGTCCGCAGAGAGCTCAACGGAGTAGTCCCGGGGAAGTGCTTGGAGGAGGTACGCTAGGCGCTTTCCGCAGATCGGGACGAGCCCGATCTTCGTCTTGACGGCGGGCTGCCGGGCTAGGTCTGTGAGGATTAAGCGGAGCGTCATCGCATTCCGCCTCGCCAGATGCCGCCCCACCAGACACCGTCGTGCCAGACACCGTCGTGCCAGACGCCGCCGCACCACTCGCCGGTTCGCCAGACGCCGCTGCGCCACTCGCCGCCTCGCCAGACACCGCCTCGCCAGACACCGCCGCGCCACTCGCCGCATCGCCAGATGCCGCCTCGCCAGGTGCCGCCGCGCCACTCGCCGCCTCGCCAGATGCCGCCTCGCCAGACGCCGCCGCGCCACTCGCCGCCGCACCAGACGCCGCCGCGCCACACGCCGCCTCGCCAG
>Ga0265297_10004843_pt1 | contig 21372 bp, 21 predicted proteins | sample Munlanlwell13791_FD_192502 | JGI IMG/M metagenome (GOLD analysis project Ga0265297, IMG submission 192502) | Leachate microbial communities from a municipal landfill in Southern Ontario, Canada - Leachate well 137-91 | ecosystem: Engineered > Solid waste > Landfill > Unclassified | place...
CAACGGCCAAGGCTTGGTGCCGCCGCTCCTGGGCCGCCTGCCGGACCTGTCCCTGGGGCTGCTGCTCGAAGCCGTGCCCGGCCCAGACCTGGATCATCTCATCCTGGCCGCGGCGCGGCAGGGCGACTGGGCCCCGCTGGGGAGCGGACTGGAAAAGCTGGCCCGCCTCCTGGCCATCTTTCACTCCCGGCCGGTCCCGATCAGCCCGGTATCCGCCGACCCAGCCCTGGTCTATCTGGACAAGCTCATGGCGCAGCTACAGGAGGCGGGGCTGCTGACTCATGCGGACCGCCAGACCCTGGCGTCTGAGCGCGCCGCCTGGCAAGACCGTTTCGGAGATTTTGGCGACCGGCAGGTGCTGATTCATGGGGACGCCACCCCCACCAACTTTCTCTTCCCCGAGGGCCGGGCCGTGGCCCTGGACCTGGAACGGCTGCGCCTCGGCGACCGCCTCTGGGACCTCTCCTGGCTGGCCGGGGAACTGAAGCACGCCTGGGGCTGGCGGACCGGCAACCCGCATGGCGCCGAAGAGGCCATCGGCCATTTTTTCCGGGCCTATCTGGCGGCCGCGCACCTGGAGCCCGCTCTGATTCGCCGCGTTTATGGCCTCAACCCCTTATATATGGCCCTGGCGGAGTTGCGCATCGCCCGGAATCTCTATCTCACCCGGGACTACCGCCGGGAACTGGTGGCTGAAGCCCGGCGCTGCTTGACCCATGGCCGCAGGTTATGATGTGGTTATCAGTTTTCCGTTTTCAGTTTTCAGTTAAAATAAATCCACCTTTTTCCCCTCTCCCCCATCGGGCTGAGCATTACCTTAAGTCCATAAGCGGTGGATTACGGAAGGTTTGGTGGCACAGGCTTTCTAGCCTGTGCGGGGGAGAGCGCATCTTAACCTAAGATAGAAGGCTAGGGGGAGGGGGACCCATGAAAACCGTGTTAATCATCGCCGGGTCCGACCCCGGCGCCGGCGCGGGCCTGCAACAGGACTTAAAGACAATGACCCTGCTGGGGGCCTACGGCCTGACGGTGGTCACGGCCCTGACCGTCCAGAACAGCCAGGGGGTTACCGCGGTCCACCCCGTGGCCCCTGAGGTGGTGGCCGCGCAGCTGGACGCGGTGCTGAGCGATTTTCCCGTGGCCGCGGTCAAGGTGGGGATGCTGGCCACGCCTGCCATTGTCCGCCTCGTGGCGGCACGGCTTCAGGCCCTCGACGGCGTCCCCGTGGTGCTGGACCCGGTGCTGGCCGCGGGCCGGGGCCTGCCGCTCCTGGAAGAGGCCGGCATCGCCGCGCTGAGAGAAGAACTTTTCCCCCTGACCTTTCTTCTGACGCCCAACGCCCCGGAGGCCGCCCGGCTCACCGGGCTTCCGGCGGACACCCCGGTGGATTTGGAAGCCGCGGCGCGCCGTCTTCAATCTCAGGGGCCCCGCTGGGTCCTGGCCAAAGGCGGCCACCTGCCCGGGGAGCCCGTGGACGTGCTCACCGACGGGACCAACGCCTACCACCTGCCCGGCAAACGCCTGGACGCGCCCCACAACCACGGCTCCGGCTGTCTCCTGGCGTCGGCCTGCGCTGCCGGCCTGGCCCAGGGTCTGGCCCTGCCCGAAGCGGTGAACCAGGCCCGCACCCTCACGGCCCAGGCCCTCGCTTACGGCCTGCCCCTGGGCCGCGGCGTGGGCCCGGTGAACCCTTACGCGCCCTTCGCCCGGGAGCTGGCCCGGCCCCAGGTCCTGGCCGGCTTGCAGGCCGCGGCCGCCCGCCTGGCGCACGAGGATTTATCACCCCTGATCCCGGAAGTCATGACCAACCTGGGTTACGCCACCCCTTACCCGGAAGGCCCCCAAGACGTGGCCGCCTTTCCGGGACGGATCATCAAGACCACCCAGGGCCTGCTCATCCCTGCGCCGCCGGCCTTCGGCGCCTCCCGCCATATCGCGGCCATCATTCTCACCGCGATGGCCACCCACCCGGACCTCAAGAGCGCCATGAATATCAAATTCTTCGAGGGCCTGGAAGACCTGGCCCCCCTGCTTCACCTTAAAGTGGCCGCGTTTGACCGCGGCGCCGAACCCCCTGAGATCAAGGCCCGGGAAGGCGGCACCCTGGCCTGGGGCGTGGCCTCGGTACTTAAGGCCGGCGCCCCGCCACCCGACCTGATCTACGACCGGGGCGATTGGGGCAAAGAACCCATGATCCGCATCCTGGGACCCACCCCCATGTCCGTGGTCGAAAAAGCCCTGGCCCTGAAAAACGCCCTGCACGCGGCAGACAGGCTTTTAAAAACTTAAGGGAAGGGTCGGGGGACGATTTTCGTAAGAGTCCCCTGCCCTCCCCTCAAATTCCCATCCCAGCCCCCCTGTAAGGGATTAGGGGTGGAGGCTTGGGGGTAAAGGCGGGTGCCCTTAGCCCCCTCCCCCAAAAACAATTTCACTTCTCCGCTAAGATCGCCCGATAGAGGGCCAGGCCGATAAAAAAGTCAGCCAAGAGGACCATGATATCCGGGAAGGTGGTCAAGAGTAGCCAGCCGATGAAGTCCTGGCCGGGCATGACCTTCACCTGGCCTGCCAGGGTGGCCGCCACGGAAAAATCCGCCATCATGATGATTCCCAGGTAGGCCATGAAGCTGTTGAGCAGCAGACCCACCAGAGCGGTGCGCCGGAACAGGAACAAGGCGCTCACCCCCACCAGGTCGATCACCGAAAAGAGGTTGGGCCACAAGTAAGTAAGGTCGTTCGGGGGATGAATCCGATAATGCAGCATGGTGGCGCCCACGGCCAGGGCCACCAGGGCTAGCCAGAGTTGACGGCGTTGGGTGGTCAAGGAATTCACCCTAAAATTTCACGACATAGCCCAGCCCGAAGAGCAGAGCGATGGCGGCGGCGTGCAGGATAAACCACCCGGGCCGGGGAAAGAGCACGTGCGTCAGCCAACGGTTCATGCTTACCCTTTCACCCACGCGGCGGTCAGGCGCCCGGCGGTATAAATCAGGGTAAAACCGAGAAAATGCACCACCCACCATCTCCACGACAGAAATTGCCAGCCCTTTCGCATGGTTTCACCTTTTGGCTATCGGCCTTATTCAGGGTGCGCACCGGGCACCATTCTCTTCATTAGGAACAGCCGGAGGTGGCTGTCCTGCACCCCATCTATCGGTTCACCCGCGTCTTATGATGAAATACTTTATGCTGTAAAAAGATAAGGCGTTTTCCGGGGAAATCACCCCTGGTGCGGTATTTTCATGGGAAAAAATAGGAGGCGAAAGCGGATTAAAAGCCCGACAACCGGCCGATGCTGGCCATGAGGGCCTCGGTCAGAGCGGGGGCCTGGCGGGGGCTGGGGGCAATCAACGGAGGCCCCACCTTGACGCGCACCGTATACCCCCGGCCCTGGGGTTCATAGGCCACCCCCACCGGGACAAAGGGCAGGTACCCCAGGCCGTCCTGGTTCTGTAATTTGAGGAGCAGTTGAATCAGGCGGTGTTTGCCGGGGCCGACCCGCCCCTTGAAGTAGGTGCCTTCGGGGAAGAGCACGATGTACGCCCCCTGGCCCAACAGCGGTAGCAGGCGCTTGAAGGACGACAGCGTCGCCCGGGGGTTCTGCCGGTCCACCGGCACGCCGCCCCAGGCCCGCAGCACCTCCCGCACCACGGGCTGCTGGAACAGCTCCACTTTGGCGATGTAGTGCAACAGCGGCGGCAGCGCCATGCCGACCAGGGGGATGTCTTCCCAGCGCTGGTGCTTGGGGCAGATTATGGCCGGGCCTTGAGCCGGCAGGTATTCCAGGCCCTCCACCCTGAGCGCGAAAACGCGCCCCACGGTCTGCCGGCAAAACCAGCGGCCCAGGCGATAGAAGGTGGGAGATAGCGACCGGCTCATGGTAGGTCAAAATTAGACGGTTTGAACTCTTGCCTAATCTTAGCGTCTATCTGAAGTCTGTCAAGGCGGAAGAGCCTTTGGCTGGTTTGATAGCTATAAGAGACAACGCCTGAAAAAAACCGGCTTGATTTAAAAAGATATTGGATATATTATATCCAATAGGAGATGCACTGTGAAGGTCTTGGTTTCATTATCAAATGACTTATATGCCAGGATGAAAGCCGTGATTCCGGCTCGCCAACGCAGCAAGGTAGTGGCTGACCTCCTGGAGGCAGAAGTCCGGCGGCGGGAACGGGAGCTCTATGAATGCGCCCTGGCCGTGGAACAGGATGAGCAACTGCGGGCTGAAATGGCTGATTGGGACATAAGCGTTGGCGACGGAATCGAACCTGAAACGTGGTAACGTCTTCTGGGCCAACTTGGATCCCACCCAAGGAGCGGAGATCAAAAAAGTTCGTCCCTGCGTTCTGGTGGGCGCCTCTCCCCTCAATCAAGCCCGTCGAACCGTGCTGGTGATCCCCCTCTCCCGGGGCGGAGTGGCGAAACCGCCCATTACCGTAAGCGTCCGCTGCCTGGGCCAAGAAGTGAGGGCGGTTTGCGATCAGGTCAGGGCCATAGATAAAGCCCGCCTATCCGCCTGGATTGAGGAGATGAGCCCCGAAGACTTGGAAAAGATCGGTGAGGCTCTTAAGCGGGTTCTGGCCCTTTCATGAATAAAATGCGGATATTTGCATGATCCGTTAATATTATTGCCTATGATCTATCTGGATTACAACGCCACCACCCCCGTGGCCCCGGAAGTCTTCCGGGCCCTGCGGCCTTATCTGGAAGCCGAATTCGGCAATCCCAGTTGCGACTATGCCTTGGGGCTCAAGGCCCGGGACGCGGTGAGCCGGGCCCGGGAGGAAGTGGCCGCGCTCTTGGGCTGCGACGCCGGAGACATCGTCTTCACCAGCGGCGCCACCGAAGCCAACAATACCGTGCTCAAAGGCCTGGCCGCGCATCATGGCCGCGGGCAGATCATCACCGCGGTCACCGAACACCCCGCGGTCCTGGCCCCCTGCCGCTATCTGCAATCCCAGGGGTTCCAGATTACGATTTTGCCGGTGGATGGGACCGGCCGCCTGGACCCGGACGAGGTGCGCCGGGCTTTGACTTCCGACACCATCCTCATCAGCGTCATGCACGCCAACAACGAGACCGGCACGCTGCAGCCCCTGCGGGAGATCGGCGCCCTGGCCCGGGAAGCCGGGGTGCCCTTCCACACCGACGCGGCCCAGAGCGTCGGCAAGCTCCCCGTCAACGTAGATGAGTTGCAGGTGGATTTTCTCACCGTGGCGGGGCACAAGTTCTATGCCCCCAAAGGCGTTGGCGCCCTGTACATGCGGACCGGAAGCAACTTGGTCCCCTTGCTCCACGGGGCCTCCCAGGAAGGCGGCCGCCGGGCCGGCACTGAAAACGTGCCCTATATGGTGGCCCTGGGGGCAGCCTGCCGCCTGGCCCGGCAACGCCTCCCCGGCGTCACTGCGCACCTCCAAAGTCTGCGGGACCGGCTTCACAACCTGCTCAGGGCCGGAGTCCCAGGCCTGATCTTGAACGGCCCGGAAGTGGAACGCCTCCCCACCACCCTAAACGTCTCGTTTCCGGGGCTCTCGGGTGGCGAGCTGATGGCGGGCGTCCCGGATCTGGCCGCCTCCCTGGGTTCGGCCTGCCACGCCGGCCAGGAGGCCATCTCCCCGGTGCTGGCTGCCATGGGCGTACCCGCGGCGGTGGCCCGGGGCGCGGTGCGCTTCAGCATAGGCTATCCCACCACCCTGGCCGAAGTGGAAGAAGCCGCGCGGCTACTGCTCCAACGCGTGAGGGTGCTGAGGCGGGATTAGCTGCCGGGAAGTGATGAGCCATGGCGCACCTTGAGCGCGCCTTTAGGTTCATCCTGAAATGTTGACAGAGTGAAACGGGCGAAACCCCGGAAGACTGGGTTGCGGACTAACCCGCGGGGTCTCAGGGGTCCAGGATCAGCTTGGTGATGAGGGCGTTGGCCACTTTCCGGGCGTCGATCTCGTAGGTGCCCTGCTCTATGGCCTGCTTCAAGGGGCCGACTTTCTCCGGTCGGACCTCCGGGGTGGCGGCGATTATCTGGCGGACTTTCTTCTTCAACTGGTCATTCCCCGGGTTGGCGGCAGACTGAACCGGGCCGGACGACAGCTCCCCTGGTTTTTCCGTGCCGTCGCCATTGTGGCTGGACGGCGCTGAACCGATTCCTGGCCCCTGGTGATCACGTTCATTCATAATAATTTCCGGCGACTCTCCGGCTGGCCCGGATCTTCACCGCTCCCGCCGGCAGCGGCAGGCGGCGGATTGTCAGCCTGCACCCGCGGTGGACCCGAAATTGTGCGCTCGGCCCCCGGCTCCCTAGCCTGTCAAGCAAGTTAAATATCATGATAATCTTCTTCAGCCTTCGAGTAAAGCGCGGCCTCCGGCCGAAGGGTTTTTGCGACCCCTTATTTTCGGCTCCCTAACCGTTGCCGGCGCTCGCCCCTTTTCTTTCTTATCGGTTCATGCACGGAGAGCTTGAAAAAAAATCATGCAAGCTGCCCGCCTCAGGCCCCTCCTCCCCACCACAGGTAGAGGAATTGCGGCCCCGCCATGTCCAGATCGGGCAGGAGCGAATAAATCGTCGGCTTATAACTGCCGGGGCGGTGATAGGTGATGACTTGGGCGCCGGTTTCCAGGCCCGCTTTGCCCCGGGCCAGATCCAGGGCGTCGTCCAGGTAGCCCAACTGGTCCACCAGGCCGAGGTCCCGGGCCTGGGAGGCCGTATAAATGCGGCCGTCGGCCACCTTCAGGGCCTGCTTCAGACTCAACTTGCGGCCTTGGGCCACCACGTCCACGAAACTCCGGTAGAAGTCATCGATGATGTGCTGCATCATCTCTTTTTCTTGGGGAGTGGCGGGCCGGAAGGGCGACCAGAAATCTTTCCATTGGCCGCTTTTGACCACGTCGTCGTCCACCCCCACCTTATCCATCAGCCCCCGGAGATTGAATTTCATGGCGATGACCCCGATGGAACCAGTGATGCAGGTGGGATAGGCAATGATGGTATCCCCCGCCTGGGCTATGTAGTAACCCCCGGACGCGGCCAGGCCCTGGAGACAGACCACCACAGGCACCCCTTTGGTCGCCTTGAACGATTTCAGCTCATGCAGGATAACATCCGCGGCGCTCACGGTGCCCCCGGGAGAATTGATCTTCACCACCACCGCCTTGATGCGGTCATCTTTGGCCGCCTTCTCCAGCTCTTCCTTGATCCGGCTGGGCGAGGTCACTCCCTTGGTCAGCCCCAGGATGCGGTGCGGCCCTTCCAGGATGACCCCGGAGACATCCATGAGTAGGATCTTATCCCGGCCGTAGCCCGAGATGGTTTTTTCCTTCAACGGGGCCGGCTCTTCAAACAGGCTCACCTTCACCGTGACGCAACCCGCGGCCAGCACCAGCCAGAGCCCCAGCCAGACCAGACAAACATGTATCGGGCGCCGCATACTTCTCCCCGGGGTTTATGGATTTGTGTTCCTATGATACGCTAACCGAAGGTCCTTGCGGAAATAAATTTTCCCTGCGCGGCCGGGAGTTCCCGTGGTCCCCAAGTTTATTCACAAAAGCCCTTGACAGATTTGAAATAGATGATAAAAAATATACGTTTGTAGAACGATCACCATATCGACCTTACCAATCTTTCGGACGCAGGCGTAATTTCACAAGAGGGCAGGGAACGATAGGTGCCATCTGACAACGGGAGGAGGCGAAGTGGATGCCCGGCGTCAGGGTAAAACCCAACGAACCTTTCGAGGTTGCCTTAAAGCGCTTCAAGAAACAGTGCGAAAAGGCCGGGATTCTCTCTGAGATTCGCAAACGGGAACATTACGAAAAGCCCAGCATTAAGCGAAAAAAGAAGATTTTGGCGGCCAAAAAGCGGGCTTTGAAGAAGCTGCGGAAAATAGAGGGCTCATGACCTCCCTTTACAAGCGGCTGGATCAGGTCTTCAAAGAGGCCATCAAAACCCAACAACCGGTGACTACGGCCACCTTGCGGATGTTGAAGAGCGCGGTGCGCTACCGCGAGGTGGATTTAAAACGCCAGCTCACCGAACCGGAACTCGTAGCAATCATTTCCACGCAGGTAAAACAGCGCCGGGAGGCCATGGCCGAGTACACCAAGGCGGGTCGCCCGGAACTGGCCAAAAAAGAAGAGGAGGAACTTAGCGTCCTCCTCTCTTTTTTGCCGCCCCAACTGAGCCACGCCGAGGTGGAAGCCGAAGTTGCCCAAGTCATCAATGAACTGGGCGCCACCGGCCCCCAGGATCTGGGAAAAGTCATGAAAGCCGCCATGGCCCGCCTCCAAGGCCGGGCTGAAGGCAAGGAGATTCAAGAGATCGTGCGGCAGCGTCTGGGTTCTTAGCTTTTCCACCTTAACCCGCAACCTGGAGTGCCATGCCCGAGCCTACTTTGACCGCCCTGGAGTTTCCAGAGCTTCTCCGGGTAATTCAGACTTACGCGGTCTCCGACCTGGGCCGCGACTTCTTAGGCGCTCTCAAGCCTTGCACCGATCTGCCGCGCCTTGCGGCCCCCTTCCGGCAGCTTCAGGAGTTGCGCGAGCTGCAATACCGCGAGGGGCCCCTGCCCCTCACCGATTTTCCCCTGCTGACCACCTGGTTGAACCGAGCCACCGTGCGGGGCAGCCTGCTGCCGCCCGAGGCCTTTACCAACGTCTTGCAGGTGCTGCGCCTCTCCCGGCAACTCAAGCACTACCTGAAGCTGGGGGGCGATCTGGCCCCGAGCCTGGCCGCGCTCGCCGACCGCCTCCGGGACCTCAGCGCGCTGGCCGAGCCCATTGCCCAGTGCATCAGCCCCCATAATTTTATTCTGGATCAGGCCAGCCCCGGCCTGGCCCAGGTGCGCCGGGAACTGACCGAAACCCGGGAGAGCGTCAACCGTCAGATCAAACAGAGTTTTTTTACCGCGGAATATCAGGACGTCCTGCAGAATCCCATCATTTCCCAACGCCACGGCCGCTACGTCATTCCTATCAAGGCCGACCACAAGGGCGCCATCCCCGGCATCATCCACGACCAGTCCCAAACCAAGGCCACCCTCTATCTCGAGCCCCTGGCCGTGGTGGAGCACAACAACGCCTTGAACCTCCTCCACAACCGGGAAAAACGGGAAGAAGAGGCGGTGCTGCGCCGGCTCACCGACCTCCTGCGGGCCTATCTGGACGATGTGCATCTCACCCTGGCCGTCCTCGCCGAACTGGACGCCATTCAGGCCAAGGCCAGGTTTGCCGAGGAGTTCCGGGCCCGGGAACCCATCTGGCGCACGAAAGGCGGCGTCGATTTCCGCCAGGCCCGCCATCCCCTCCTGGTCCAGCAAAGCCGCGGCCAAGCAAATGCTCGGGACGTGGTGCCCATCGATCTGGAACTGACCCCGGAACGGCGCTTTCTCATCATTTCCGGCGCCAACGCCGGCGGCAAGACGGTGGCTTTGAAGACCCTGGGGCTTTTGACTCTCATGGTCCAGAGCGGCATCCCCATTCCGGTGGCCGAAGGCAGCGAGTTCTGCCCCTTTGCCGCCATCTTCGCCGATATCGGCGACCCCCAGGACCTGTCCCAGCACCTGAGCACCTTTTCGGCCCACTTAAAGCGCGCCCTGACCATGCTCACCGGCCTGCCGGAGTCGGCCCTATCCTCTTGGACGAACTGGGCACGGCCACCGACCCCACCGAAGGCGGCGCCCTGGCCCTGGCCATGCTCCAGGCCTTCTACCAGCGCGGGGCTTACGGCGCGGCCACCACCCACCTGCCCATTCTCAAGAGTTTTGCCCAAAAGACCGAAGGCTTTGAAAACGTGGCGGTGGTTTTTAATGAAGAGACCCGGCGGCCCACTTATCGCCTGGCCTACGGCGTGGTGGGAGCCTCCAACGCCTTAAAGCTCGCCCGGGAGATGGGCCTGTCCCCGGAGATTCTCAAGGTGGCCGAGGGTTACCTCAACCAGGACGAGCTCCGGGCCTACCGGCTGCTCGCCCAAGTCGAGGCGGCCCAGCAGCACCTGGCCCACCAGGAGCATGAACTGGCCCAGCGGGACGCGGAGCTGGACCGGAAAAACCAGGAACTGGAGCAGCGTCTGGCCGAAGTGGCCGCGGAGCGCGACCGGCTGGTCACTGAGGCCAAGCAGGAGGCCCTGGCCCGCATCAAGACGGCCGAAGCCGAGTTCAAGAAGATTCTAAAGCGCCTGAATACCGGCGAGGAGCCCTGGGGCCGGCTGCGCCAGGAGTTTTCCGGGCGCCAGGCCAAACTGCTCGATGACCTGGCTCCCCGGGCCGTCCCCACCCCGGCCCCCAGCCCGCGCTTCCTCCCCGGCCAGCAGGTCTTTTTGCCGGCCCTGGGGCTGACGGGCAAGGTTCTTGCAATGGACGAGAGGGATGGCCGCCTCGAGGTCCAGGCGAGAAACGTCAAGCTGCGGGTCAGCGCTGACGAGGTCACCCCGGTGGGGGGCGAGGCCGGTAAGGCGATCCGCAGCGGCGCCGCCTCGGGCTACCACCGGCCCCCCGCCTGGCTCCCCAGTCTCAACCTGGTGGGCCTCCGGGTGGACGAGGCCCTGCCCCTGGTGGACCGGCTTATCGACCAGGCGGTGCTCCACGGCTCCGAACGGGTGGACATCATCCACGGCATCGGCACCGGCCGTCTGAAGCAGGCCGTCTGGCAGCACCTGAAGCGCCACACCCTGGTCAAGGCCCTCCACCCCGACGACAACCCGGGGGTGACGGTGGTGGAGTTACACGATTAGGGGCGAAAAGGGTAAAAGGCGAAAGGGCGAAAAGGAAAAAAATGCAGGGTGGGCACGGCTCATCATGAGGCCGGCAGACACGGAGCCCCACCCACAACTGGCCACTGGCCACTGACAACTGGCAACCAACCATGGCTTTTATCCCGGAAGACAAGCTCCTGGAGATCAAAGACGCCGCCTCCATCGAAGAGGTCGTGGGCCAGTATGTCAAATTGACCCAGAAAGGCAAGAATCTCCTGGGGCTCTGTCCCTTCCACGCCGACACCGCCCCGTCCTTCACGGTGGCCCCGGAAAAGGGCATCTTCCACTGTTTCGGTTGCGGCGCCGGCGGCAACGTCTTTTCTTTTCTCATGCAGTACCACCGCTTAAGCTTCCCCGAGGCGGTGCAGGAGTTGGCCCGGCGCTACGGCATCCCGCTGACCTTGAAGGAACTGGGCCCGGAAGGGGCCCAACAGGCCAAAAAGCGCGCCACCGCCTATGACGCCAACACCGCAGCCGCGGCCTTCTACGCCGCCACCCTGGCCAGTTCCGAAGGAGCCCCGGGGCGGGCCTATCTGGCCAAGCGCGGGCTTACCCCCGAGATCATCCGGGCCTTTCAACTGGGCTATGCCCCCGACGCCTGGGACACCCTCTCCCGCCACTTCCAGAAGCGGGGCATCCCCCTGGAACTGGCGCAGGAAGTGGGGCTCCTGGCCCCCCGGACCCACGGCGGCTTTTACGACCGCTTCCGGGGCCGCATTATCTTCCCCATTTTCGACCGGCACAGCCGGGTCATCGCCTTTGGCGGCCGCACCATCGGCGACGGCGAACCCAAATATCTCAACTCCCCGGAAAGCCTGCTTTACTCCAAGGGCCGCACCCTCTACGGCCTGCCCCAGGCCGCCGACGCGCTGCGGGCTACCGGCGTGGCCCTGGTGGTGGAGGGCTATCTCGACCTCATCGCGTTGCAGGTCCAGGGCATCGGCCATGTGGTGGCCACCCTGGGCACCGCCCTCACCCGGGAGCAGGTGCGACTCCTGAAATCCCTGGCGGACAAAGTGGTCCTGGTCTATGACGGCGACGCGGCCGGGGCCAAGGCCATGAAGCGGGCCTTCCCGCTTTTCGCCCAGGAGAATCTGCCGGTGCGGGCCCTGCCCCTGCCGGGGGGGATGGACCCGGACGACTATGCCCGGACCCACGGCGCGGAGTTGTTCCGCACCGCCTGGGACTCGGCTCAACCCTGGTTCAGCTACCTCCTGGAAGACCTTATCGTTACCTATGGCCTGGACATCGAAGGGCGGGTCAAAATTATCGAGGAACTGCGTCCCTACATTCAGGCTATGGCCGACCCGGTGGAGCAGGACCTGTGGCTGAAGAGCGCCGGCCGGCGCCTGGGGGTGGACGAGGCGGTGCTGCGCCAGAGCCTCACCTCCCTGGCCCCCATCTCGCCCTCCCGGCTGGACCCCCGGGCCAAGCTCGCGGTCAGCCTGGAGAAGGCCTTGATCCGCTGGGTCTTAAGCCACCCGGAAGCCGTCACCCTGGAAGAGTTGGAAGAGTGGGCGGGGGAGTTCATCAACCTGGAGTTCAAAGGGCTCCTGGCCTTGATTATTACTAGTTATAAGGAACATGGCCGCGTCGATCACGGTCTCCTGGTGCAGCAGGCTACGGGGGAGACCCAGCGGCAGCGCATCTGTGCTTTAACTTTAGAGGAGGATGAATCAGGCGGACTCTCGGTGGATTTCCTGGCCGCGGACTGGCGCCGGGATTTGCATATCCGGCGGCTGAAAAAGGCCCGGGCTCAACTCAAAGAAAGACTGAAGACCGCCGCCAGCGTCGAAGGCGACGATCTCTTAGCCTTGTCACAGGAAATTGACCGGCAATTAGACCACCTCAAAAGCAGGTCCACATAATAAAGGAGAGAATGGATGAATAAGGGAATGGGAATGGACGGCTTTCAGGATATCATGCCTATGGGGGATGATGACAACTTGATCACCGTGGATGACCTGAATGACTCCCTATCTCCCGAGAGCCTGTTGAACGAACAGATGAAGGACATCCTGATCTTTGATGACCTGGGTATTCCTCCTCCCGAGGTAGCGGGTATGCCGCTGCCCTCGCACCTGGAAATGGGCGAAGGCGAGGGGGATTTGGGCCTGGAAGCGGACGGAGCCGCTAAATTCGATGATCCGGTACGCCTCTATCTCAAGGAAATGGGCACTGTCTCCTTACTTACCCGGGAGGGGGAAGTGGAGATCGCCAAACGTATCGAAGAGGGGGAACGGGAGGTGCTCTACTCCCTGCTGGAGGTGCCCCTCACCTTTAGAGCCATCATGGGACTAGTCAACCGCCTGGAGGAAGATAAGCTGTCCCCCCAGAGCACCGTGGATGATTTCGGTGAGGATGATCCTGCCCTGGACGTGACCACCCAGAAGTCCCGCATCTTGAAATTGATCCAAAAGGTACGGTCCCAGGAAGAAAAGATTCGGCAGATGCAGAAAGAGGCCGCGGCCCTGCCTCGCAAAGACGAGGCCCGTCTAACCTTGGAACAGAAGATCGCCGCCCAGCGCCTGCGGTTGGTGGAAAATTTCAAAAGTCTGCGGTTGGAGCGCCTCCATCTGGAAGCCATTCTCGACCGGCTGCGCCATTACGGTTATATCGTCCGGGATTGCCAACAGAAGCTAGGAAAATGTCTGAGGGCCACGGGCCTGTCGGCCACCCGGTTTCGCCAATTGCGCCGGGAACTCAAGAATGGCGACCCCCAAGAGACCCCCGCGGTGGCTAACGGCCCCATGGCAGAGTTGGAAGAGGTTTGGACCCAATCCCGCCGGCGTTTGAGAAGGTTGGAGACCGAGGTTGGGATGGCGGCCTCCCGTTTGCTGGCGGCCCTGGTCAAAGCCGAAAAGGGGGAATACCAGGCCCAAAAGGCCAAACGGGAACTGGTGGAGGCCAACCTGCGCCTGGTGGTCTCCATTGCCAAGAAATACACCAACCGAGGCCTGCAGTTCCTGGACCTGATCCAGGAAGGCAATATCGGTTTGATGAAGGCCGTGGAAAAATTCGAATATGAACGGGGCTACAAGTTCAGCACCTACGCCACCTGGTGGATCCGCCAGGCCATTACCCGGGCCATCGCCGACCAGGCCCGCACCATCCGCATCCCCGTCCATATGATCGAAACCATCAACAAGCTGATCCGCACCTCCCGCTACCTGGTCCAGGAAATCGGCCGGGAGCCTACTCCGGAAGAGATCGCCGAAAAGATGGAGTTCCCCCTGGAAAAGGTGCGGAAGGTCTTAAAGATCGCCAAGGAACCCCTCTCCCTCGAGACCCCCATCGGCGACGAAGAAGACAGCCACCTGGGGGATTTCATCGAGGATAAGAAAATCTCTACGCCCATGGAGGCGGTGGCCAACCTCAACCTGGCGGACCAGACCCGGAAGATGCTGTCCACCCTGACGCCCCGGGAAGAGAAGGTATTGCGCAAGCGCTTCGGCATCGGGGAAAAGACCGACCACACCCTCGAAGAAGTGGGCCGCGACTTCGAAGTCACCCGGGAACGCATCCGCCAGATCGAAGCCAAGGCCCTGCGGAAGCTCCGGCATCCGTCCCGGAGTACCCGGCTGAAAAGCTTTATCGAGACGTGATTTTCACCCCAGCCGGCTTTGGCCTATTGTACTATTGGGGAGGAGAGTTATAATAATTGAAAAAGGGTGGCGGGCCGGGGCGCATGAGCCCCGCCTGGCCCCCCGGCAATCACTATGCGGGCCCATAGCTCAGCGGTTAGAGCAACCGGCTCATAACCGGACGGTCCCTGGTTCAAATCCGGGTGGGCCCACCAGGCATCCGGAGGCAAAGGGTACTTTGCGAGAACCGTATAAAGCTTGGCTACCACAGGGGTTTAACCCCGGGGGTGCTCTCTGCGCACCCCTTTTTTATGTTCAATGAGCGCGACGCTGCGAGACATCCTTAATCTGCTGGAAAGCCGCTATCCATCGGCCTGGGCCGTCCCCGGCGACCGGGTGGGGCTCGAAGTGGGACATCCCGGCCAAGAGGTCGAAGCCATCCTGGTAGCCCTGGAGGTCACCCCGGCCGTTATCGCCGAAGCCGGCCGGCGAGGCGCCCAACTTCTCCTGACCCATCATCCTCTGCTCTACCAGCCTCTAAAAGACGTGCGGGCCGACCGTCCCGGCGGTCAGGTGCTGGCCGCCCTGATCCGCGCCGGCCTGGCCATGGCCTCCTGCCACACCAACCTGGATATCGCCCCCGGCGGGCTCAACGACTACCTGGCCGCCAGACTCGGTCTCAGCGACGTGGAGGTGCTGTCCACCACCACCCGGGACCCCTGGTACAAGCTGGTGGTGTTCGTCCCGGCGGGTTACGAAGACCGGCTGCGCCGGGCCCTGGGAGATGCCGGCCTGGGGGTCATCGGCCGGTATTCTCACTGTTCTTTTGCGTCGCCGGGTCAGGGCGCCTATCGGCCCCTCCCGGGCGCCAAACCCTTTCAGGGTGAAGTGGGGCAACTCTCCCGGGCCGTGGAATCCCGCCTGGAGTTCCTGGCCCCCGAGTCCCTGCTGCCCGAGGCCTTGACCCTTCTTAAAGAGACCCACCCTTACGACGAAGTGGCTTACGATCTTTATCCCTTGCGCCACCCCGGCACTCCCCTGGGTCTTGGCCGCGTCGGCGCCTGGCCTGAAGCCCGCCTTTTTTCCCGGGTGATCGCCGACGTCAAGGAGATCTTCGGGATCGACACCCTACAGGTCTGGGGCAACCCGCCCCGGCAGGTTCAGCGGCTGGCCCTGTGCAGCGGCAGCGGCGGCGACCTGTTGGCTGCCGCGGCCGAGAGCGGCGCCCAGGTCTATCTGACCGGGGAGGTCCGCCACCACCAGGCCATTCCGGCTTATGAGGGCTTGGCCGTGGTGGCGGTGGGCCATTATGTCAGCGAAGCGATATTTATGGAGCCCTGGTCCCGGCAGTTGGCGAACCTGTTTCAGGACGCGGGCCTGGCTCTCGACGTCATCGCCGCGGCCGACCAGGCCGCTCCGTGCCGCTACTTATGAGGAAAATCGAATTATTATCTACGGTCATAACCTCACGCTTCCCGGCGACTCGGCCGGGCAGGAAAGCGTGACCATAGTGCGACTTAATGTGGAGGTTGAATCTTGCTACCTGAGTTAAGCAAACTCATTGATGTTCAGGAATTAGACAAGGTGATCCGGGAAGTCACCCAGGAGCTGGACAGGCTCCCCGAAGAACTGAAAGCCGGTGAAGCAGCTCTGGAAGAGCTGCAGGCCGCCCATGCCGCCCGACTCCAGGAGGTGGAGGACCTGAAGGCGCAGCGCCGGGACACGGAATTGGAAATGGCGGAAATGGAGGAGAGCATCAAGAGCAGCCGGGCGCGCCTGATGGAAATTAAGAGCAATATCGAATACAAGGCCATGCTCAAGGAAATCGCCTTTAAAGAGGACCAGCGGGACCAGCGGGAGACCCGGACCCTGGAACTCATGGACCTCATGGAGACGCAGAATCGCCTCATCGCCGAACTGAACGGGCAAATGGCAGACCAGGAGACGGTCCTGGAGCGGCTGCGCCAGGAGGTGACGGTCGAGGGAGAAAAACTCAAGAAAGAGTTAGCCGAACTCGAGGAAAAACGCAAGAAGCTGCGCAAGGGCGTGCCCGCGGGCCTGATGAAACGCTATGAATTTATCCGCCAGCGCCGCAACGGTACGGCCATCGCGCCGGTGCAGGAGGGCGTCTGCCTGGGCTGCCATATGAACATCCTGCCCCAGCAGTTCATCGACCTGCAGAAAGGCCTGGAGATCCTGCAATGCCCCCACTGCCAGCGCATTCTCTATTGGACCGGGGAAGAAGAGGCGGAACAGGAAGCAGGCCGGGCCTGAGGCGCACCTTGTCTGTTGCTGAGCACCGAACCGCGATTTTTCAAGCCTTGGCCGAAGGCCTTGACCTCCTTCAGGTGCAGGAGCAGTTTCAGCTCTCCCGGGACCAATTGCAGGAACTCTTCCGGGAAGTGTCCGACCACTATCGCGGCCTTGCCGCAGGCTTCTGGAGCCTCTACTGCGACGGCGCTTCCCGGGGCAATCCCGGCCAGGCCGGAGCCGGGGCGCTGTTGATCGATCCCTCCGGCGAGACCAAAGTCCAGCAGGGCAAATACCTGGGCCAAACCACCAACAACGTGGCGGAATACCAGGCCTTGCTCCTGGGGTTAGACCTGGCCCTGGACCGTGGGATCAAAAAAATCCAGGTCTTTGCCGACTCCGAACTCCTGGTGCGCCAGCTAAACGGTCAATATCGGGTGAAGGCCTCTCACCTCCTGCCCCTCTGGCAGGCAGCCCGGCAGGCCCTGGCGAAATTCGAGACCTATAAAATCTCTCATGTACCGCGGGACCTGAATCAAACTGCCGACCGCCTGGCCAACGAGGCCATTGACCAAAAAGCCCCGGTGCGGTAAAATATTGTTAAGGGGCGGTTTTTCGCCGCGCCCCCAAGTTTTCCGACCCCCGCGGGGTCGCGAAGCAGGCCAGATGATCGCCGGCCGCCACTCGGCCGCCGGAGGAAAGTCCGAGCTCCACAGGGCAGGGTGCTGGGTAATCCCCAGCGAGGGCAACCTTAGGGAAAGTGCCACAGAGACCAGACCGCCGTGGTACGTCCACGGTAAGGGTGAAAAGGTGAGGTAAGAGCTCACCAGCGGCAGTGGCGACATTGCCGGCTAGGAAAACCCCACCTGGAGCAAGACCAAATAGGGAAGCGTTTGAGGGCGGCCCGCCCGAAGCTTCCGGGTAGGTCGCTGGAGGCCCCGGGTAACCGGGGTCCTAGAGGAATGATCATCGCCGGGGCAACCCGGGACAGAACTCGGCTTACGGCCTGCTTCGCGTCTCCCTTGGGGCCACCGGTCCACGCGGCCGGTGGACTTTTTTATTCAGGTTACCGCAAAGGTAAGGTGCCATGTCCAACCAGGTTCTGCCCCTGAGCGTCCCTTCGCCTGCCCCCTATATCTCCGTGGTCATCCCCGTGTTCAACGAAGAAGACAATCTCAGCGAGTTGGGCGACAGGCTAATGCGCACCTTAACCGCCATGGACCGCCCTTTTGAGATCATCTTTGTGGACGACGGTTCCACCGACCGCTCCTGGCAGCTCTTGAGCGACCTCAACCGCCAGTATCCCCACCAAATCCGGGCCCTGCAATTTCACCGCAACTTCGGGCAGCACCAGGCCATTTTCGCCGGGTTTCAGGCCGCCCGGGGCCAGGTGATGGTCACCCTGGACGCGGACCTGCAAAACCCCCCTGAGGAGATTCCCCGCCTGGTGGCCAAGCTCGAAGAGGGTTATGACACCGTGGGAGGCTGGCGGGAGAACCGCCGGGACTCCATGTTTCGCAAGCTCCCCTCCCTGCTGGTGAACTACGTCATGTCCCGGGTCACCGGGGTCAAGCTCCGGGACTACGGCTGCATGCTCCGGGCCTACCGCCGGGAGGTGATCGACAGCATCAACCAATGCCACGAATCCTCCAGTTTTATCCCGGCCCTGGCCAACCTCTTTTCCCATCAGGTGGCCGAAATCCCCGTGGGGCACGCCGAACGCGAACGCGGCCAATCCAAATACAGCCTGTTCAAACTCCTGCGCCTCAACTTCGACCTGATGACCGGGTTTTCCAACCTGCCCATTCATCTGGTAGGGTTCATGGGGGTGAGCATCGCCCTGTTGGGGCTCCTGTTCGGCGCCCTGCTGCTCATCCGCCGGATCTTCGTCGGCCCGGAAGTGGAAGGGGTGTTCACCCTGTTCGCCATCCTCTTCGTCTTCGTGGGCCTCAACACCCTGGGGCTGGCCCTCATCGGCGAATACGTGGGCCGCATCTACCGGGAGGTGCGCCAGCGCCCCCGCTACGTGATCCGCCAGACCCTGGGCCCGGACTCATAAAGCAACTCTTTCCTTTTCCCTGCGGCAAAATCCGGTATAATGGGGGGCGAAACCTCGCGGGGCCGACGCCGTTGCGAGGCCAAACCCCTGGTTTGATATGTGGCCGGGCTTGGCGGGCACGGAGGCCCGCCCCACTCAAAGCTGAAGCGGTGGGGCGCCCGTTCCTGGCCGCCTCCGAAGCAACGCCTGATTGGCCTGAAGGGTCCCGGGAACCAATATGCGCCTCATCTTCATGGGTTACCACAACATCGGTTATACCTGTCTCCAGGCCTTAATCGAGCTCTGCCGCGACCTGGGCGACGAGATCGCCGCAGTGGTCACCCATGCCGATGATCCCCGGGAAAATATCTGGTTCGCCTCGGTGGCCAAACTTGCCTTCGCCAACCACCTGCCGGTGTACCAGCCCGCCGACCCCAATGACCCGGCCTTTGTGGCCGCCATGCAGGCCTTGCAACCCGATATGCTGTTTTCGTGCTATTATCGCCACATGCTGAAGCCGCCCCTGCTGAATCTGCCCCGCCTGGGGGCCCTGAATCTCCATGGCAGCCTCCTGCCCCGCTACCGGGGCCGCTGCCCGGTGAACTGGGTCCTGGTCCATGGGGAGCGCGAAACCGGCGTCACCCTGCATTATATGGTGGCCAAGGCCGACCAGGGCGACATCGTGGCTCAGAAGGCCATCCCCATCAGGCCGGAGGACACCGCGGTCACCCTCTTCGCCCGGATGACCGCGGCCGCGGGCGCCCTTTTCCGGGAAACCTATCCGCTGCTCAGAAGCGGCCGGGCCCCCCGGGTCCCCCAGGACCACGCCCGGGCCTCCTACTTCGGCGGCCGCGGGCCCGCAGACGGCCGTATCGATTGGAATCAACCCGCACTGGCCATTTATAACCTGATGCGGGCCGTGACCCACCCCTACCCCGGCGCCTTCGCCACCCTGGCCGGCCACAAGCTCTTTATCTGGAACGGCCGAGCCCTGGCGGCTCCGCCGGCGGACCCTCATCTGCCCGGCCAGGTCACCGCCCGCCTGCCGGGGGAAGGCCTGCTGGTGGCCACCGGGGAAGGCCATTTTCTCATCACCCAAGCCCAGTGGGAGGACGAGCCGGAATTCCTGGGCCCCGTGCTGGCCACCTGGGAAGACCTGGTAGGACAGCGCTTTGAATGATCTCGAAATCATGTACATAGGGTAGGCATGGCCCACCACAGCTTGAAGAAATCATGAATGGATGAATAATGAAAATCTTAATCTTAGGCGTCAACGGCTTTATCGGCAATGCCCTGACCCGCCGCATTCTCCATGAGCGGGACTGGGAAGTTTTCGGAATGGACCTTTACTCCAACAAGCTGGATCAGTCCCTGGACCACCCCCGCTTCCACTTCCTCGAAGGCGACATCGCCATCAACAAGGAATGGATTGAATACCATATCCGCAAGTGCGACGTGGTCCTGCCCCTGGTGGCCATCGCCACCCCCATGACCTACGTCAGGTACCCCCTCCGGGTGTTCGAACTGGACTTCGAGGAAAACCTTCGGGTTGTGCGCCAGTGCGTCAAGTACGGCACCCGCATCATCTTCCCGTCCACCTCCGAAGTCTACGGCATGAGCCCGGACGCTGAGTTTGACGAGGATGAATCCACCCTGGTCCTGGGTCCCATTAACAAGGTCCGCTGGATCTATAGCTGCTCCAAGCAGCTCCTGGACCGGGTCATTTGGGCCTACGGCCTGGAGGGTAAACTGCAGTTTTCCCTGATCCGCCCCTTCAACTGGATCGGCCCCAAGCTGGATGACCTGTACGCCGCCAAGGAAGGTTCTTCCCGGGTGGTGACCCAGTTCATCCTCAACCTGCTCGAACGGGAACCCATCAAGCTGGTGGACGGGGGCTTCCAGAAACGCTGCTTTACTTACGTCGAAGACGGCATCGATTGCCTCATGAAGATTATCGAAAACACCGGGGGCGCCGCGGACGGCCAGATCTTCAACATCGGCAACCCTGACAACGAGGCCTCGGTCAAGCAGCTGGCTTTCATGCTCCGGGACCTCTTCCAGACGCACCCTGACCATCAGAGCGACGGAGTTTACTCCGAGATCGTCGAGACCCCTCACGAGGCCTATTACGGCAAAGGCTACCAGGACATCACCAGCCGCAAGCCCTCCATCGCCAAGGCGCGCCAACTCCTGGGCTGGGAGCCCCGGACCGATCTGACCACGTCGCTGAAGATCACCCTGGACGCCTTCCTGGAGGAGGCCCGGACGGCGCAGGTGTAGGTTGAGAAGAGGGAAGGCCGAGGCCAGCGAGTTCCTGCCCCTCCCAAACCTGTAAGGGATTGGGCATGGGGGAGGGGGTAAGGGCCTTCGCCCTTGGTATCTCCCCCATCATCAAAGGTTTATTTATGACCCCGCGGTTGGGTTTAAAAGTCGACGTGGATACCTTGGAGGGTTTCCGTCAGGGAGTGCCCGCCCTGATGGAAGTGCTGGAGGCGCATCAGGTCAAAGCCAGCTTCTTTCTGGCCCTGGGCCCCGACCATTCCGGCCGGGCCATCTTCCGGATCTTCCGGCAGCGAGGTTTTCTGGAAAAGATGTGGCGCACCCGAGCCCCGTCCCTCTATGGTTTCAAGACCATGTGCTACGGCACCCTGCTGCCCGGCCCGCTGATCGGCGCGGCCGCGCCGCACCTGGCGCCCCGCCTGGCCGCGGCCGGCCACGAAGTGGGCTTGCACGGCTATGACCATGTGCGCTGGCACGATCACCTC
>Ga0265297_10004844_pt1 | contig 21367 bp, 20 predicted proteins | sample Munlanlwell13791_FD_192502 | JGI IMG/M metagenome (GOLD analysis project Ga0265297, IMG submission 192502) | Leachate microbial communities from a municipal landfill in Southern Ontario, Canada - Leachate well 137-91 | ecosystem: Engineered > Solid waste > Landfill > Unclassified | place...
CGTTTTTGATCTTTTTGCACGACGAGCAGATCGGCAGCATGCCGCTTCGAAAATCTCACGCTTGGCAAAGGCCGCCAAATAGATTTTCAGGCATCGGTCAAAGTCTTCCCGGAAGACCCCCTCCGCCCACCCGTTGCCCCGTTCCTGGTCAATCTGCCGCCCGGTAAAAGTGAACCACTGCTGATTGAAATAGTCGCACTCGGCCGACGTGTTGGCCCGCCAAATCATGATGGGGGCCTGTTCGACAAGGATCCTGTACTCGTCATAGGACAGTTTGCCGTCGGTGATCATACTGTTGCCCCGGCATCTGCATCCGCCTCCGGCGCCGGCGGTTTGGCGAAGACGGCAGGGTCGGCGACGGGCAGGAACACGGTGAAGATGGCGCCGCCGCCCGGCTCGCTCTCCACTTGGATTTCGCCGCGGTGCTTGCGGATGATGTGGCGGGAGATGGACAGGCCGAGACCGGTGCCCTGGCCTTTGGGCTTGGTGGTGAAGAAGGGGGTGAAGATTTGGTCGCGCACTTCCGGCGGGATGCCGGTGCCGTTGTCGCGGACCTCGATCGCCCAGTGCTGGCGCCGGGCGCCCCGGGTCACCTCGCTGATGCGGATGGCCAGTTCGGCGTCGGCCCGGCCGCGGGTGACGTCGCAGGCATTGGCGAACAGGTTCATCAGCACCTGTTCGATCTCGCCGGGGCTGCCCAGCACATAGGGGGTGGTCTGGGGCGCCTCGCGGATCACGGTGACGCTGCTGTCGTTGATCTTGCCGGTGACCATGAACAGCGCGTCGGTCACCACCTCGTTGAGGTTGACCAGTTCCGCCCGGCTTTCCCGGGACCGGCTGAATTCGCGCAGGTGGTTGGACAGCCGTTCGATGCGGTCGGCCGCCTTGCCCACGCTGGTGACCGCGTCGGTGATCAGTTGGGCGGCGTCGGGCGGCAGGTTGGGAATGGCCTTGGCTTCGCTCTCCAGCAGGTTCAGGTAGAGCTTGATCACCGACAGCGGGTTGTTGATGTCGTGGGCCACGCAGGCGGCCAGTTCGCCGATGGCGGCCAGCCGGCCGGCATGGATCAGGTTGTTCTGCAGCTCCTTGACCTCGCGGATGTCGCGCAGGATGGAGAAGGTGCGCAGGAACTGCCCCGCGGCGTCGTAAACGGCGAAGGAGCGGATTTCCACCGGGATGCACTCGCCGGTCTTGCTCAGCAGCAGGCTTTCGTTGACCGACAGGTTGCCGCGGTCGCGGAGGGCGGCAAAGCCGCGGCGCACCTTGTCGAGCACCTCGGGCGCATAGATCTCCATGACGTTTTTGCCGAGCAGCTCGTCGCGGGAATAGCCGAGCAGTTCGGACGCCTTGCGGTTGGCGTAGACGAGGTTGCCAGCGGCGTCCACCGACTGGATGATGTCGGGGAACCAGTCGAGCAGCTGCTCGAACATGTGGGCCGTGGAAAGGCGCACCGTGGTGTTGGCCGGCGACTCGTTCATGTTTGAACCGTACTCCCGTCTGGCGGGGATTGCAATGGCGCGAGCGTCCGGCGGACCCCTTCCGCGATGCCGATCATCAGGAAGGCGGAGAGCAGCGAGCTGCCGCCGTAGCTGAGGAAGGGCAGGGTGATGCCGGTGGGGGGCATCAGCCCAAGGTTGACGCTGAGGTGGACGAGCCCTTGGATGGCCAGCAGCGAGACCATGCCCAGCAGGGTGGCGGCCCGGAACACGTCGGGACAACGGCGCGCCTCGCGGCAACCGTGCCAGACCCAGGCCAGCAGCAGCAGCAGCAGCGGCAGCACTCCCAGGAAGCCGATGCTTTCAGCCAGGGTGGCGAACATCGAGTCGCTGTAGCCCAGCGGCAGGAAGGATTCGGACCACCGCCCCTTGCCCCACGACTGGCCGGTCAGCCCGCCGGCCGCCACCGCGTGCTGGAACTGCTGCACGTGCCAGCCGAAGCTGGCGGCGTAACGGTCGGGAAAAAGGAAGCCGGCAAAGCGCTGCCAGATGTACGGCTTCCACCACAGCACGACGCCGGTCACGGGCAAGGCGGCGGCGGCCAGCAGCAGCAGGTCGCGGAAGCGTCCGCCCATGGCCCAGTAGAGGGCGGCGAAGGTCAGGGCGTAAATCAGGGCGGTGCCGAAGTCCGGTTCCAGCACCAGCGGCAGCAGCCAGGCGGTCAGGCAGCCCAGCGGCGGGAGGAAACCGTGCCAGAACTCCCGGCGCCACGGTTGGGTGCGCTCCAGCACCCAGGCCAGGGTGAGCACGTACACCGGCTTGGCCAGCTCTGCCGGCTGCACGAACACGCCGCCCCAGGCAAACCAGCCCTGCATGCCGTTGACCCGGACCCCGAAGTGCAGCACCAGCCACAGGGCCGCGTACGCCGCCCCGGCCGCCCAGGGCAGCGCCCGGCGCAGCGCCGCACCGGCGCCGGCGCGCGCCAGCAGGAGCAGCCCCGTCACCCCCAGCAGCAGCCAGACCCCCTGGCGCAGCACGAACGCCAGCGGCTGCGCCAGGTGGAAGGTGGCATTATAGACGGCCAGGCAGCCCCACAGCCCCAGAAACAGCGCCACCAGCCCCGCCGGCGTCAGCCCCGCCAGCAGCCAGTGCAGGCTGCGCCGGAGGGCCGTCACGGCCGGATGGGGACAGGGGGGCATAGAGGCGGGGGCTGGCGTGGTCATGGCCGCGATGAGGGGCGCCGGGGCTTGGCGGCCGGCGGGCCGGACGGGAAGTGGATGGGCAAATAAACGTCATAGCCGGGAACCATGTCGGATTCCTTCTGCCAGCTGTCGGGCAGCCAGCGGCCGTGCCGGTCAAGCATGACGCGGAACCGGCCGGAAACGCCGCGCAGCACGGCGTCGTGCGCCAGTTCGGTGCCGGAGACGCCGCATTCCCGGCCGTCCACCAGACGGGTCTCGCCGAGATAGGCGGTCAGGGCGCGGTCGCCGGGCAGCCGGTGGCGGGCGCTCCAGCCGTACAGGCGCAGCCGCGGCACCCCCTCGCACAGCAGGCTGGCGGCGGCCAGTTCGTTCGGGTTCAGGTCGGCGATCACGGTCGCCTCGCTCCCGGCCGGCCAGGGCGTCGCCGGCTCGTGGACGGGCAGGTAACGGCGGATGCGGCGCCAGTCCTCGGCGCGGCGCCGCGGATCGGCGGGAACCCGCCAGCGCAGGGCGAAATGGTGGGTGGACCAGGCCAGCATGCGGCCGTCACGGTCGAACAGGCAGCCCCGCGGCGCCGGGATTTCGCCCCGGAACCAGGCGTCCTGGGTGACCGCCGCCTTGAGTTCGGGGCCGGGAAACAGCATCAGCCGGCCCAGCCTCAACACCAGCAGGCCGCTCCAGACCAGCATCACCAGCAGCAACACCACGGCACGACGGTCCGGCCAGGCCGGCGCCGGCAGGACGGCCGGCGTCGTCGCGGGCGCGGACTGGGTCATGGCGCGGTCACTCCGACTGCGGTTTGGCGCTGGCCTCAAGCAACAGCAACGGCTGCCGGCTGGCCAGCCGCTTCCACCCCTGGTCGGCGCCCGGCATGGCGCAGGCCAGGCTTTGCGCCCAGGCGCGCCACGTTTGTTCCAGCCGCTGCTGCCGCGCCGGCCGCTGACGCCATTCCTGCGTCACCTCCGCCGCGCCGACGAACAGCACCGAAAGCGCCACCAGGACGATCGCCGTGACGATGACCGTGGTTTCCACGGAACGCATTCGGGGGATGGACATCGCACACTTCCTTCTGTTGGCTTGCCTGGTCCGGTCAGTTCCGGCCAGTCTGGCCGGTGATCAGCCCCGGTCCGGACTGCCGCGGATGCCGGCGATCTCCGCCTGCATCTCCGCTTCCTCACGCCGTTGTTCCTGCTGCCGGACCGCCTCCAGCTCCTGCTGCCAGCGGTCCGCGTTCCAAATCTCAACCCCCAATTCGCAACCGGCGACCACCGCCGCCGCGCCGGGGTCCAGCCCCAGCAGCCCGCGGAACAGGGGGGGGATGGTGATCCGGCCCTGATTGGACAGCTTTTCCACCGTGGTCATGGCGCCGAACCGGCGCAGGTGCCGGCGGGCACGCACGCTGACGGCGGCCTGGGGGGCGGTCTGGGTGTCCTGGGCCCGCAGCTGCTCCCACACGGGCAGCGGATAGACGGCCAGGCCCCCTTCCGGCAACAGGTGCAGCGCCACTTCCAGCACGCTGGCCTGGCGGAAATCGGCATCCATGGCCGGCGGCAAACGGACGCGTCCGTTGCCGTCGACCTGACACCGTTCTTGTCCGCGGAAACCAGTCATTGTCCAAATCCTTCCAGATTGCAACAATATTAGTCCAATTTCTTCCAAAAAGCAAGCGGCCGGCGCTGAAAAAATTATACATACTAATATTGATTTGCATAAAGTTATGGCGGCAGCCGGAGGCGGCTGGCGCCGCAGGACCGCATGGCTGGGGAACGGGGGCGGGGCGCCCAGGGGCGCTGCCGGCCGGACCGCTCCGGCGGGGGGTTGGAGTTTGGCCGAACTCACCCGTTTTTCCCTGCGCCGAAAGGCGCTCTGGAGTGCGGCGGGTCCTCACGCCGCCCTCCTGTCGGCCGGCGGCGACGGCCGCTTGGGGTGGGGAGAGAGAGAAGACAATACCAGGGCGGCGTCGAAGCCGCCGACACTCCGAGGGAGGCTGCCGCCTCAGAATAATCCAGCCTTCGCTATCTTGGCGGCTTTCTGTTCAGTCCCTACGGGACGAAATCCGCCAGCAGTTTTTCGATGGCGGCAACCACTTCCGGCGCGGCCGGCGTGGTGCGGGAGCCGAAGCGGAAAACCGTCCGGCCCTGGCGGTCCACCAGGAATTTGTTGAAGTTCCAGGTGATTTTTCCCGGCCCCTCAGGGGCGGTGTTCTGGCGGGTCAGGTAGTCATACAGCGGCGCGATGTCGTCGCCGCGGACGCTGATCTTGGCAAACATGGGGAAGGAGACGTTGTAGCGGAGCGTGCAGAACTGCTTGATTTCCGCATTGCCGCCCGGTTCCTGCCACAGAAAGTTGTTGGCGGGAAAGCCGAGGACGACCAGGCCCCGGTCGCGGTAGCTCCGGTACAGGGCTTCCAGTTCGGCGTATTGGGGGGTGAAGCCGCACTTGCTCGCCACATTGACGATGAGCAGAACCTTGCCCGCGTACGCGGTGAGGGCGACCGGCGTGCCGTCGAGGTCGGGCAGGGTGAAGTCGAGGGCGGTTCCAGCCATGGCGGTGTCTCCCCAAAATTAAACGGGCGTACCTCAATATGGCGACGAAACCGGGCGGTGACAAACCGCCGGCGGCCCGGTATATTAAAACCGGTGTGCGGCGAAACGGCGGTGCTGGTGCATCTGGCTGGTGCCGTAGTTTGGCAAGCTGGGAAGGGATCGGTCATGGAAATTCGTTTTCACCGGGATCAATGCCGCGAACTGCGGGAGGCCTGCGGCCGGGAATGGCTCGACACCAACGGGGTCGGCGGCTACGCCTCCGGCACCATCTGCAACTGTCACACCCGCAAGTACCACGGGCTGCTGGCGGCCAACCTGGCCCAGCCACCGGGGACCTTCCTGCTGCTGTCCCATTTTGAGGACTGGCTGGAGGCGGGCGGCGAGCGGCATTACCTGGTGACCCACCAGTATGGCGACGCGGTCAGCCCGGACGGGTATCTGCGCCAGGAGCTGTTCGAGCAGGGGCTGTGCCCGCGGTTCCGCTACCAGTGCGGCGCCTTTACCGTGAGCCGCCGGGTGATGATGGTCCAGGGACGCAACCAGGTCCTGGTCCGCTATGACCTGGAGGACGGCCCGCCGGAGGAGGGGGCCGAGTTGTGGCTGCGGCCGCTGCTGGCCTACCGCAACATCCATGCCGTGGCCGCCGCCAACCCCAAGCTGGACGGACGGACGGTGCCGCTGGGCGACGGCTTCTCCATCACCCCCTATTCCGGCCTGCCGTCGCTGTGCGTCCAGGCGCAGCCGGCGCCCGCGTTCACGGCGCAGCCGTGCTGGTATTACCGGTTCCATTACGAGGCGGACGCCGAGCGCGGCTTCGAACATCACGAGGATCTCTACACCCCCGGCGTGCTGCGGGTGCCGTTGAAGCCGGGACGCCCGGTGATCGTCTCCGCCGGCCTGGAGCCGGTGCGCGACCCGGCCCTGGTGTGGGAACAGGAGGAGGAGCGGCGGCGCCTGCGGCAGCAGGCGGTCGACCGGGAAGCGGCCGACATCGCCAGCGAGCCGGCCCAGCGCCTGCACGCCTCGCTCCACCGCGCCGCCACCCAGTTTCTCATCAACCTGCCCGGCGACGGCCCGGCGCTCCATGCCGGCTACCACTGGTTTGGCCCGTGGGGGCGCGACACCCTGATCGCACTGCCCGGCCTGACCTTTCACGGCGGCGATCTGGAGCAGGGCGCCCGCATCCTGAAAAACGTCGCCCGTCTCGAGCGGCACGGGCTGCTGCCCAACTTCCTCAATCCCGACGGCACCGGGGCCTACACCGCGGCCGATCCCTCGCTGTGGTTCTTCTGGTGCGTCCAGCAATACCTGGCCAGCGGCGGCAATGTCGAGACGGTACGCCGGGATTATTGGCCCGCCATGCTGGCGATCATCCGTCATTTCCAGGAAGGCACCCACAATGGCATTCAGGTGGACGGCACCGGCCTGGTCCGCGCCGGCACCCCGTCCACCGCCGTCACCTGGATGGACGCCCAGGTGGGCGGACGCCCGATCATTCCCCGCTGGGGCTACATGGTGGAGATCAATGCCCTGTGGTACAACGCCGTGAGTTTCGCCCTCGACCTGTCGCGCCGGGTGTTCCAGGAATGCGTGGAAACGCTGGACGCCGACTACGGCACCCGCATCCAGTGCGCCTTCCAGCGCAAGTTCTGGATCAAGGAGGAGAACTGGCTGTATGACACCGTCAACGAGGCCGGCAACGACAACGCCGTGCGCCCCAACCAGTTGCTGGCCGTGTCGCTGCCCTTCTCCCCGTTGACCAAGGAGCAGCAGAAGGCGGTGGTGCGGCGCTGCCGGGACGAGCTGTTCACCCCGTTCGGCCTGCGCTCCCTGAGCGCGGAGGACCTGCGCTACCGTGGCATCTGCCAGGGCGAAAACTGGGTGCGCGAACTGGCCTATCACCAGGGCAGCGTCTGGCCGTGGCTGCTCTGCCATTTCGCCGAGGCGCTGTTCAAGGCGGAGGGGCGCACGGCCAAGAACCGCGCCCTGTTCAACCCGGTCATCATCGCCTTCGACAAGCATCTGCACGACGCCGGCGTCGGCTCGGTGTCCGAGGTCTTCGACGGCGACGCGCCGCACCTGCCCCGCGGCGCCATTTCCCAGGCTTGGAACGTGGCCGGCCTGCTGCGCCTGCTGCATGTGCTCCAGGCGTGACGGCCGGCGGCCCCCCGGCGGGCTTCGGCGCGGCCGGGGGGAGGCTTGCCGTGGCTTGACGCGCCGTCCCGCGGGGGCGCCAGGCTCACCGCCGGCGCATCAGCAGCGACAGCAGGAACAGCCCCATGGCGAACAGCACGATGGTGCCGCCGGCGGCGGTGTTCCAGTAATAGGAGGCCAGCAGTCCGGCGAGGCCGGCCGCCCAGCCGGCGAGCAGTGCCAGGGCCAGGTATTGGCGCAGGTCGCGGGCCAGGTTGCGGGCGGTGGCGGCGGGCAGGATCAGCAGGGAATTGACCACCAGCACGCCGACCCAGGGGATGCTCACGGTGACGGCGACCGCCACCACCGCGGCGAACACCGCTTCCAACCCCCACACCGGAAAGCCGCGGCTGCGCGCCACCGCCCGGTTGAGGCTGGCCAAAAACCAGCCGTTGAACAGCCACACCCAGGTCAGCAGCACCCCCAGCAGCAGCACGGCCAATCCCGCCACCTCGCCCGGGGAAACCGCCAGCAGGTCACCGATCAGGTAATGCGAGTACTTGGCAAAGCCGCCGCCGCGCGACAGCAGCACCACGCCGAGCGCCACACAGAAGGCCATCACCAGGCTGATCACCGTGTCGGTGGAGACGGCGCTCCAGCGGCGCAGGGCGGTCACCCCCAGGGCCAGCAGCAGCGCGAACAGGATCATCGCCCACAGCGGATTGCCCAGCCCGGCCAGCACCCCCAGCGCAATGCCGGTGAGGGCGGCGTGCCCGATCGCCTCGGAAAAGAAGGCCATCTGGTTGTTGACCACCAGGCAGCCCAGCAGCGCAAAGACCGGCGTCAGCAGCAGGACGGCCAGCAAGGCCAGCCGCATGAAGCCGAATTGCGCCCACTCCCAGGGCAGCTGCGTGATCAGCTGATGCCAAACGGCGATCATGCGGCGTTCTCCGGGCTGTCGGCGGGCGGGGCGTCGCGGCGGTGGACCGCCCACGGGGCCGGCGCCGGCGGCACGGCCGGCGCCTGCGGGTCGAAGCCGAGCGCCTGCATGACCACCGGGTGGGTCAGGGCGTCGCGGGCCGGGCCGTCGAAAATGACGGTGTGGTTGAGCAGGATCATGCGGTCGGCCACGGCGGCGACGGCGGGCAGGTCGTGCGAGATCAGCAGGATGGCCAGGTCATGGCAGCGGCGCAGCCGCGAGATGATGGTGTAGAACAGGCCGATGCCCGCCGTGTCGAAGCCGGACACCGGCTCGTCGAGCAGCAGCAGGTCGGGGAGGGGGGTCAGGGCGAGCGCCAAAAAAACGCGCTGCAACTGGCCGCCGGACAGCTGGCCCAAGGGGCGGTCGAGGAGCGCCACCGCCTCCACCTCGGCCAGGGCGGCGGTGGCGGCGGCGCGGACCCGGCGGGAGGCGCCCAGCCACAGCGGCCGGTGGCCGCAGGCGCCGGCAAACAGGTCGAGCACGGTCACCGGGGCATGGGGGTCGAGGTCGACCTTCTGCGGCACATAACCGATGCGCGGCATCCGCTTGCCGCCCTGATAAGGAAAAAACTGCAGCTCGCCGGTGTGCGGAATCTCGCCCAGCATGGCGCGCAGCAGGGTGGTCTTGCCCGCACCGTTGGGGCCGACCAGGGCGGTGAGCTCGCCGCAATGCATGTGCAGGTTGATGTCGGCAAGCAGGGCCCGGCCGCCCAGGCGCACCCCGAACCCCTGCAGCCGGGTGCAGCAGGCGCCGCAGCGGTCGGCCGGCGCCGGGGGACGGACAAGAACAGGAGGGACGGAGGCTGGCATCCTGCCATCTTAAGCCGGCCCCGCCCCAAATCAAGTTCCGCCGGCCTGCGGGGGGGATGACAATAATGTCGGTTGGGAACCCCCTTTTGAGGAAAGGCGGTTCCCAAACCCTCCGTCAAACCTGTTTATGCCTTTTGCGGAGTCCGCAGGCCGCCCCAGCCCTCCCAGTCACGGTTAATCGCTCAAAACGGCCTGCGGACTCCGCAAAAAGATACAAAAGTTTTAGGAAGGGGCTTGGGGAGCACCCTTTTTCAAAAGGGTGGCCCCAACAGGCATTATTGTCATGCACCCCTTGTCGCCTGCTGCTGGCCTGCGGCGGTGGGCGGCTTATACTACGGAAAATCTCACTTCCGCTGGTCATCTTTCCGAGCGCCGCCCCTCATGAACCGCCTGCCGCAAACCATGATCATTGTCCTTGTGATGGCGCTGGCGGCGTTTGGGGCGACCATGCTCTATTCGACCAGCTACGACACCTTCGGCACCGGCAAGCTGAAGCTGCAGCTGATCTGGCTGGTCCTGGGCGCGGTGATCGCCGTGCTGGTGCGCCTGGTCGACCACCACTGGCTGACCCGCTATTCCCCGTGGATCCTCGGCGCGGTCTCGGCGGCCCTGCTCTACCTGGCCGGGGCGCACCTGCTGTCCAAGGTGCCCGGTTGCGCCGCACTGGCGGCGCACATCCCGTTCACCGGCGGCGTCAAGGGCGCCTACCGCTGGCTGAGCTTTCCCGGCGGCGTCCGGCTGCAGCCGTCCGAGTTTGTCAAGCTCGGGCTGATCCTGTTCCTGGCCAGTTATTTTGCGCGCGGCAGCCGGTTCATGGGGGAATTTTGGCGCGGGGTGCTGCAGCCGGTGCTCTATGCCGGTGGCGCGATGCTGCTGGTGCTGATGGGCGGCAGTTTGAGCGTCACGGTGATCACCGGCGGCGTGGTGGTGGTGCTGTTTTTCGTGGGCGGTGTGCGGATGCGCTACGTGCTGCCGGTGTTTGCCGCGCTGGCCGCCGGGTTCCTGGCGGTGAAGCTGGTGGACAACTCGACCCTGGAAAAGATTGCCACGACGGTCCATTCGCCGGGAATTGTGGAACGGCTGAGCCGGCTCACCTCCTACCGCGATCCAGAAGCGGTGCAGGACGGCGACGGCTATCAGCTGTGGTTTTCCCAGCTGGCGCTCGGCTCGGGCGGCTGGAACGGCCTGGGCTTCACCAACAGCCGGATGAAAAAGCATTACCTGCCCGAGGCGCACACCGACTTCATCCTGTCGATTGTCGGCGAGGAGCTGGGCTATGTGGCGGTGGCCGGGGTGATCGGCGCCTATCTGATGCTGACCCTGATGGTGTTCTGGCTGGCGGCGCAGGCGGCGGACCGCGAGGGCAGTCTGATCTGTGCCGGGGTGGGGGCGTCGCTGGGACTGCACGCCTTTGTCAATATCAGTGTGGTCAGCGGTTTCCTGCCGACCACCGGCGTCACGGCGCCGTTTATCAGCTATGGCGGTTCGAGCGTGCTGGCGTCCGCGATCGGCGTGGGGCTGCTGCTCAGTGTGGCCCGTTACAGCGAACGTTGCCATCTGGACCAGGAAGCGCAGGCCCAGGAGGAAGCCGCGGCCGCCCCGCCGCTGATGCGGAGTCTCTTTAACTGAACATGGCCAATCCCACTTCCAGCAGCCGCCAACCCCATCTCGCCATCGCCTGCGGCGGCACCGGCGGCCATGTCTATCCGGCGCTGGCCGCCGGGGCGGCGTTCCGCGACCTGGGCGGCCGGGTGACGGTGCTGCTGGCCGGACACCACGTCGGGCAGCACGCGAAGCTGGCGGACGAATACGGTTTTGCGGTTGCGGTGGTGCCGGCGCCGCGCCTCGGAGGCGGCCCCGCCGGGGCCGTCCTGTTCCCGTTCCGGCTGGCCCGCGGCTGGTGGTGCGCCCGGCAGGCGCTGAAACGGGCCGCGCCCGGCGCCCTGCTTGGGATGGGCAGTTTTGCCAGCGTCCCGGCCGGCCTGGCAGCCTGGTCGCTCGGGCTGCCGCTGCTGCTGCACGAGGGCAATTCCCGGGCCGGCCGCGCCAACCGGCTGCTGGCCCGGCGCGCCCGCTGGCTGGCCACCTCTCTGCCGCTGGAGGAGGGGGGCTGGCACCCGCCCTGTCCGCTGCTGGACTCCGGACTGCCCCTGCGGCCGGCCCTGCTGCAGGCCGCGGCCGCGCCGGCCAGCGCCGCCGGCTATCTGGCGGAACTGGGGTTGCGGCCGGACCGGCCGACCCTGCTGCTGTTCGGCGGCAGCCAGGGCGCCCGCTTCCTCAACGAACTCCTGCCCAGGGCGTTGGCGCGGCTGCCGGCCGGCGCGCCCCGGCCGCAGCTGTTGCATTTCACCGGCCAGGCGGACAATGCCGCCCTGGAGGCCGAGTACGCGCGGCTGGGCATCCCGGCCGCGGTCAAGACCGGCGAAACGCGCATGGCCGAGGCCTACGCCGCCGCCGGCCTGGTGGTCTGCCGGGCCGGCGCCTCAACCATCACCGAGCTGGCGCTGTTCGGCAAGCCGGCTGTCCTTATCCCGCTGCCCAGCGCCGCCGATGACCACCAGACCGCCAATGCCCGGATGGTGGCCGCCCGCGGCGCCGGCCGGCACCTGCCCCAGGCCGATGCCACACCGGAGTGCCTGGCCGCCGCGATTGCGGGTTGGCTCGACCAGCCGGCCAGTGTCCGCCCCTGGGGCGAAGCGGTCCGCAGCCTGGCCCGCCCCCACGCCGCCCAAACCCTGGCGGCTGCCCTGTGGAAGGTGTTGGCGGATTGAGCCGTCCCGGGGTCGGACCGGTGCGAAACACCATTTCCCGTTAGGGTGAGGTCGTGATTGCCGACAGGCTAACAGCCTAACCTGAATTATTCACTACCGTCCCAAAGGTGCTTGAAAAACGCGATTTTCCCTGAGATTTCAAGCGTAAAAGCCGTTTTTTTTGCTACTGACCCATTTTGCATTTTCCCTGCCCGTGCCCGTGCCCCTGCCCGTGCCCGAACACCGAAAAAGGTATGCCCATGGACGGCTTCGACCACGAAAGAATGGCTGGCAGTTCGGGCACGGGCAGGGGCACGGAATGAATTATGGCATCCCATGGGACGGCTTTGTAAATTATTCATGAATTTGAACAGAAGGTAGCAAAGGTAGCGAAGGGGTGAATCGCCTTACGAGTGAAACCTGTCGCAAGATGCGCAGGGCTGTTCGGAATGGCAACCTTGAATCCTTCGATACCGATAGCGACCCCGATACCGATGAAAAACACCGGGGGAAACCCGAGCCGCGGGCGCCTTGATCATTCATCGGTTGCTCTCGGGGTCGGTATCGCTATCGCTATCGGCATCGTTTTTGTGGTCTTCGCTCTTCGGTTCAAGAGGAATTCCCGCCATTCACGAACGGCGCCCTTGAGCCGGACTTTTGAAAACGGCTCTAGAAAAAAACGGCCCCACTCCCCGCTCTTGGCTCAGGCAGGGAAGGGCAGCACGTCGTCCAGGCGGTCGGCGCCGGCGAGCAGCAGCAGCAGCCGGTCGAAGCCCAGCGCGATGCCGCCGCATGGCGGCAGCCCGGCCTCCAGCGCGGCCAGGAACGGCTCGTCCAGCGGATAGACCGCCCGCCCCTCCCGGCGCCGGCGCTCGGCGCAGGCGAGAAAGCGGCGGCGCTGTTCCGCCGCATCGGTGAGTTCGCTGTAGGCGTTGGCGATTTCGATGCCGGCGATGTACAGCTCCCAGCGTTCGGCGCGGTCGGGCCGGCCGGGCTTGCGCCGGGCCAGGGCGCCGAAGGCCAGCGGGTAGTCGCGCAGGATGGCGGGGCGGTCGTGGCCGAGGTGGGGCTCGATCGTCTCCACCAGCCGGGTTTCGAAGGCGCCGTCGCCCTGGGCCAGCACCGTTTCGACGCCGAGTCCGGCAAACTGCTCGAAGGCGGCGTCCACCGTCCAGTCGTCCCAGGCGGCCGCCAGGTCGCAGGGGCGGCCGCCGCGTTCGATCACGGTGCGGCCGAGCAGGGTGTGCGCGGCGCCGGCAACCAGGGCGCGGGTGTCGGCCAGAATGGCCTCGTAGTCCGCCCCGCCCCGGTACCATTCCAGCATGGCGAACTCGGGCTGGTGCAGGCGGCCCCGTTCACCCTGGCGGAAGCAGGGGCCGAGCTGGAACAACCGGTCATAACCGGCGGCCAGCAACCGTTTCAGGTGCAACTCGGGCGAGGTCCGCAGCCAGCCGCTGCCGGCCGGTTCGGCGTCAATGAACTCTTCCAGGGCGGGGGTGGCCAGGCGCACCGGCGTGTCCACTTCAAGAAAGCCGCGCTCCCGGAAAAAGGCCCGGATATAAGCCGTCAACCCCGCCCGCAGCCGCAGGGCCGGCCGCAGGGCCGCCAGTCGCTGAAGGTCGGGGTTGTTCATGGCGGAGTGCGAAAACGCCCGGCGTGGCGGGCGTTTCGGTGACTTCAGGCCTTGCTGACGCGCTCGGAATACTGGCCGGTGCGGGTGTCGATCTTGACCAGATCGCCCTCGTTGACGAACAACGGCACCGCGATCTCCCAGCCGTTGTCGAGGGTGGCGGGCTTGGTGACGTTGGTGGCGGTGTCACCGCGGGCCCCCGGCTCGGTGTGGGTGATGCGCTTTTCAATGAAAATCGGCAGCGTGACCTCGATCGGCTTCTCGCCGTGCAGCAGGATCTGGCACTCGGCGTTCTCAATCAGGAAATATTTCTGGTTGCCCAGCACCTCGGCGGGAATGTGGAGCTGGTCAAAGGTCTCACAGTCCATGAAGACATACATGTCGTTCTCGACATGGCTGTAGGTGACGTCGCGGTTGGACAGGTCCGGGGTGTCCACCTTGTCGGCCGACCGCCAGGTCTTGTCCATGGTGGAGCCGTTGATCATGTTTTTGAGCTTGCAGCGGTAGAGCGCCTGCCCCTTGCCCGGCTTGCAGAAGTCAAAATCGGTGATCAGATACGGGGCGCCGTCGATTTCGACTTTGGCACCTTTGCGCAGTTCGCTGACGGAAATGTTGCTCATGCGTTTGGACTCCACAACGTTCCGGCCGCCGCGTTGCGCCCCGCCGGAAAAAACCGGGGGCGGGCGGAAAACCGGCCAAAAGCGGTGTACTATAGAGGCGGGGCGGCAATTCTCAACCGAAGTCGGCGCGGGTGCGCTCGATGTCGACGGCGACGCTGCGGGCGAAGCGGAGGGCGCCGGGCTTGTCGATGCGTACCCGGACGGCGGTCACGCCCACGGTTTCCAGGCAACAGCGGGCCACCTCGGCGGCGAGCTTCTCCAGGAGCTGAAAATGCGCCCCCTCGACCAGGGCGCGCACCCGGCCCTTGACCGCCTTGTAGTCGACGGTGTCGGCGAGGGCGTCGCTGATGCCGGCCCGGCGAAGGTCGCAGCACAGGGTGAGGTTGAGGCAGACGTCCTGCGGCTCCCGCCGTTCCTCGGGATAGACGCCGATGATGCAGCGGAGCTGGAGGTCGGTGATGTGGATGCGGTCCATGGCGGCCAACTTAAGGCGCCAACCGCCGGCCGGCAAGCGTGGCATTGTGGCGGCGGTGGGCGGTGCTAAATTAACCTTCGCCATGAGCAGCACACCGCCACCCGAATCCGCCGGTTCCGCCCCGGCCCGCCGCTACGAGCGTTGGATCCGCACCTGCGACCGTCTGGGCCGCTGGCTGGGCGACCGGCGCGGCCGCATCCCGCTGGACAACTTTGCCAAGTACCTGACGGTGGTGACCATTTTGGTCGTGCTGCTCTCCTGGAGCCTCAACTTTGAGCGCCTGCAGGAGACGCGGGACGTCATGTTCAAGTCGGCCACGGGCACCGCCTTCATGGTGTTCGGCCAGCTGTTCCTGCTGTGCAACATCGTCTACCTGGTCTGGCAGGTGTGGCTGTTCCGGCAGTACAAGCCGTGGCCGCCGCTGTCGGACCGGCGCCTGCCGACGTGCAGCGTCATCGTGCCGGCCTACAACGAGGGCCGCCAGGTGCTGGGCACCCTGCGCAGCCTGTGCGCCAGCGACTATCCGCCCGAAAAGGTGCAGATCATTGCCGTGGATGACGGCAGCAAGGACGACACCTGGGCCTGGATCTGCGAGGCCAAGCGCGAGCTGGGCGACCGCATCTCCGTGATCAAGCAGCCGCGCAACATGGGCAAGCGGCACGCGCTCTATGCCGGAATTCTGAAAAGCACCGGCGATGTGCTGGTGACGGTGGACAGCGACTCCATCGTCGAACCCCGGACGCTGCGCCTGATGTGCGGCGGCTTCATCCACGATGCCAAGGTGGGGGCGGTGGCCGGCAATGTGCGGGTGCTCAACCTGCACGAGGGGATCATCCCGCGCATGCTCGACGTGAGCTTCGTTTTCAGCTTCCACTTCATCCGTGCCAGCCAGAGCCTGGTCAACACCGTGATGTGCACGCCGGGCGCCTTGTCTGCCTACCGGCGCGACGTGCTGTTCATCAAGGTGCAGTCCGAGGGCAAGGAAACGACGGTACTCGAAGAATGGCTGAACCAGAAATTTATGGGCCGGGACGCCAACATCGGCGAGGACCGGGCAATGACCAACCTTATCCTGCGCGAGGGGTATCACGTCCACTTCCAGGAGGATGCGGTGGTCTACACCAACGTGCCGACGCGCTACCGCAACCTGTGCAACATGCTGATCCGCTGGGCGCGCAGCAACGTGCGGGAAAACATTTCCATGAGCACCTTCACCTTCCGCAAGTTCCGCGAGGGGCCGATGAGCGGCGCCCGCATCAACTTGGTCCAGCAGATGTTCGCCATGGTGGTGCCGCCGCTGTTTCTGTGTGCCATCATGCTCTGCCTGCTGTGGAAACCGCACGTCTTCCTGCTGCACATCCTGATCGGCACGGCGATCTGGTCCAGCGTGCCGGCCATCATCTACGCCATGCGCCACCGCTCCAGCGAGGCGCTGTGGGCCTACGCCTATGGCGGCTTCTACTTCGCGGCACTGTCCTGGATCAATGCCTACGCGCTGTTCACCATGCACCGTTCGGGGTGGCTCACCCGCCAGGAGCCGTCAACCCCAACCGCCACGCCGCCGGCGGCGTGACCCGCACCCCGTGACCCGTGAGGCGTGACCCGTGAGGGCCGGAGCCCGGCCGCAGGCGCCTGAGGCGGAAGCCGCCTTAGGAGTGCCGGCGGTTTCGCCGCCGCCCTCTGGAGTTTGGCACAAGTACGGGGTTGGGGAGCGGCTTCGTCCCGTAGGGACTGAATGAAAATAGGCAGGGGCTTCAGCCCCTGTTCCGGGAAATGAAACGATGGCGTGCCGTAGGTACGCCGCGATTCGCCGCCGCCCTCCGGCCGCTCCCGCCGTTGCGCGGCTGGGAATGCCGGCCTATGTTGCCCGTAAGGAGGCCGCACCGCGCGGCCGGCCCATCAATGGGACCGGGAGGGTTGGGAGCATGAAAGCCGTCACCGCCGCCGTGATGCGGGAACTGGATGCCGCCGCCATGGCGGCCGGACATTCCGCGGAAGAACTGATGGAGCGGGCCGGCGTGGGCGCGGCGCGCGAACTTGTGGAGTGGTGCGGCCGCCGCCTGGCGCCCGCCCACCGCCGGCGCTGGGCCGTGCTGGCCGGCAAGGGCAACAATGGCGGCGACGCCTATGTGGTCGCCGGCTGGCTGGCGGAACACACCGGGCTGCCGGTCACCGTCTACGCCGCCGTGCATCCCGGTGCGCTCACCGGGGCGGCGCGCGAGCATGCCGGCCGGCTGCCGCCCGCAGTGCCGGTGCTGGTGGTGGACGGCGGCCTGCCGGCGGCCGCGCTGGAACCCGGCGGGGTGGTGGTGGACGGCCTGCTGGGCACCGGCCTGGCCGGCCCGGTCCGCGAACCGTTTGCCACCCTGATCCGCCAGATCAACGCCGCCGGGCTGCCGGTGGCCGCCCTCGACACGCCGTCCGGGCTGGACGCCGACCGCGGCGAGCCGCTGGGCGTCGCCGTGGTGGCCGATCTGACCCTGGCCATGGGGCTGCCCAAGGCCGGATGTTTCTCCGCTTCCGGCCTGCGCCACACCGGCGCCCTGCGGGTGGTGGAGATCGGCCTGCCCGCCGCGGCGGTCGCCGCCGCGCCGGCGGAGCTGGAGGTGGTGACCGCCGCGGACATCGCGCCGCTGCTGGGGCGCCGGCCGCGTGATGGCCACAAGCATCTGTTCGGCCAGGTGGTGGTGGCCGGCGGTTGCACCGCCTATGGCGGCGCCCCGCTGCTGGCCGGCGCCGCCGCGCTGCGCGCCGGCGCCGGCCTGGTCACGGTGGCGGTTCCCGCCGCTGTCCGGCCCTGGATGCATCCCCGTTTTCAGGCGCTGATGCTGCGCGCCCTTCCCGATGCCGGCAGCGGCAGTCTGGCCGCCGGCTCCGAACTGGACGAACTGCTGGCCGCGGCCCAGGCGGTGGTCTTCGGACCCGGCTGCGGCCGCGCCCCGGAGACCGCCGCCGCGCTGGCCGCCGCCTTGCGGACTCCGCACCCGGTGGTGGTGGACGCCGACGGCCTGCGCCTGCTGGCCGCCCACCCCGGACTGCTGCCGCGCCCGGCGGCGACGGTGCTGACGCCGCATCCGGGCGAAATGCGGGCGCTGCTGCACGGCTTTGGCCTGGCCGGGGTTGCGGACTCCGCACGGGGGGCGCAGGCGGCGGCGCTGGCCCGACAGTGCGGGGCCGTGGTGGTGCTCAAGGGGGCGGCAACGGTGATCGCGACGCCGGACGGCGGCGTCCGCGTCAATGCCAGCGGGTCGAGCGCGCTGGCCACGGCCGGCACGGGTGACGTGCTGGCGGGGCTGGTCGGCGGCCTGCTGGCCCAGGGGTTGGAAGCCGGCGCGGCGGCGGCCGCCGCTGTTTTCCTGCACGGCCTGGCCGCTGAGGAGGCGCCCGCCGAGCGCGCCTTGGTGGCGGACGAGCTGATCGACCTGCTGCCGGCGGCGCTGCAGCGGCTGTCACCCTTTGCCTAGGCGGCTGCCGGTCCCCCGCATCGGTGGCGGTCAGGGATAGCCGACCGGGGCGGTTTGGGCGGGGGCGGCGCCGCCGAGGCCGGGCCGGGGCTCGCGCCAGGCGGGGGAGTCAAACGCCGCCAGGCTGATGTCGGAGAACTCGCCGTGGTTTCGGCCGCCCTCGACGGTGAGGCGGCGAACCTGGCCGGGCATGGGGTCGCGCAGGCCGGTGTCAAGAACGGTGATGCGGTTCTTGATGTAGCCGGCGCTGGTGTAGCGTTCCAGCTCGACGTTCAGGTTTTCCAGTTCCTTCTTGCCGACGTCCAGCGCCTTGCGTTTGGCCTGCAGTTCGCGGCCCAGGTTGTCGCTGGAACTGCGCAGGCCGACGTACCAGATGCCGGCCACCATCACCAGCAGGAACAACAGGGTGGCAAGCCAGGCCACGCCATAGCCGGGGTTCGGCTTGGCGTTGACCTCGACGTGGAGCGGCTGGCGGCGGAAGCGCGGGGAGGGGGCGGCACGCATGGGGGAATCCTTTATTAGGGCAGGCGTTCGGCGACCCGCAGGCGGGCCGGTGCGGAACGCGGGTTGGCGGCACGTTCGGTGGCGGTGGCAAAAACCGGTTTGCGGGTGACCACGCGCAGGGTGGACACTTTGCCGCACCGGCATTCGGGCAGGCCGGGCGGGCAGACGCAGGTGGCGGCGGCATCACGGAAAAAATTCTTGACCAGGCGGTCCTCCAGCGAATGGAAGCAGATGACCGCCAGCCGGCCGCCGGGGGCGAGCAGGTCATGGGCGGCGCGCAGGCCGCGTTCCAGTTCGCCCAGCTCGTCGTTGACCGCGATGCGCAGGGCCTGGAAGGCGCGGGTGGCGGCGGGCAGGCTGCGCTGGTGGCCGCCGCAGACGGCGGCGGCGAGTTCGGCAAATTCGCCGGTGCGCTCCCATGGCTGCGCCTGGCGGCGGGCGGCGACGGCGCGGGCCAGGGCGCGGGCGCGCGGCTCCTCGCCGTACTCGCGGAAGATGCGGGCCAGTTCCTCTTCCGAGGAGTGGTTGAGGAGGCCGGAGGCGGTGAGCGGGCGGCGCCGGTCCATGCGCATGTCGAGCGGACCGTCATGGCGGTGGGCAAAGCCGCGCTCCGGAGTGTCAATCTGGTGCGAGGAGACGCCGATGTCGAGCAGGATGCCGTCCAGCCGTTCCCAGTCCAGCTGGCGGACCGCGGCCGCCATCCCGCTGTAGCGGCAGCGCTGCAGGACCACCCGGTCGCCCCACGGGGCCAGACGGGTGGCGGCGGCGGCCAGGGCGGCATCGTCCTGGTCGAGGCCGAGCAGCCAGGCGCCGGGGGCCGCCGCCAGCAGCGCCGCTGCGTGGCCGCCACCGCCGACGGTGCCGTCGAGGTAGTGGCCGCCAGGGCGGGGCTGGAGCAGCTCCAGGACCGGCGTCACGAGCACGGGTTCATGCTGGAAGCTCACGCGGGACGCACCGCCTTTCGGAGGATCTCGGTGAAGTCGTCCGGTTTCTCCTGGATCGCCTGCAGGACGTCGAGGCCGTGGCCGCTGTCCATCCGCTGCCGTTCCCAGGCGGCGGGTTCCCAAATCTGAATGGTGGTGACGGCGCCGACCAGGATGGCGCGGTCCTGGATGCCGGCGTGGCCCATCAGGCGGGCGGTGAGGTTGATGCGGGCCTGCTTGTCAAGCAGGCAGTTCTGGGCCATGGCGCCGATGGTGGCCAGGGCGACGCTGGCCTTGGCATCCGCGAAGGAGACGTGGCGGAGCTTGGCCAAAAGTTCCTGAAATAGTTCTTCGGGAACCAGCTGCAGAGCCTGTCCCCGACCCGGCAGCAGGATGAAACGGTTGGCGTCGGGGCGGCTGTCGCGCCAGGCACTGGGGATGGCGATGCGGCGCTGGGCGTCAACCGTGTGGTCGAACTCCCCGAGGAAGCAGCGCACCGGCATTTCCGGACTGGCGGCCCCGTTTTTCACCTAAACGCTCCTTATTACACCTATTTTCCCCAAATTATATACGGCGGACACCGCAAATACAAGGGCGCGCCCAAGAGAAAAACCATCACCAACAAGCCAAGTCAGCACACCAATCCGTAAACAATTGAGCTTGGGGACAGGCCCCAATCCAACTTCTTGCAAATGATTGAGAAACAATTCCAGACGGCGGGATATCCGATGGCATGCCAGCGTCCCATGACGCGCCCCAAACGTCGTTCAGGGACGGGTTCCTCCCGTGTGGGCCAGCCGTTGTTCGCCGGCGGGGCGTTTGGGGTCTGTTGGCAATGCGGAATTTCCCCTCTCATGGGAGGGATAACGGGGATGCGCAATAAGTTTTCGGGCACGCGCCAGCGGCCTGGCACGTCAGGGGGGCAGGTTGAACCGCCTCTTGAGGAGTTTCAATACGTCACTCGCCGGATCAGCATCTTCTGAGTGCGCATCGGATTGGCCAGACCGTTCCCGTTGCCATGGCTTGGCACAGGGCGGCTCCGACCTCCCCTGTGTCCACCAGCACTTCCGCCAGCAGGGGATGCCGGTCCCAAAAACGGTGCCAGGCGGACTGCGCAAGGGGGCCGTGGCAGCAATGAGCACGGCCAAGCCGTGGCACGCCGTCCCCGAAACCGTTATCCAAAGCGGCGAAGATGCGCCGGGCCGATCCGATGATGACGCTTTTGAAACGGTCGCGCCAACTGGTGCCGTGGCGTTTCCCCCGGTGTTTGACCTGGTTCAACCAAACGGTGAACATCTGCTCCAAATCCTTGATGAATGCGCTGATGTCCCGCAACCGCTCTGCCCAATGCCGCAAGAGTGCCGGATCATCGAGGTCGGGCAGGGGGGCATTTTTCCTGTAATAGGCATGAAAGCGGGCCTCCACCGTCTGCCGGGAAGGCAGCGCTGCCGGTGCTGCCAGGAGCAGGCTGTAGCCGTCGCCGGACACCTGCAACAGCGTCATTCTGACGACGTATAGCTTGGAAAGGCGATTGGCAAGACGCAGCAGTTGCGTCCGGCATTGCGGGGCAAGTCCGTTTTCCCCCTCCCTGCCGGCTTGGCGGTTGGAGATTTTGTACAGGGTGTCCTCGTGGTCGTTCCGTTGTCGTGATGGGCGCATGATGATCCTCCTTTTTATACTAAAAAATAATAGTATTTAAGGAAAAGTCAAGCGCTGGCGACAAAACAGGCTTAGGGACAGGTTCCAAGCAGGGAGGCGCGCATTATTGGGGGGGGGCGGGCGCGGGATCGCGGCTGGGGCGGCGGAACACTGCCCGGCGGCTGGTTACCCGGGGGGTGTCTGGGGCCAGGCGGCGGGGGCCAGGCGGGCGAGGCCGCGGAGGGTGAAGTCGGC
>Ga0265297_10004845_pt1 | contig 21364 bp, 17 predicted proteins | sample Munlanlwell13791_FD_192502 | JGI IMG/M metagenome (GOLD analysis project Ga0265297, IMG submission 192502) | Leachate microbial communities from a municipal landfill in Southern Ontario, Canada - Leachate well 137-91 | ecosystem: Engineered > Solid waste > Landfill > Unclassified | place...
GAGTGGCAAACGCGCGACGCAGAAGAAGCTCTGTTTCCTCGTGGACTACCAACTGCCGAGCGACCCAGCGATGGTCGAGATCGCCAAGCGTGTCCGAGAGGGTGCCTTGGGACCGATTGCGCACATCGCGTCGCTTGGCTTTGGCTGGCACGCGTGGCCCGACCCGCCGCTGGAGAAGACCCTCGAGAGCCGGTTGCGCGGCCAGATATGGCTTTCGGACACCGCGCTCAGCGGCGACACGATTGTCTCCTATGACATCCACATCATTGACGGCGTCATCGCAGTGACGGGCAAGCGCCCTGTTGCGGCAAGCGGTCGTGCGCGGACTTGCCGGCCAAACCCGCACGGCGACCGCACGGACGCCCTCGGGGTGGTTTATGAGCAGGACGATGGCGTGCTCTGGACGCACGTGACACAGGCGCTGGACAACAACTTCGACGTCACCACGCTGTCTGCAAGCATCTTCGGCATGAAAGCGACTGCGCGCATCCAGTATAGCGGCAAGGTCTTTATCCGCGGCGGCGACAAACATTACGTGGGGCAGATCGGCAGCGTCTTCACCGAGGGCGTTCAGCGCAACATCGCCAATTTCTACAGCAACATCACCGAGAGCCGCTTCGAAAATCCGACGGTGCAGCGCGCCGTGGACGGCACATTGACGGCGATCCTCGGCCGCGAAGCCGGCGCGCGGCGGCGTGACCTGACGATGGAAGAGTTGATCAAGGAAAACAAGGAGTTGAAAGTGAGCCTGGACGGGATGAAGCTGTAAACCAACCATGAAGAGAAGAGACTTTCTGAAACTGGGCGGGCTGGGTGCGGCGTTGTCGCTCGGCACGCGTGAACTTCCTGCGGCAACCAAGAGCGGTACCGTGCAAGAGCCGGCGCGCGATGTGCCGATCGCCGGCGATGCAGATGTGGTTGTCTGCGGCGCCGGGCCGGCGGGCGTGGCGGCGGCGGTTGCGGCGGCGCGCAAGGGCGCGAAGACACGGCTGATCGAACTGCACGGTTGTCTGGGTGGCATCTGGACGGCGGGATTATTGAGCTGGATTCTCGACTACAAGAACAAGAGCGGCCTGATGACGGAGATTTGGGATCGGCTCGTGAAGCGCAATGGCCGCGCCTTCAGCAAGGGCGGCAAAGCCACCAACGCCTACGACCCGGAGGTGATGAAACTTGTGCTGGAGGAAATGTGCGCCGAGGCAAAGGTGGAAATCCATTTGCTCACGCGCGTGTGCGCCGCCGTCAGCAACGCTGAGAAGCGGTTGACACACATTGTGACCGAGTCGAAGTCGGGGCGCGAGGCGTACGCGGGGAAGGTCTTCGTGGATTGCACCGGCGACGGCGATCTGGCGGCGCAGGCGGGCTGCGGGTTCGATTGGGGGCATCCCGAGACGGGCAACACGCAGCCATTCTCATTGATGGCGATCATCGCTGGCGTGACGCCGGAAGGGATTGCGGGTTTCTTCAATGACGATGATTCGAGGAATTGGGCGAATCCGAAAGACCGGCTCAAGGCCGAGATGGAGAAGGGCGGCCACTCGCCCTCCTATGCGAAGCCGACCATCTTCCGGCTGCGCGACGACTTGTTTGCCATGATGGCCAATCACGAATACGGCGCAAAGGGCATAGATGCCCGCGACCTGACGGCCGCGACGCTCCGGGGTCGCAAGGAAGTGCACGCGCTTGTGGATGGTTTGCGCTCGCTCGGCGGTGCGTGGAAGGACGTCCACATCGTCGCCACTGGCGCTCAGATCGGTGTGCGCGAGGGGCGGCGCATCCACGGCCTCTATACGGTTTCGACCGACGACCTGCGCGAAGGGCGCGCGCAGAAAGATGCCGTCTGCAAAACGACGTTTGGGATTGATGTTCACTCGACCGATCCGAAGAAGGAAAAGGGGATCGAGAAGACCGGTTACCGCGCGAAGCCTTACGACATCCCGTTGCGGGCGCTTATTGCGAAGGACGTGAAAAACCTGATGATGGCGGGCCGTTGCATCAGCGGCGATTTCATCGCGCATTCCAGCTATCGCGTGACGGGCGACTCCGTCCCGATGGGCGAGGCTGCCGGCAAGACCGCCGCCATTGCCGCCAAGAGTGGCCGGTTGCCTTCAGCGGTGGAAATCTCGGAAATCATGTAACGAAGGCGGTGTCGCATCCGTCGTGGAACCCATAAACAAAGGACAGCTATGAACCAGGACATGAGCAGACGGCATTTCGTAAAGGGATCGGTGCTGGCAGCAGGCAGCGCGGTGCTGGCGGCGGGAGCGAACGCCGTCGCGGCGGGAGCCGGAGCATCGGCCAAAAGCGCGGGCGCGTTGCCCAAGGGAAAAATCGGCAGCCTCGAGGTCAGCCGGATTCTCCTTGGCGGAAACCTGCTCACGCACTACACGCACAGCCGCGACTTGAAATACGTTTACAAGCTGACGGAGCGCTACAACACCGATGAGAAAATCATGGAGACGCTCGCCTTGGCCGAGCAGAACGGCATCAATACCCTCTCCATGCACAACCCGCCGCATCCGATGTCGGTTCTCCAGCGTTATCGCAAGGAACGCGGCGGAAAAATCCAGTGGATCATCTGTCCCACCGCGCCCATCGAGCCGGACATGGAGAAATACAAGAAGATGGTCGGGGAACTGGTGGGAGACGGTTGCGAGGCAGTGTATGTGTGGGGCGTGCAGACCGACGCATTGTTGCGGAAGGGTCAGGGGGAACTCATTGGCAAGGCGGTGGAGGTGATCAAAGCACATGGCGTGCCCTGCGGCATTGGCGCGCACGATCTGGAGGTCGTCAAGTACTGCGAGAAGAACAAGATTCCAAACGATTTCTACATCAAGACCTTTCACCATCACAATTATCCCACCGGCCCGAAGCCCGAGCAGTTGAAAGGGCCAAACGCCGAGATCCCCGGATACTGGTGCAAAGACCCGGCCGAAACCATCGAGGTGATGAAGACGGTGGAGAAACCGTGGATCGCTTTCAAGGTCATGGCTGCCGGCGCGATTCCTCCGCGCAGCGCGTTCCGTTACGTCTTCGAGAACGGCGCGGATTTCTCGCTCGCCGGCATGTTCGACTTCGAGATCGCCGATGACGTGAAGATTGCCAGCGAAGTGCTGGCCGGCCTGCCGAAGCAACGCGCGCGACCCTGGCGGGGGTAGAAAAGGAAGTTGCGCGGTTTTCCCTGGTTGTTGATTTGCGTCAATTCGTTTCTTGGCGTACCTGTTCATAGTGCTGCCATTCGCGGAGCCGCATGACTGCGGCCGGCGAACGTGAACTGGGTCAATCGAGTGAAAGGAAAAGCGAATCATGTTCTGTAACCAATGCGAGCAATCGTTCCGATGTGTGGGCTGCAGCAGCAGTCCTGGCGTGTGCGGCAAGGATGAAGACGTGCAGTCGTTGCAGGAGATCATCCTGTATGGACTGAAAGGCATGGCAGCCTACGCGCACCACGCGCGCCGGCTCGGCAAGACCGACGAGTCGGTCAACGCTTTCATGGAGGAGGCGCTCTTCTCGACCATGACCAACGTCAACTTCGACCTCGGCAGCCTCTTCGATATCGCGATGGAGCTCGGGCAAAAGAACCTGCGCGTCATGGAGATGCTCGATGCAGGCCACGTCGAGACGTTCGGCAAACCCTCGCCCACCACGGTCACCGAAGGCACCAAGGCCGGCCCCGGCATCCTCATTACCGGCCACGATCTCGTGGACCTCGCCGACCTGCTCAAGCAGTGCGAAGGCACGAACGTGAAGGTTTACACCCACGGCGAGATGCTGCCGGCGCACATGTATCCGAAACTGCGCAACCACCCGAACCTGGGCGGTCACTACGGCGGCGCGTGGCAGGAACAGAAGGACGAGTTTGCGAAGTTCACCGGACCTGTCGTCGCGACCACCAACTGCATCGTGATCCCCAAGACGACCTATGCGGACCGCGTCTTCACGACGCGCGTGACGGCCGTGCCGGGCGGTGTGCGCATCAAGGGCAATGACTTCAGTCCCCTCATCGCCAAGGCGTTGAAGTGCGCGCCGTTGCCGGAGAAAACCGTTCGCACCTCCACCGTCGGTTTCCATCGCCAGGTCATCCTTGACGCCGCGCCCACCATCGTGCAGGCGGTCAAGGACGGCAAGATCAGCCGCTTCTTCGTCATCGGCGGTTGCGACGGCGCCGAGCCGGGGCGCAACTACTTCTCCGACTACGCGCAGGCCACGCCGAAGGATTCGTTCATCCTCACGCTCGGCTGCGGCAAGTATCGCATCCGCGACTACAACTACGGCGAGCACCTCGGCCTGCCGCGGCTCATGGACATGGGCCAGTGCAACGACGCCTACGGCGCCATTGCCGTGGCGGTCGCGCTGGCCAACGCGTTCAAGTGCGGCGTGAACGACCTGCCGCTGACGCTGGTGGTCAGTTGGTTCGAGCAAAAGGCCGTCGCAGTCCTGCTCACGCTTCTCTCGCTCGGCGTGAAGAACGTCACCATCGGGCCAAACCCGCCCGCGTTCGTCTCGGCGAACGTCTTCAAGATTCTGCAACAGAAGTTCGGCCTGCGCCTGACCGGCGACGCCAAGGCCGACCTCGCCGCCGTGCTGAAGAAGTAACCGGCGGCTCCAGATGGAGAGATCGTTTGCGCACCGCGCTCGTGGCGCTCCCCGCCGCGGGCGCGGTGCTGTTTTTGGGAGATGGCACGGAGGCGCGGGAATCTGCCTGACCTGTTACTGCTTGAATAACATGCGGGACAAGACAGATGACGATGACTTATCAGCCAATGAGCTTGACAGGTCGGTGACTCATCGGCAGCGTTCAACTCAGTTGGGAATCGCTTCCGAGTCTGTCTCTGGCCGGGAACCCTGTCCCATGAAGAATGTTCGGTGCAGAGTCGTTGATCCAGTCGCGTTAGGGCCTCAACACATGAAAGGTAACATGCGAATGCTGTCGAAGATTATCTACACTCTCGTCTTTCTGTTGTTCGTCTCTCCGGGCACGAAGACGGAGGGAGGCGATGCCATACGACGGCCAACAACACCCCCAATGAATGGCTCCTTCCAGTTCAGCTTTGGCAAACCCACCGTGACGATCTCGATACCAGGAGTGCCCGATATCAAGATGGGGCCGCACCCTTTGGTGCGGACACAGCCGCATTGCCGCTACATGGGATCCAAAACGCCGTATACCGTTTCGATCCTGGTGCCCACGATGGACGCGGGGATGACCGGAGAAGAGATCGCAACTGCAGGAGCAAAATCAAAAATAAAGCAGCTCAGCCTTGGCCAGTCCCAATACCGGGTCTACCGGGGGGAAGACGAGAAAACCTTCTGTATGTACTTCCCCATCGAACTGGCGAAAGGAGTGTTCCAGTTGCATGCATACCTTTGGGCTGCTTATGGAACCAGTCTCATGATTGAGGTGCATGTTACGAAGATGACCTCAGACCCCAACGAGATCAAATCGTGGTATGGCTGTTTCCCCAAGGCAAGAATACTGGTTCAGTAGCGGTCTTGGTGGACTACTTCGTTCCACTGTATTCTGTCTGGAGTTGCAGATATATCCCTCGCGGTTGCGGACGATGAGGCGGCTCTTCGCTGCTCAGTGCTCTGTCGCCAGTCCCAGCGTCCGCCATCCCACCCAATCCAACGGCAGGGAGGCCCAGTCCATCGGCATCAGGACCGGATCGAAGTGCGTGTGAGCGCTCATCAGGATGCGCTGCGGGTCGCCGAGCGCCTTGAGCGGCACGCGAACGATGATTTCCCTCAGGCTGCGCTTCACTCGCATCGTGTCGCGCGAGAGTCTCCGGCCCTGATCGTAAATGGTGTGCAGCACATGGCCGATCTGGATATGCAGCTTGGGCATCAATGCAAACGGCCGGTCCACACGGTAGCCGAAGACATACAGCGATGCCTCAACTCCCGCAGCCAGTGGCTTCGATAACTCGACGGTGAAGACCAAATCGCCGCCATCAAGCTCCAGCGACTTGGTCACCACGCCCACGAACGCGGCGCGCTGGTCGTCGGTCAACTCATCGCCCGGTTCTCTCTGCGGCATGGCACCCGGCGTGTGCGGCGGCAGCTCGGCCACGCGCGTCTTCGCTTGCAGCGTGAACGGAGGGAAATCGCCGAACAACTCGTTCCTGCGCACGAAGGAGAGCAGATAATTGCCGCTGGACTTGTACTGCGACGCGTAAGCCTCAACCGTGGCCCGCTTGCGCCGGATCTCTGCAGCGCCCAGCGGGAGCGTTTTCCACGCGATCTCGCCGCGGTAGAGCGCGGGCGGTTCCAGCGCTGCGGTCGGGCGAAATCCACGCGGCCTCGGCCAGCCGTTGATGTGAATCCAATAGGGGTAAACTTCCGGCCGCATTTCCGCCTCCAGGTCCCATAGCGCCACGCAGGTGAACAGATACAGCGCGCGATGCTCCGGGTTGTGATCGGCCGGATGCGAAACGAAAATCTTCGTCGGTCGGAATTCCCGCAGCACGGTCGTCACATCCCGCAAAATCTCCTCGCCCTTGTTCGGCGCTCCGGGGCGCAACGCGCTGGCATAGGGCACCGCGGTCACCCGCGTCAGCAGGCTGCGGTAGGGGGCGCTCACTCCCCAATGCTCGTTCCAGATGTCCAGCACCCCGAAATCGGGATAGCCGAGAAACGCCAGTTGATTGGTGGCGACGCCGAGCACACCCGCGGCAGCCAGCGCTTCGTCGTGCCGCACCACGCCCATCGCCCGCACGGCTTTCGGCATGACCACCGGTCGTTTCCGATAAATCAAGAACGACCATTCGTTGGCGTCGCCGTAGGTGAGAAACACCACGCGCAGTGGCAACCCCATCGCCACGGCTTTCTGGATCACGCCTCCGCAGCCGATCACTTCGTCATCGGGATGCGGCGCCAGCACCAGCACGCGGTCTTGCGGCGCGAGCGCGATCTGCGGCAACGGTCCCATCACACCGGCGCCTGCGCAACGGCCTGGCGGAAACCCGCACGCGGCCGTCACACAAATCACCAGCAAGAAACGACGACACCACGAGTTCATCGGAAGGGCAGGTGGGGCAGCGCGAGCGCCAGCGCCGTCAGGATCAGCATCAACCCCGCGGGCATGAACTTCCTTGTCCGGCCCAATTGCACGGCGAAAACGACGAGCAACGCCAGCAACATCCATGAGGTCCACCCGTAAGGCAGGACGCGCAGCGCGCACAGGCTCAGGCCCACGGCAAAAGCCACCGCTGCCGCGAGCGTCGCCTTGCTTTTGCCTTTCACGATCCCGGCAACGCCGCCCGCGATGAGCAGCACGATGTAAATCCAAAGCACTGTTTGAGCAATCATGTTCTATTCAACTGCCAGACCGAACGGAATTGTTAGCGAGAACAGCAACCGATGACCAGTATGGAAAGCGCAGTCACACAATACAACCACGGGTCGTGCTCAAGGTTGAACTGCCGCGATCGCTTCTGCATTGCTGCCCATCAGCGGCCTCCAACACGCGCTTTACATGATGCAGCGGCAGGCGGAGAATGGCCCCGAAGCCGGACGCGAAAGAAATGAGGGAAGAATGAAAACGATCAGCCGAAACCTGCTGCTGCTGGCGATGGCGGCGCTCGTTTTGGGAGTCGCCGTTGCATGGCCACGCATCGACTTCTTCATGCTCACCGGGCGTTTCTCGCCCATTGAGAAGATTGAGACCCTTCAGAATCCTGTCGCCGTCACGCGACGGAGTTCCGACGTCCCGTGGGCCGGGGCGCTGAGATTGGGTTGTTCGGAGGGAAACTCGTATGTGTAATCCCCACGTTATCTTGATGGTCGCGGTTTTAGTCGCTTGTGGAGGATGCTCATCTTTTCCGCCCCAGCGATTATCGCCGAGCGTCGGGCAACGATTCTATCGTGACGTGACCCTGATTGCTGTGAGTGAGAACGACATCATTGTTCGTCGAAACGAGTCCAGCCACACAGTTCCAATCACAATACCAAAGGATGGAAAAGCCCATCCAATCGGGGAACTTGAAGCAATCAAGGTTCTGAAAATAGACAAGCACAGAGGGGTGGAAGTCGAGGTTTCTTCTGTGAAGCGTTTTGGCTTCTTAACGTTTCCTCCCGATTGAATTTCTACCCCTTAGCCAGTAGCCGGACGATTCGGCGCAGCCAACCGCTGAAAAGCCTTCAAGTCTTGACTCTTGACTCTGGCCCCAACTCCCTTCTCGACAATCGCGGCGGCCAGTTTCAGAATCCGCTGCGTCGCAAACAACGAGGGCGCAGGGCGAAGAGAAACGCATGAACAAATCATTTCTCGTGTTCATTGTATTTGTTTGTTTGCTGGCATTCGATCTCTTGATCGTCGCTCGCATTCATGGGTGTCGAATGCAGATGCACGCGAGGCCGGGGCAAAGCGTAAGCCTGGAAAACGAGGTTCAGTGGATGACGCGGATATTGACGGTAACGAACCTCCCGGGAGCATTGTGTTTCCATGCTGAGGATTATCTGAAGGATAAGCTCGAAATGGATTTTCTTGAAACCAACATGTGGCGTGAAACTCTTCGCCCCATCTACTACTTGCTCATCGTGGGGGTTGAATCGTGGCTTTACGCGATGGGCATTCGTTGGGTGATTGGAAAACGACGGAGCAAGCCGTGAAGACGATCATCCGAAACCTGCTGCTGTTGGCGATGGTGGGGGCGGTTTTAGTTGCGTGGTTGATGCTTTCTGCGCGCGAAGAAAAGAGGCTCAAGCCAGCCCCTTCAGTTCAGACAATCCAAGACTTCATTCAGCAAATGCCACCTCCTGCGCGTGTGCAGAAGTTTTCAGCTGGCAATGCCACCTATTACGAAGTCTGGGGCCAATTGGGAGGGACGATTCGACTTCCATCCGGCCCGCCTTCTTACATTTTTGACTCAGCTGGTCGCTTGGTAGATTGGACTTACGACCGGGGGGAAGCGCGGGACTACGAACAGAAGTGGGGTCGTTTCAAAGACGCTCAGTTCATCTCAGTGCGAGAAATGCTTCAGACTGTGGCTGGGACGAACGCGGCAGTGCTTCTCCAAGTTCCTGAAAAAGGCACGGAAGCCGTGAAAGTGAATTTGAGACAACCATGAAAAGGATCAACCGAAACCTGCTGCTGGTGGCGGTTATGTTGTTTGGGTGCGGCTTGTCTCAAAGTGCGGAGGTTCCCCAAGTCGACACCAACGCGTTTTCCAAGAAGATCAGCTTCGACGTTCATTGGCCTTTGCTGAATCCTGAAGAGAAAGTTGCGCGCAAAAAGATCGCGCTCTTGCAGGGCCAAGTGACAACACGGTTGGTCGAAGCGACAGACGAAACACTATTGTTGAAGATAGTGGTCTCGCTCACACGACCTCCAGATGAGGCGCAACGCCAATTCTGGAATTCCAGTCTGGCTTTCCCGGAATACGACTGGATGCGCCATGTGCGGGTTTGGGATGTCCAACGGCAGTGGCTTTGGCCCAACCTCGCATACCTGTTGAGGGCCTATGGCGCCGAGCGCGTTGATAGATATGGTGGATGGGACCCTGGACACCATGTGGATAACGATTTTGCGGCGGTTCTCGTCCGCAAATACGATGCTGCGGGTGCGGAGTCGCTGAGCACCAAGGACAAGCCATTGGTTTCCGCTGAATGGCATCCCGAAGGAGTTGCAAAAGCGGACCGTCAATCGCTCGTTCACACAGCACGGTCCGACGAGTTTGCCGTTCGCCTCGGCGAGAAACGGATGCCCGGCAAGGGAGAAATACGGTTGTGGCTCATCTATGCGGACTTCTTGAGATCTCCTGTCCCCCGCGGATGGCCGAAACAATCTGAATTCGATGGTGGCATCCTCGCGTTTTTCCGGGTGGATTGGTTGAACCAGCCAGGTCAAGGGTGCCAGTTTGGAATCACACAGAGGGTGCCGCCTGAGAACACCCGGTTTGACTGGAAGCTCTGGATGAATCGGCCAACCAAGGATTCGGAAGTTGAAGCATCACCACGGTTGGCTGAAGAGTAGCCGCATGGAGCGGTCGGAGAATGATTTTGAAGCCGGACGCGAAGGAAACGAGCAAAGCATGAAAACGATCATCCGAAACCTGCTGCTGGCGATGGTGTGGGCGGTGGCTGGATGCCTTGTGCATGGAGGAGTCACGTTGGCTGCCGGAGAACCACGAACGGAGGTCAAAGCGGAGACGCTCCAGAAGTTGCTCGCCACCTACAAAGCCTATGGCCTACCCCTGCCGCCTATCGATGCGCCATTGGTAAGCGTGCCGAGCGCGCACACTGGCATCCATGACTCGACGCCTCGCGTGCACTTGGGTTTTCTTCTGAGGCCCGGCACTAAGGCCGCACCGCCGCTTCTACTGTTTGGGACGGTCAAGTGTGAGCTTGAACCCGTGGGTGAATTTCCAGACTACCCCATTCTGAAAGTAACGCCGATTAGTCCGAACTGTTTTGATGTGGAAACATTTCGGTCAGGTTGGTGGGATACCGCTTTTCCCCAGAATGTCGGAATAGCGACAGCGTTACAATGCAAGGAACGCGGCTACGACAAACTGGCTGTGGAGCTTTTCAAAGCCAGCCTTAGAGATGATGAAGCCGAGGATCGGTATGCCTATTGTCAGCTGGCGAATGTCTATCCCAAAACGGCGCTGGATTTTGTGGCGTGGATGCATTGGCGGAACGAGTTGTGCCGCTCAGGAACGGACCGAAAAACAATCGCCAAACGGATGAGAGCGCTGCTCTACTCGGAGCGAAAACTCAACACGGTGAAGAACCGCGCGTTACTGACGGCTTTGGATGCCACACTGCGCCCCAGCCGGGCGAAGCCGGGGAGCATTGAGCGGCTGATAGACAATCTCACTGAAGCATCCAACGACGACAAGGAACCAGAAAAACCCGGTGACAAACCCGGCACGCCAGGATTCGAACTGGAACGGGTTGGCTATGATGCCCTGCCGAATTGCATCAATCATCTCGATGATCCTCGGCTGACGCGACGGTGGACGTGGGGCTGCAATCTAACTGTGGGGTGTGTCGTCCAATTGTTGCTACATGATTTGGCAGGGGAGGCGTGGGATTATGATTGGTCGCACAACACGGCGTGGAACAAGGCGAAGGCGAGGGCATGGTGGAAAGTGTTTCAAAAGTCTCGGCAGAGTGCTCACGGAGTCAGCAAGGAACCATGAACCCGGTCCTCCGAAACCTGCTGCTGGTGGCGATGGTGTGGACGATGGTGGCGGCAGGCGAACATCGCCCGAAAGAGTTCACGACGGAAATGCACAAGACTGTCGAAGCCGGCGATCTTGCGAAAGTTAAACGGCTGTTGGATGCAAGACCAGAATGGGTCAACGAGATCGACGGTTATGCACATACACCGCTTCACATAGCCGCATTTTACTGTCGGAACAAAGAGGCAGAGCTATTGCTCCGCTATAGAGCCGACATCAATGCCAGGAATTTGTGTGGCCAGACGCCGCTCCATTCGGCTGCCGATCAATTCAGGGAGAATCCCAAGGAAATCATGGAACTGTTGTTGTTGAACGGGGCGGACGTCAATGCCGGGGACGATAGCGGCGAGACGCCACTGCATGTTGCCGTGCAGTCTCCTGCCGCGGCCAAAACAGTGGTTGAAGTTCTGCTGACGCACGGAGCAGATGTGAACGCTAGAAGCAAGTCTGGCAGCACGCCGTTGCACAATGCGGGAAACAAGAGTGTGGCTGAGGCCCTGCTGGCGCACGGGGCAGATGCAAATGCAAAGAGCCACTATGGTGATACGCCGCTGCACAAGACCAGGGACGGAGGCGTGGCCGAGGTGTTGTTGCGCCATAAGGCGAACATTGAAGCCATGAACCTCGATGGCTGGACGCCGTTGTATCAAGCTGTGTTCTTTGGTCGTGTTGACGTTGCGCGGGTGTTGCTGACCGCCGGCGCAAATCCTGACGTGCTAGACAGGGATAAGCTCGCGCCTTTGCATCACGCTGTTGGACAGTCGGAGCAATTGGTCAAGCTTCTGCTGGCCCACAAAGCGAACGTCAACCTCAAGACCAACAACGGTTATACGCCGCTCCAATTGGCCATGTCTTCTAATAGGAAAAACACCGGCGAAATCCTTTTGGCCCATGAGGTGGACGTGAACTGCAAAAACGCGGGTGGCGACACGGCACTGCATGAAGCGGCCGGTATGGACAAGATGGATGTGCTCAAGCTGTTGCTGGCGCGGAAGGCTGACATCAATGCGGAGAATGACAGAGGCCAGACACCGCTGGATATGGCGGTCAGTTCTGGACACCGCAAAATCGCCGATTTTCTCCGCGAGCACGGCGGCAAGACCGGCAAGGGAATCAAGAAGATCGAATCCGTTGATGGAGGACAGACCAATAAGACAGAAGCGGCTTTCGTCCTCGTTACGAATGCCGTGGATTACGCCCGCGTGCATATCGAGCCGCAGTTAACCGATCTCGGTAAGAAGGGTAAGTGGGATGAAACGAATCTGGTCAGCCAGGTCAGTGCCTGGTTGGTGAAGGAGCTGGTTGATCTCACGGGCGAATGGGGCAAGACAGCGCATGACGACTGCATTACGCTCGCGCTCAAGAAGCGCAACGACGGAAAATACGACGTCGAGTATAACGCGAGCGGCGATATGGCGCGCTGGACGCTCAAACGAACCGGCTTCTTCGACGGCGGTGTGTTGAGTCTCGACAGACCCGTGCAAGGATATATCCCACGGCCAGCGTCCAGATTCTTTTATCTTTTGCGGACTCCCATCGGCGTCCGGCTCACTGAGCAGCACGCCGTTCGGGAATGGATTATCAATAAGAGGTTCATGCGATGGCCTCAAATCGTGTGGGACCAGTTCAAGGCAGACGGCTGGGACGATCGAACGTTTTTGAAGAAGAAAGAACCTGAGAAACAAAAAACGACGACGCGGCGAGGAAAGTAAGCAGCCGTCGGGACTTTCTCGACATCGGCGGTGGCGCCTCCCGAATGCAGGCGACTTTGGTATGAGGGTTAAAGCGTTGACAGAGGCAGTGTCCGGTTGGAGGAAACCACTTGTATTACAAACGCCAATTCATAGTCTGTGCGACAGCGTTTCTCATCGCACCTTGCTATTGATGCGGAGCACCCAATGGAGAGCCCATGAAACATTCGACAGCTGTCATAATGATACTCTGTGTCAACCTTTCGATGACGCAGACGGGTCATTTCCTTGCCGATGCTGCCGAGAACGCCGGCCAAGCGGCTCCGACTGCCGCTTCCACCATTGTCCAACAATGGATGCAGCAAGGACGCGCCTATCTGGCCAAGAACAGATACGCGGAGGCAGTTCAGTGCTTTGAGAAGGCGACCGCTACTCCGGCAGACGCGACCACTTCTTACGAAGCCCGGCGGCTGTTGACGGACACCTACACTGCATGGCTGCAATCCGTGCAAGTCACCCGGTATCATGTTTCAGGCCAGGTCGCTTCCGCTCAAGAACGGCTCAACCAAGTCCAACTGGAAGTGGATCAAGCCAGGCGAGCGTTGGCAGTCCAGGTGACGAAGCAAAAGCAAGCGCAGAGCAGTCGCAGCGACATCCCCGTGGAAGCCATTTCGCAAGCCAATCGGAACACATACGAACTCAAAATCCTGAGCGGAACAGCAACGATCAACAACCAAACACGGCTCATTGCCACACTGAAGCAGCAATTGAATGCGTTGGAGGTTCAGATCAATGACATCCAGTCGCGCGTGCCCAATCCAACGATACTCAAGATTATCGAAGCAAAATTCGGACTCAGGGATGTGACGGCGGCCGTTCAAGAGTTGGTGCATGGCGACAGAGCCACCATCTGCGCTTCCGCAAGTGCTCTTGGAGTGCCACAAAACCAGTCTCCCGACGCCGCGCTCAAAATCTCCTACGAACTGCTTGGAGAAAAGAAGGAGATCAGCGTGCCGCATGGATGGACGGTCAAACTCCCCAGCGGGCGGTTGGAATCACCCCCGCCCTCGGCCCCCGAATCGCCTTGGTATGAAAAGCATGTGGCCTGGCTGGTGGGAGGCACCGTGGCGTTACTGCTGATCGTCACGACTATCTGGCAGCCAAAACCCAAGGATCGGGAACAGGGAATCGGAGGGGATGAGTAATCAGGAGCTGCGTGAGGTCACGCGGTCCGCATGGCGTTCAACGTTCTGTGCCTTTCGTATTCCGCGGTTCAATCAAGCCATCCGCGAGAAACAAGCGGGGCTTTCTTCCGGCCGACGGCGACTTTGGTATGAGGGTTAAAGCGTTGACAGAGGCGGGCGGCGCGCGTTTAATCGCGGCTCAATCGTGATGCGGCAATCTGAAAACCGGTTGTATCTGCTGTGGTGTTGATAAGGAGCCTTTTGCCATGAACAAATGCCTGTCTCTGACCTTCTCATTCCTGACCGCGCTGGCGTTGTCCGCTTCGGCGCAAACGAATCCCTATGCGGACCTGTCGTCCTACGACTTCGGCCAGAAGTCCGAGATGCTCGCGGCGATCCAGCAGGAGATTCGTGAGGCGAAGCCCGCAGGATATGGAGCCATCGAGGCGAAGCTGCTGGCGGCCCTCGACAAGCCGGCGGCGACCTATGCCTGCAAAAAATTCGTGTGCGAACAGCTCCGCCTGATCGGGTCGGAGGCGTGCGTTGCGCCGTTGCTGAAGCTGCTCAACGAGGAGAAGTCGGCGGACGTGGCGCGGCTCGCGCTGGAGAACCTGCCGAGCAAGGCGGTGTGCGACGGCCTGCTCGCGGCGCTCAAGTCGTCCAGCGGCAAGATTCAAATCGGCATCATCAACACGCTGGCAGCGCGGCATAACCAGGAACTGGTCGGCGTCGTGAAAGGTTATCTCGGCTCCGGCAACGCGGACCTGATTCGCGCGTCGCTGCAAGCCCTTGGCCGCGTCGGCGGCGCGGGCGCGGTGGAGGCATTGAAGTCGGCGAAGGTGGCGGCGGAGTGCGAGCCGCTGCGCGAGCGCGCGCTGATGGACGCGGCGTTCAATCTCGCCAAGGCCGGCAGCAAGGACGAGGCGGTGGCGGTGTTTGACGCGGAGTTCAAGAATGGCAAGAGCCAGCCCGCGGTGATCGCGGCGTTGAACGGCTTGGTGGACTATGGTGGCGCGAAGGGGATGACCGTTGTGTGCAGCGCGCTGAAGGATTCGAAGTTGCCAGTGGCGCTGGCGGCGGCGAAGGCGGCGCAGCGGATGCCGAACAAGGCGGTGACGAAGGAACTGTGCGCGGCGTTGCCAGGTCTGCCGGCGGCCGTGCAGGTGGCGGTGTTGCGCACGCTGGCCGAGCGCGGCGACAAGTCCGCGCTGCCGGCGGTGAAGGCGGCGTTGGGCAGCCAGGAGGACGCGGTGAAGATGGAAGCGGCGCTCGCGTTGGAGAAGGTCGGTAATTCCAGTGTCGTCGCCGATCTCATCGCGCTGGCGACGGCTGAAGGCGACGTGGCCGCGGCGGCCCAGCAGACACTGGGGCGCATCAACGCCAAGGGTGTCAACGAGGCGATGACGAAGATGCTCGACGACAGTGACGCGAAGAAAGTGCGCGTGGCGGCGCTGACGTTGAAGGCGCGTGCCGATCGCACAATCATGTCGCGCTTGCTGACCATGGCGGGCAGCGAGAAGAGCGACGTGCGCGGCGCGGCGCTGGACGCGCTCGATGGTTTTGCGGGCACGGAGGAGATGCCGGCGCTGCTGGCGCTGTTGGAGAAGGCCGACAACAAGGACAAGGTGGCCTCGGTCCTCTGGAAGGCGACGCAGGCGCTCGGCAAGGAAGATGATCGGTTCGCGAAGCTCTGGGCCAGTGCGTCGGGTTGTTCGGAGCCGACGAAGGCCACGTTGATTTCGCTGGCGAGCACCGGCGCGGGCGCGGAGTCGTTGAAGATCGCGAAGGAGACGTTCGCTTCCGGCCCGGCGGCGCTGAAGGACCCGGCGGCGCGGGCGCTGTTCAACTGGAAGTCGGATGCGGCTGTTGCGCCGATCGTGGACTTGATTGCGAAGACCAGCGACGCGAAGCACAAGATTCTCGGCGCACGCGCCGTGGTGCGCATTCTCAACGACCGGAAGTGCGGCTGGAACGCGAAGAAGAAGCAGCAGACGCTGGAGAAGCTGTTGCCGCTGATGGAACGGCCTGAGGACAAGAAGATGATCGAGGGCGCCATCGCCACGGTGGGGAAGAAAAAGTAGGGCGGCGGCGTTTCTACCTGCGTTCAATCTTTTCCGCGTGAAAGGGTTATGAACCGGAAGATTTCTCGCCGTCATTTCCTCAAAACCTCCGCCACGGCCGCAGGCGCACTGGCGTTTCCAAGCCTCATCCCCGCTTCGGTGTTGGGCGCGAATGCGCCGAGCAAGCGGATCAACGTTGCCAACATCGGCCAGGGCACGCAGGGACGCGGACATCTGGGCTATTGCCTGGGCCGCGCCGACGTGCAGATCGTTGCGGTGTGCGACGTGCACAAAGGCGTGCGCGACCATTTCTGCGAGGTGACGCACACCCGTTACGCCGAGCGCACGAGCAAAGGCGAATACAAGGGCTGCAAGACGTTTGAGGATTACCGTGAGTTGCTGGAGATGCCCGACCTTGACGCCGTGACGATCGGTGTGCCGGACCATTGGCACGGGTTGATCGCGGTGGCGGCGTGCAACGCGGGCAAGGATGTTTATTGCGAGAAACCACTGGCACTGACGAACTGGGAAAGCCGCGCCATTGCCGACGCCGCGAAGCAAAACAGCGTCGTGTTCCAGACCGGCAGCCAGCAGCGCAGCAACCGCACGTTCCGGTTCGCGAGCGAACTGGTGCGCAACGGCGTCATCGGCGGGGTGAAGGAAATCTGGGTCAGCATTGGTGGACCATCGAAGCCGTTTTGCGATCTGCCGGAGGAACCGGTGCCGGCGGGATTGAATTGGGACTTCTGGCTCGGCCCCTCGCCGTGGCGTCCATACAGTTCCGTGCTCGCGCCTGACGGCTGGACTCACAGCTTTCCGAACTGGCGCGGTTACGGCGAGTTTGCCAGCGGCGGCCAGGCGGATTTTGGCGCGCACCACTACGATATCGCGCAGTGGGGTCTCGGCACCGATCACACCGGACCGGTGGAGGTGATTCCGCCGGACGGCAAGGACGTGAAGAATCTCACCTACACTTACGCCGACGGCGTAAAGATGTATGTCGGCAACAAAGTGCCCGGCTCGGCGACACAGTGGATCGGTGAGAAAGGCTGGGTGGCCGTGAACCGGGGCGAATGGCTCCAGACCGAGCCGGCGAGTCTCGCGGGAACGCAGTTCGGGCCGAAGGACATCCATCTTTACGAGAGCAAGGACCATTTCGACAACTGGTTCTCCTGCATCCGCACACGCAAGCCGACGATTTGCACCGCGGAGATCGGCCATCGCACGGCAACCATCTGCCAGATTGGCATGGTGGCGTTCCGGCTGGGCCGGCCGCTGAAGTGGGACCCGAAGACCGAGCGGTTCCCCGGTGACGAGCAGGCGAACCGGATGTTGGGAAGACCGATGCGCGCGCCGTGGACGTTGTGAAGAATCCGAGGTCAGAGATCAGAGGTCAGAAGAACCAAGAGGACTATGAAATCCAGATACACCTTGATGATTATTTCGTTGATTGCCGCGTTGTGTGTGACGACGGCAGTGTGCGACGCCCAGAACAAGCCCAAAGCCGCGCCGAAGCCGCCGCCGGACAAGACGAAGGTGCCCGACATCACAGCAGCGGATTTGGAGAAGATCGAGGCCGCGCTGCCTGCCAAGGCTGCGAAGCCGAAGAAGGAGCACAAGCTGTTGGTGTTCTGGCGATGTGAGGGCTACTTCCACGGCAGCGGTGTCGCGGGTGGCAACAAGTGTTTGGAACTGATGGGCAAGAAGACTGGCGCGTGGACGTGCGACTTCAGCCGTGAGTGGGAGTCGCTCGACGCAGCCAACCTCGCGAAGTATGACGGGTTGGTGTTGAACAACACCACCAGCCTCGACCCGACGCCGGAGATCAAGCAGGCCATCCTCGACTTCATCAACAAAGGCAAGGCCATCATCGGCATTCACGCTGCAACTGACAACTTCAACAAGTGGGTCGAAGGACAGCAGTTGATGGGCGGCAAGTTCGCAGGGCATCCGTGGGGCGGCGGCGGCACGTGGACCTTCAAGCTTGATGAACCGAATCATCCGCTTTGCCGGGCGTTCGGTGGCAAGGGCTTCAAACTCAAGGACGAGATTTATCAGTTCAAGGACGCTTATACGCGGGCCGACCGTCGTGTGCTGATCGGGATGGATCTCACCGACGACTTGACCTCCAAGGCTATCACAACGCCGGACCCGAAGACTGGCAAGCCCCGCGGTTGTCGCGATGACGGCGACTACGCGGTGTCGTGGATCAAGAACGTCGGCAAAGGCCGGTTGTTCTACTGCTCCCTCGGCCACGCCATCAATGTGTTTCAGGAGCCGGCCGTGGTGCAGTATTTCCTCGATGGCATCCAGTGGGCGCTCGGTGACGTCAAGGCGGACGCGACGCCGAAGAAATAAGCATCGGCTCGCCATCGGGCTGTTGTGGCGCAAGCCGGAGGCTTGCGGCGGTTGGTGATGACGGGACTCGCAAGTTGGACGCTTGCGTTGCAGTGATTGCGGCGTGGCCGCGGAATGTCTTCATGGAGAGTCGCGGTCCATGTGTTTTGTTGAGGCGAGCACGGACGTTCGGGACAAGAGCATGAAATCAAACCTCATCCGTTCAACGGGTTTCTCCAAGCAGTGCAAACACGCCGCCTTGACACTGGCGTTGGTTGGCGTTGCCGCGTCGGCGTGGGCGGCGCAACAGTTTACCTACCTCGACTTGATCAAGCGGTTGACCGACCTCGAAACGCTGGCGGTGTTGCCCGAGCCGGGCGAGAAATGCCAGCAGTGGTCGAGCTACGACCGCGCCAGCAAGTACGACGAGGCCACTGGCAAGTATGTGAAGTGGGACGCCAATGGCGACGGCGGTGGCATCATCCGCAAAGAGGGTGAGTTCTCGGTGTTTGCCGAGATGGAGGGGCCGGGCGTCATCTGGCGCATCTGGTCGGCGCAAGCGGGACAGGGGCGGGTGAAAATCTTCCTCGACGGCGCGACCGAACCGGCGGTGGACCTGCCATTCTGCAAATACTTCGACGGCAGCGAGGCGCCGTTCCAAGGCAAAGCGCTCTGCCACGTGCTCGCCAGGGGCTGGAACAACTACGTGCCGATCCCATTCCGGAAATCGTGCAAGATCATTGCCGAGAAAGGGTGGGGGAATTATTACCACTTCACCTACACCGTCTATCCGAAGGGAACGAAACTGCCGACCTTCACGCGCAAGCTGACCGCGAAGGAATCGGCGGCGCTCGCGAAGGCCAATGAGTTCCTTGAGAACAAACGGGGCGATGATCCCGCTGGCAAGCGCAGGGGCGAGAAGATCACGGAGAAAACCGTGACGGTCGGACCAGGCGAGACGGCGGTTGTGGCCGAACTCGACGGCCCGCGCGCGATCACCGCTTTGCGCGCGAAGCTCGATCTGCCCGCGGCACCCGACGACATGAGCGTGCTGCGGGAGTTGTGCTTGCGGATCACGTGGGACGATGACGCGCTGCCGGCGGTGTGGGCGCCGCTGGGCGACTTCTTCGGGAGCGCGCCCGGTTGCAACAAGTATCGCTCGCTGCCGCTTGGCATGACCGACGACGGTTGCTACGCGCTGTGGTATATGCCCTTCGCGAAGAGGGCGCGCGTCGAGTTGATCAACGACGGCAAGGAGAAGCGTGCGGTGGCGCTCCGCATCACGCACGCGCCGTTGACCCGGCCGGCGAAGAAGCTGGCGCGATTTCATGCGAAGTGGCACCGCGACGCGTTCCTGCCGGAGGATCCCGAGCGCCGGGCGATTGACTGGACGATGCTCAAGACGGAAGGCTGCGGACGATTTCTTGGCGTGATGCTGCACGTTTGGAACCCGCGTGGCGGCTGGTGGGGTGAGGGCGACGAGAAATTCTTCGTGGACGGGGAGAAGTTCCCTTCCACCATCGGTACCGGCTCGGAGGATTACTTCGGCTACGCGTGGTGCTGCCCGGAGCTGTTTGAGAATGCCTTTCACAACCAGCCGCGCAACGACGGCGGCAACCGGCGGCACGTATGCGTGAACCGCTGGCACATCACCGACAACGTGCCGTTCCATCAATCGTTCGAGGCGGCCATCGAGAAGTATTACAAGAACGAAAAGCCGACGCTCTACGCAGCAATGGTCTATTGGTATCAGGCAGCGGGGCAGGCGGATGGCTACGCGGCATTGCCGTTGGCGGAGCGCACGGGTTGGTATGTGACGCCGCCAAACACCCGCGTGGCCGGCGCGCTCGAAGGCGAGGAACTGAAGATCCTTGAGTGCACCGGCGGCAAGACACATCCACAGGACCTGACGCATTTCGGCGGCGCGTGGAGCGACCAGTCGCACCTCTGGTGGATTGACGGCAAGCCGGGCGACCGTCTCACGCTGGCATTGCCGGTGAAGGAGGACGGCAAGTACAAGTTGATCGTCCAACTCACGAAGGCACGGGATTACGGCATCGTGCAGATTTTGCTCGATGGCCGGGAAATCGGTGGGCCGTTCGATCTCTACAATCCGCAGGTCGTCCCGACCGGCCCGCTCTGTCTTGGCACGATTGAATTGAAGAAGGGCGGTCACCGTCTGACGTTGGAAATCACCGGCGCAAGCGCGAAGGCCGTCAAGCGTCACATGGCCGGTCTTGATTACGTCAAACTGGAGCGTGTGCCGTGAGCGTCCAGCGGCGTGTTATCCGTATGGCATAAGGAGATTCTTCAGTGTAGTCTTAAGAGGTTTACGCGTATGACATTCAGAACCATTGGCGAGCCGCTGTTGGCCAAGACTGCCGACGGCAAGCTCAAATCGCGAATCGCGACCGTTTTCGTCGGTAAACAGATTATTGTCACACTGCCTGGCATTCACGCCACGCAACGCGCGGCCTATCTGCAGATGATCAACCAGCAGCGTCAGGCTGTCGGACAGCCGGCATTGACGGAGCAGGAGGAGGCCGCCGAGTTGAGCCATGCGGTGGACCTTGTGATGGAGGACGACAACGTCCTGATTCGTCCCGATCCGACGCGCATGGACCTCGCCTTCGCAGCGGATGAGATTCTTCAGGAAATTATCTCCAAGGAGCAGATCAAGTTCCTGCACGTGCTCGACTCGCGCGTGCGCAATGCGGTGAAGCGCCGCGGTGAGAACTGGCGGATTACGCCGTTGCCGCGGTCAGCGGCTGACATGCAGCAGATGATCCTCGGTTCGCGGATCGGCGTCGGCGGGCGGGAGATTTATTATTTCAACCGTGAGACCGGCTCGCGTCTTTTGACCTGCCAGGAATTTGCGGCACTGGGCTCGCTGGATGTGGCCGAAC
>Ga0265297_10004846_pt1 | contig 21363 bp, 20 predicted proteins | sample Munlanlwell13791_FD_192502 | JGI IMG/M metagenome (GOLD analysis project Ga0265297, IMG submission 192502) | Leachate microbial communities from a municipal landfill in Southern Ontario, Canada - Leachate well 137-91 | ecosystem: Engineered > Solid waste > Landfill > Unclassified | place...
TTGGCTAAAAAAACAAGGCAAAGAAGAAATTCGCCAAGAACTAAAAAATATCGCTGATATGGCGAATTTTATTTATATTAGACAAAAAGGCCCCTACGGCAACGCCACACCGGTTATGAATTGCCGACAAGTAGTGGGGAATGAGCCCTTTGCAGTTCTCTCGGGTGATGACCTGATTTTAAATGGAAAAAAACCGCGCCTGAAACAATTGATTGAAACATATGAAAAATATACCGACCCGGTAATTACGGCCATCAAAGTCACAAAAGAGGAAACAAGAAAATATGGCATGCTTGATGCGCAAAAAATTGAAAAAAATGTTTATCAAGTTAAAAAAATCGTGGAAAAACCGGGTCCGGAAAAAGCTCCATCACTTTTGGCTACGCTTTACGGATATGTTTTGACGCCGGATATTTTCGATGAACTGGAAAAATTAAAACCGGGTGCCGGCGGAGAATTCTGGCTACCTGAAGCCATTGGTGGACTTCTTAAAAAACGGCCTGTTTACGCTTGCGAAATAGATGGATCTTATTATGATGCCGGCTCTAAAATCGGCTGGCTTAAAGCCAACGTGGATTTGGCTTTAGCGCGCAAAGATTTAAAACCAAGCTTTTCCAAATATTTGAAAAAATTAAAAATATAAGTTTAGTAATTCGTAAACAGTAATTACGGCTACTCTTAATTACTTAATTGCCGGTTACTAGCTACCAATTACCGAGTAAATATTATGAAATCCAAACTCCTGCCACTTTTTTTACTTTTAGCTTTTATCATTACCGCCGGCCCGATTTGCAAAGGAACTTCCCAAGAGGTCCAGGAAGCAATGAAACCGGTAAACCTTGTTTACTGGCGGGTTTTTGACGATCAGGACGCTTTTGATGAAATCATCACCTCCTACAAAGCACTCCACCCCAATGTTTCTATTACTTATCGGAAACTCCGCATGGAAGAATATGAAAAAACTCTTTTAAACGCCCTGGCCGAAGATCGAGGACCGGATTTATTTTCTATTCCAAATACTTGGGTTAGAGAATACCAAACAAAAATTTTGCCCATGCCCAAAACCACCACACTACCTTATCAAGTAACCACCGGCACTATTAAAAAAGAAACAATCATCCAATTGCAAACGACATCAACTCTTTCTCTCCGGGCGCTCAGGACCGATTTTATGGATCAAGTGGCAAAAGATGTTGTTTTAAAATACCAAGCAACTTCCGAAGGGGCCGCGGAAGACAGAATTTATGGTCTACCTCTTTATCTTGATACCCTAGCGCTTTTTTTCAATCGGGATATTTTAAATGCTTCAGCTATCCCCGAACCTCCGAGAACCTGGACGGAATTTTCAGAAGACGTTAAAAAAATCGCAAAAATTGACAAGCAAGGAAATATTTTGCAGGCCGGCGCGGCGATTGGCACGGCAAACAACATTGAGCGAGCGCCGGACATTCTTTCACTTTTGATGATGCAAAACGGAACAGTTATGGCTGACGAAAGTGGCAATGCTACTTTTGCCGCGATGCCCGCGGGAGCAACTCTCACCAATCCTCCGGGCGAAGACGCACTCGGTTTTTATACTGATTTTGCTTCACCCTACAAAGAGGTTTACACCTGGAATGAAAATATGCCCAACTCGCTTGAAGCCTTTTCCACTGGCCGCGCGGCATTCTTCTTCGGCTATTCCTATCATATTCCACAGATCAGAAATCTAGCGCCAAAATTAAATTTTGCCATAGCCAAAATGCCACAAATTGAAGGAAGTCAAGAAATAAATTTTACCAATTATTGGGTGGAGACGGTTTCCGCGAAAACTAAAAATCAAAATGAAGCTTGGGATTTTTTACAGTTTGCCGCCAAGGCGGAAAATGTTCAAAAATATTTAGCTAAAACAAAAAAACCGACAGCGCTCAGATCTCTTGTGGCGAGCCAGATTGAAGACCTTGATCTGGCGATTTTTGCCTCAGAACTTTTAACAGCCAAATCTTGGTATCAAGGAATGGATGCTCTGGCCACGGAAAAGATAATGAATGAGATGATTGAAAATGTTGTTGCCGGCACGCAAACTTTGAAAGAAGCGATTGGTTTGGCGCAAGGGAGAGTTAATCAGACGATACGGCAGTAAAATTCCTAATTTCCAATTACTAATTTCCAGTAAAATTTAAAAAATTAAATAACTTGTCATTAGACATTTTTATAAATTGGAAATTAGATATTGGAAATTTAAAAATATGCTTTTAAAAAACAAAACATCATTAACAGTAATCATTATCGGACTTGGGTTAGTGCTTGCCGTACCAGTGTTTGCTTCCTGGCCAGCGACAGACCTTCTGCCGACGTGCACAAAAACCGGTAATTGTGGTTTTAATGATTTTATTCAACTCGGCGTAAATTTAACTAAATTAATTTTAGGCATGGTTGGTTCGCTCGCCCTGCTTTTCTTTATTTATGGCGGAATTACGTTCATGTTAGCTGGCGGAAAATCGGAAATGATTGATAAGGGAAAAAAAATTATCACTAATGCCGTAATCGGCGTGGCTATAGTGCTTGGCGCCTGGATAATTGTAAACTTTGCTATCGCCGCCTTAACCGGCACGCCGGTTGGCGATGTAAAAATATTTGGCACGGAAGATTGGTGGCGTACGCCGGGGGAAGAAACAACTACGCCCACTCCATAATTAAAAATATGAATTTCTTAAATTTCTTAAAAAAATCTATAAAACTTATCCCCTGTTTTGTTTTCATTTTTATTTTACTTCTACCCTCATCTGCTTTAGCTGAAATTGTCGGTACGTGTCCTAATGTTGACTGGATACCAGAATCTAATAGAGGAAAAAGCTATGTTGTTGCAAACCCAACTGAAGCTACTGGTTTATGTTGTGTGCCCGTAGGCGGTCCTTCTGCCGAATGGACTGAAGAAAAAATAAATGCTTGCGCCGCTGCCTTGTATCCGGCAACTCAAGAAGGGTTCGAAAAAATGGAAGCTTCGAGACCGGTAGAATGGACTTCTCCAATCGGCGCTGTTTCTCCGACTCAACTTATCGGTAAGGCTATCAAAACTGTTTTAGGAATTCTCGGCGCTGTTGCCCTTTTAATTTTTGTCTACGGCGGTTTTGTCTGGATGACTTCCGGCGGCAGTCCGGAAAAAATTAAAACTGCGCGCATGACTTTGGTTTGGGCAGTTCTTGGTATGGCCGTAATCTTTTTAAGCTATGCCGCGGTTGATTTTGTTCTTAAAGCTTTTGGCGTTTAAAAAATGAAAAAATTTGTCAAAAATTTATTTTTCTTCTCTCTGATAATCTTCTTCTTTTTGACAAGTTTTCTTCCTTTGTCAGCGCTTGCCTTCACAACCTGCAGCACAGATGCGGACTGTGGCGGAGAAGCTGGCTCTTGCGCCACTTATGGCATAATTATCTCCTGTTTTGATTCAAGCGGAAATGAATCATCTGACTTCATCGGAAATTGCCGTTTAGTTGCTTGCCCTTCTGGTTACACCTGCCAAACTCGCCCGGCGGGTAACTATTGCTCTTCGCCTGCCCCAACTATGGCCGCTACGTCTTGCCCGGAAGGTCAAGAACTTAGAGACGGCCGATGCCAAGTTATTGTTACTGGAACCGACGGTGCACCGGAAAAAGTTGAATTGGAAAATCCTCTCGGAGGCGGAACTGGAATAACCTCTGTCCCGCGCCTTATCGGCAATATTATAAAAACTATTTTAACCATTGTCGGCGCCCTAGCCCTCGGAATGTTTGTTTACGGTGGCTTTACTTGGATGACCTCCGGCGGAAGTTCTGAAAAAATACAAAAAGGAAAAAATATTTTAATCTGGGCGGTAATCGGACTTGTGATAATTTTTACCAGCTACACCCTCGTGGACTTCTTGTTAACCGCCTTTGGCTTATAAAATGATTTTCCCGCGACAAAAAAATTCTAGTTTAAAAATTTGGGGATTTTTTATTTTTCTTTTTCTCCTCCTACCTATTTCCCCCATCAATGCCTCTGAGGAATGCCGATGTTATGTTTACGGCAGTTTTGATCCCGAAGAAGCTACCTGTACCGACCGATGTCCGAGAATTTGTAGGGCAATAAGCGATCGATCTTTAGAAAATTGGAGTAGAGACATCGGTCTTTCTTACGAATGCCGTGATTTCGGAGGCCAATGGCAGTGCAATTGTTACGTTTTCGGAGCTCTACGCGGCGTTACCGCAGAAGAACCGTGCATAGATTACTGTGCCGCTTTAACAGCGCCTAGTGGAGTATTATCTGGTGAATTCAGGGATTTTAGTGCCCCAGAAGAAATAACAACTCCGCCAACCGAGGAAGAGCTTTTCCCAACCTACAAGATCAGATCTCCTATTGGTGAAGTAACCGGACCAGAACTTATTGGCAGAATTATTAAAACGGTTCTTGGCGTTGTCGGCGCCCTAGCCCTCGCAATGTTTGTTTTTGGCGGCTTTACTTGGTTGACCTCGGGCGGGAGCCCTGATAAAATAAAGAAAGGCAAAGATATTTTGATGTGGGCAGTGATTGGTCTCATTATAATTTTTACAAGTTACACTTTAGTTGATTTTATTTTGACAGCGTTTGGATTATAACCTTCTGCAAATTTATATTTGCAAAACCTGAAAGGGGGTGAAGAAAATGTTAAAAAAAGTATTTTTCTGCTTAACCATCTTGAGTCTTTTGACTCCAGTATTGGTCTCCGCGCAAACCAATGACATCTTGGGCCTGAATGTCATTAACAATGCCAATATCGGCTTGCAAGCTTCAGATCCGAGAGCTGTTGCCGCGAGAATCATTAACGTGGCGTTGGGCTTCTTGGGCATCATTGCCGTGGTCATTGTTCTTTACGGTGGCTTTATGTGGATGACAGCGGCTGGCAACGAGGAAAGAATTTCCAAAGCGAAACAAATCCTCACTGCTGGTATCATCGGTTTGGTCATTATCGTAATGGCCTGGGCTATCGCCTCTTATGTTGTTAGAACTTTAATGAACGTTACAAACCCCTAACTTAGAAATGGGGTGGGGTTAAATCCCCACCCCATTATCGACTATTTCTGATTTTATGTCCCGTTAAAGATTCTCGACAAAAAAATTTATCAAAAATTTTTCTTTAAACACTAACGGCGCATAAAAAATTAATTCCACTACTCTGTAATTTCTACCATAACTAAATCTACAAATTTCTAACGGGATATGTTTCTAAAAATAGAAAAAATAAACATTTTTAAATTTATCTGCGTCGCAGCAACTCTTTTTTTAATTTTTAATGCAAACCTCGCCCTTGCCCAGCCAGCCGACGGAGGCGATGGCGATACAAGCGGCGCAGCTGATGTCCGCTCTGGCCTTGGAGAGGCGGCGGAAATTGCTGGCATCCCCCAAGAAGGCGAAAGGTCCATTCCCGCCCGCATCGGCAGTATTATTTCTTACGCCCTGGGATTTGTTGGGGTAATCTTTTTAATTTTAATGATCGCTGGCGGCTTGATGTGGATGACGGCGGCTGGCAACGAGGAACGGGTTAGTAAAGCAAAGGGTCTAATTACCAACGCTGTAATCGGCATGGTGATTGTTTTTTCCGCTTATGCCATTACTTATTTTGTAACTGAGACTTTACTCGGCGATTAATATAGGTATTTGCCCCATATTTAATTAGCTATCTCAGCGATGAAAAAATATCAAAAAATTTTAATCATTTCCGTTATTCTTCTCGTTGGATTTTTTATTTTTTATCAAGTAGCTTCGGCGGCTGTCTTTGGCGGCCTTGAAAGTGCGCGGAAAACGGCTGGTTTTTCCGAAGAAACAAGTTTTGAATCAAGAATCGGATCGATAATTTCCATCGTTCTTGGATTTGTCGGGGTAATTTTTTTGGGCCTTACTCTCTACGGCGGATTCATTTGGATGGTAGCTAGGGGCAATGAACAAGAAATTGAAAAAGCTAAAAGATTAATTGAGGCGGCGGTCATTGGTTTAGCCATCGTTTTTGCTGCTTACGCCATTACTTATTTTGTAACTTCTCGCTTATTGCCTACAAGTAGTGGCGACGGTCCTTGTGCCGCAGGAGAAACCGATTGCACGGCCGTTTGCGCCGACGATGAGTACCCTGAATTATTATGTGCTCCAGCCGGAAGCTCTTGCGTCTGTAACCCCACTTCTTCACCATAAAAATTTTAATCAAAATTTATATATATGAAATTTAAAAAAATCTTTTTAATCTGTTGCGTTGTTTTTGCGTTGGCCTCTCTTTTAACTCCGCTTTTTTCCCAAGCTGCTCCCTCTGACGCTTTGGAAAAGTTAAAATCAGTCGGCGGCGAAGCTTACGGAGTCGGCGCCGAAGAACCACGAAGCCTCCCCGAAATTATCGGCGGAATAATTCAAACTGCCTTGAGTATCTTGGGTATAGTTGCCGCGCTTCTAATTATTTATGCCGGCTATGTTTGGATGACGGCCCGTGGCAAAGAAGAGCGCGTTACTAAGGCTAAAGAAACTTTAGAGGCAGCAATCATTGGTTTAGTTATTATTATGGCTGCTTATGCCATTACTTATTTTGTTGTTGACCGCTTGATGCAAGCTTCAAGCACGCCAACCGTAACACCATAATTTAAAAATATGAAATCTATTTCTAGAAAAATTTTTGTCTCAACTTTCCTTGTTTTAATTCTAATTGTTTCCGCCCTTCCGGTTTTTGCCCAGGTAGAAGAACTACAAAATTTTGGCAAAGCGGCTTACGGCGAAGCTCAGGCTCAATACGCCGAAGAGCAGGGACCCCTCGTCATCGCCGGTAAAATCATAAACATCGCTCTTGGAGCGATAGGCACGATTGTGGTCATCCTGTTTATTGTCAGCGGATTTATTTGGATGACTGCAGCTGGCAACGAAGAAAAAATTACCAAGGCAAAAAGAATTCTTACTAATGCCATTATCGGAACAATAATTGTTGTTATGGCCTACGCTATTTCCTATTTTGTGATTAATCAATTACTCAGAGCTTCCGGCGCGCCTGTTACTCCGTAAATTTTCGTTAAACAAAAAAATCTCCCGCTGTAACGGGGGATTTTTATTTTATATTTTTATAATATCTGCGCTCGCCCGAAGAATAAAAATTAATTTTTCATTTTTCTCACTCACTTAATAATAAATAAAAAAAGAGGCGCCCCAGTTTGCACTGAAGCGCCTTACCTCCCGAATCGGCTTGCCCACTAGAACGGGCTGCCGATATTCACGACCTGTTCCTCCCAGCCGACACAGAATTGTCTCTCCCGATCGGAGCGGACTACTGGCCGGTCGAAATTGGGGGGAAGGTACGCCTCGAATTCGAAATGATGGGTCTCGCAGCCGGTTCGCAGATTGGTCTCGACGAGTGAGGCATAGAACTGCCCCTCAACGCGCGGCGGAAGTAGCGGCATGCCAGCGCCGAAATCGCTGAAGGTGAGATCGCGTCCGTCCATTCGAACCCTCATCCACCAATCCGTGTTGTTGACGACACGGACGAGGTGGGCGTCGCGCCACTGGTTCGGGTAGCCGTGGCCTTCCACGAAAGCCAGCCCCTCCGGCGGAGGAGGAGGAATGAAATACCCACCGCCGTATCCGCCGAAACCGGTCACGCCGTAGGCCGCCGGCGGAACGTAGCCGCTGAATCCCGGAGCGTAGCCACCCCAGATTCCGCAACCGAGCGAAGCGAACACGAGCATCATTGCGATGACGTACTTCATGGCTCGCTCCTTTCGAGAACATCGAGCCGTTGCTCGAAGTCTGTTGCCTGCCTCTCGAGTTCTCGCGCTCGCTCTTCGAGCACCGGCTGAGTCGGCGACGTCTGACCGTAGCCGTAGTAGCTGGGATCTACTCGGCCCCATCCGCCGTAACCGTAGTAACCGCGCCACCCAAGGAAAATCTCGGGATGAGCTTCGAGCGCACGGCCTTCGGCCCGAACGCGATCAGCCTGGGCTGACGTCAAGTCAGCCGCAGCCATCTCCATGGGGCCAGGCCCCATGAAGCCGCTCACCGAGTAGTCCAACCCGCTACTCCTCACACTCCCGGACGACACGAAACAGCCGGACATCGCGAAGAGTACAAGCGCCACGAAAAACCGCATCACACTCACCTCCCTGGGGCTCAAAGCCCCTTGTTTTAGCGAAAAAATGAACATCCACGCCCCCATTAAGGAACAGGACATTTTACTTTAGCACAAAAACTTATTTTCGTCAAGGGCTAAAAAAACTTTATAGTTAGCGAAAATTTTAACTTCTGCCAAGTTATTTTTTTATACTTTTCTCCAACTTTTTGTGGATAAATTGTTTATAACTGCCCCAAAAACACTTGACAAGCCCAAAACACCCTGCTATATTAAAGATAATAATATAAGTCCCCTACTTTACTTGTTGTAAAATTACGCAAGGAACACCCAGGCAAATCGTCCTGGAAGTTCAAAAAAAGTGAGGGATAATCCTGCCAAAATCCGCCTCAGGCGGAGCAAAAACATTAAATGTATACAAGGCAGTGGAAAAAATTTAATTTATCCTCTTAAAGCTCACTCAAAAAGAGGAGGGAGCTCTTTTTGTGTTTTTTTGTCAAAAATTAAAACTTTATTAATTTATATAACAAAAAATTAATAGTTAATTTTAACTGTTAATTGTTATCATCAAATATGCCAACTGAAGTCGCCCCACGAAAATTTTTTACGAAATTACGAGAGGTTATTCCCCTACCCGACTTGATAGAACTGCAAAAAAAATCTTATGAATGGTTTTTTAAAAAAGGGTTGTCTGAACTTTTTGAAGAAATTTCTCCCATTCGCGATATCATGGGCCGGGATCTTGAACTTTATTTTACTGACTATTATCTAGACGAACCAAAATTTGATGAAATTACCAGTAAGGCAAAGAACGTAAATTTTGAAGCGCCTCTTCGCGTTAAAGTGAGGCTTACCAACAAAAAAACTGGCGAACTTAAGGAGCAAGAAATTTATCTCGGCGATATGCCTTTAATGACTGACCGCGGAACTTTTATTATTAATGGCATTGAACGCGCGGTTGTTTCCCAGCTCGTCCGTTCGGCCGGTGTTTTTTTCACTTCGGAAATGCACCATGGAAAAAGATTCTACGGCGCGAAAATTATTCCAAACCGCGGCGCTTGGCTTGAAATTGAAACAGACCAGTCTGGGGTTATCTGGGTAAAAATTGACCGCAAAAGAAAGGTCGCCGTAACCTCGCTCTTGCGCGCTTTCGGCTATAGCATTGATGAAGAAATTATTTCTCTTTTTAAAGATGCTGATACCGATAAAGAAATAAGTTATATAAAAAATACTTTAGAAAAAGATATCGCCCATTCGGAAGATGAGGGCTTAAAAGAAGTTTACAAAAGAATCCGCCCGGGAGATTTGGCAACTGTTGACAACGCGCGCTCTTTAATTTATGCCATGTTCTTCCGTTTTGACCGCTATGACTTCAGTATGGTCGGCCGCTACAAATTTAACCAACGCTTTGGCATTGGGGGGGAAGTGGAAGACACAAAAGAGAATAGAATTTTCCACCGCGAAGATTTAGTAACTATTATTAAAGAAATAATCAGATTAAATATCACTCAAGAGCCGGCTGATGATATTGACCACTTAGGAAATCGCCGCATCAGAGCGGTCGGTGAGTTGGTACAAAACAGATTCCGCATTGGTTTGGCCAGAATGGAACGCATTGTTAAAGATAGGATGAGTACCATTGATATCACTGCCCTCACTCCGAACAAACTTGTAAACGCAAAACCTGTTATCGGTGCAGTCAAGGAATTTTTTATGTCCTCGCAGTTATCCCAATTTATGGACCAAACAAATCCTTTGGCCGAATTGGAACATAAGCGCCGCCTTTCTTCCATGGGCCCGGGCGGTCTTTCCCGCGAACGAGCCGGATTTGAAGTTCGTGACGTGCATCCGACCCACTACAGCCGCATTTGTCCGATTGCTACTCCAGAAGGTCCAAACATTGGTTTAGTCGGCCACCTTTCTTCTTTTGCCCGCGTCAATGAATATGGATTTATTGAAGCGCCTTACCGAAAAATCCTTCGCGAAATGCTAAACGACGGCAAATCGGCAATCGGAGAAATTTTACGGGAAGAAACCTCTGGAGAAAAAGCTGAAACAAAAATTACTAAAGAAGTTGCCGCTAAATTAGCCAGAGACAAAAATTTAAAAACTATCCAAATCAAACCCCGCGTCACAGATGAGGTGGTTTATTTAAACGCTTTCGCGGAAGAAAAAGCTGTCACAACTCCGGCTACCACTCCGATTGATGATAATGGATATTTTTTGGTAGAAAAAACTGGTGTTAGAAAATACGGCAAACCGAGTATTGAATATGTTTGGAATGTTGACTACATGGATGTTTCGCCAAAACAAATCGTGAGTGTAGGTACTGCCTTAATCCCATTTTTGGAACACGACGATGCTATCCGCGCTTTAATGGGAACAAATATGCAACGCCAAGCTGTCCCGGTTATCCGGCCGCAAGCGCCAATTGTCGGAACGGGCATTGAAGAAAGAGCCGCCAAAGATTCCGGCCACGTAAAAATTGCCGAGGAAGACGGAAGGGTTGTAGAAGTAGAAGGCGATAAAATTCATGTTTTGGAAAAAAATGATAAATTTAAAATTTATCGACTAAATAAATTTGCGCGATCAAACGCGTCCACTTGTATTAATCAACGGCCAATTGTAAATAAGGATCAAAAAATTAAAAAGGGTGATGCCTTGGCCGACGGTCCGGCAACCGATGGCGGCGAGCTCGCGCTCGGCCAGAACATGCTCGTGGCTTTCATGTCTTGGGAAGGCTACAACTATGAAGATGCCGTGATTATTTCGGAAAAAGTTGTCCGAGACGACCGCTTTACTTCAATTCATATTGAAAATTATCAAATTGATGTCCGCGATACAAAACTTGGTCCAGAACTTGTGACCAACGACATCCCAAACGTCAGCGAGGAAAAATTAAAAAATCTTGATGAAAATGGCATAATCAGAATCGGTGCCAAAGTTTCTTCTGGCGATATTTTAGTTGGAAAAATTACTCCCAAGGGAGAGACTGAACTTTCCGCCGAAGAAAAATTGCTCCGCGCCATTTTCGGAGAAAAAGCCCGAGATGTCCGCGACACCTCCCTTTATCTGGAACACGGCGAACATGGCAAAGTAGTTGATATTAAAATTTTCTCCCAGGAAACCGGAGATAAACTGCCGCCTGGGGTTATTAAGTCAATCCAGGTTGCCGTGGCTGACATGAGAAAACTTCAGGTCGGCGACAAATTAGCCGGCCGCCACGGCAATAAAGGCGTTGTTTCAAAAATCGTTCCGATCGAAGACATGCCATTTTTACCAAACGGCGTACCGATTGACGTTATCCTCTCCCCGCTCGGCGTTGTTTCTCGTATGAATATCGGCCAAATTTTGGAAACTCATCTTGGCATTGCCGCGAAAACTTTGGGCTACAAAACAGTGACGCCTATTTTGGACGGCATCCCAGAAAAAACTATTAGAGAAGAACTAGTAAAAGCCGGATTCCCAGAGGATGGAAAGATTACTCTTTATAACGGCAAGACCGGTGATTCTTTTGATAAAAAAACTACCGTCGGCCAGATTTACATGTTAAAACTTAACCATATGGTGGAAGATAAAATCCATCAACGCTCCATTGGCCCGTACTCGCTTATAACTCAGCAACCGCTCGGCGGCAAAGCGCAGTTCGGCGGCCAGCGTTTTGGTGAAATGGAAGTTTGGGCGCTTGAAGGTTATGGTGCGGCTCACACATTACAGGAAATCCTGACCATCAAGTCTGACGACGTGCCTGGCCGTTCCAAGGCGTACGAATCAATTGTTAAGGGTGAAGCCATTAAAAACTTAAATATTCCTGAATCATTTAATGTTTTGGTTCGCGAATTGAAGGGCCTCTGTCTTGATGTAGAATTATTGAAGAAAAAAAATGGCGGCGAAAATATGATTCCGGTTGTTGATGAAGAGAAAAAATAAAAAATCATTTTTTATCATTATATAAATCTATCATCTTAATATGTACACACCTCAAAAACCAATTGAATTTGACGCGGTAAAATTGAAGCTCGCTTCCCCTGAAGAAATCCGCTCCTGGTCATACGGCGAAGTGACAAAACCGGAAACTATTAATTACCGCACTCAAAAACCGGAAAAAGACGGTTTGTTTTCCGAAAAAATCTTTGGTCCAACCCGGGACTGGGAATGTTATTGCGGTAAATACAAAAAAATCCGCTATAAAGGAATCATCTGCGACAAGTGCGGCGTGGAAGTTACCCATTCTCTTGTCCGCCGAGAAAGAATGGGGCACATTGATTTGGCTGTCCCTATTTCTCACATTTGGTTTTTGCGCGGCGTTCCCTCAAAGATCGGCTTGATTTTAGATTTATCCGTACAAAATTTAGAAAAAGTTATTTACTTTGCTAACTTCATTGTGACTTCAGTTAGGGAAGATCTAAAAGAACAAACAATCCTCGGCCTAAAACAGGAATTCAAGAATAAGAAGAAAATGATTATGAACGAGATAGAACGCCAAGTAGCTACTCTTCGAAATAAAAAATCAGAGGGCGATGACGCTTCTAAAATTGAGTCTCGAATTGTCCAGGCGACATTAGACCGAGACGAACGGATTAAGGAGTTGGAGGAAGAATTCAATGGCGCGGAAAAAGAGCTGAAAGAACTGAAGGCGATGAAGATTATTTCCGAAATGACTTACCACGATTTATCTTTAAAGTACGGACATCTTTTTGAAGCCGGCATCGGCGCCGAGGCTGTCCGCCAATTGTTAGAAAGAGTTGACCTTGAAAAAGAAATTAAACCATTGGAAGAAGAACTAAAAACAGCACAAGGCATTAAAAAAGACAAGCTTATCCGCCGAGTAAAACTCTTCAAGAGCTTGAAGATTAACAAAATCAAACCCGATTGGATGATTTTGAAAAACGTACCGATTATTCCGCCGGATCTTCGCCCAATGGTTCCGCTGGATGGCGGCCGTTTTGCTACGAGTGATTTAAATGATCTTTATCGCCGCGTCATCAATCGAAATAATCGTTTAAAGAGATTGGTAGAATTAAACGCCCCGGAAGTTATTTGCCGTAACGAAAAAAGAATGCTTCAAGAAGCGGTTGACGCCTTGATTGATAACAGCGCGCGCCACAGCAAAACTGTGGTTGCCTCAACTGGCCAAAAGAGGATGCTAAAATCTATCGCCGATGTTTTGAAAGGTAAACAAGGCCGCTTCCGCCAAAATCTTTTGGGTAAAAGAATTGACTACTCCGGTCGTTCGGTAATTGTCGTCGGCCCGAGTTTAAAATTACACCAATGCGGTCTGCCGAAGAGAATGGCTCTGGAACTTTTTAAACCATTTGTCATTCATCATTTAATCCAGCGCGAACTCGTTCATAACGTCCGCTCGGCTTCTCGCTTTATTGAATCTGGCCGCCCGGAAGTTTGGGATATTTTGGAAAATATTGTTAAAGACGCTTTTGTTCTTTTGAATCGCGCTCCGACTCTGCACCGACTGGGAATTCAAGCCTTCCAGCCGATTTTGATTGAAGGTAAAGCTATCCAGATTCATCCTCTTGTCTGCACTGCCTTCAACGCCGACTTTGATGGCGACCAAATGGCCGTGCATGTACCGCTGACCGAGGGGGCCAAAGAGGAGGCAAAAAATTTGATGCTTTCCACTCACAATCTTCTGAAGCCGGCCACCGGCAATCCTATCGCTACGCCAAACAAAGACATTGCTTGGGGCTGTTATTATATGACTGACGCCGGAGAGCCGACGGAAAAAATAAAACTTTTTTCTTCTATCAAAGACGCTATGTTGGCTCATAGTTTTGGGCAAATTACCCTGCAACAGACAATAAAAGTAAAATGTGACGAAGCGCTTCTGGATAAAGCGAAAAAAGAAAAAATTGAAAATGGTTTTCTGGAAACAACTCTTGGCAGATTAATTTTAAACCAATATTTGCCTCCGCTCATTCCCTACATCAATGAGGTTACTAACGTGAAAAAATTGAGCGAGGCCATAAAACTTTGTTTGGAATTTTACGGCGAAGAAAAAACCGCGGAAGTTTTGGACGTCTTGAAAGAAACCGGTTTTAAATATTTAACTCTTTCGGGATATTCTTGGGGTATGGACGATCTTCCAACTATGCCTGACCGCGATAAACTTATCAATCGCGGAGACGAAGAAGTTGATACCATTCAAAAACAATTTGAAGCTGGTTTGCTCACACAAAATGAATACCATAATAAAATCATCAGTGTCTGGACCACGGTTAAAGATGACATTATCAAATTAACCAAAGAAAGTTTGGATAAACGCGGTCCGGTTTTTTCTATGATTGATTCCGGCGCCCGCGGTTCCTGGGGTCAGGTTACACAGATGATGGGCATGAAAGGTTTAGTATCTAACCCAGCCGGTGAAATTATTGAATTGCCGGTCAAGGGAAACTTTAAAGCAGGATTTGATGTATTGGAATATTTTATTTCCACTCATGGCACAAGAAAAGGTTTATCCGATACCGCTCTCCGTACCGCAAACGCCGGTTATTTGACGCGGCGCTTGGTTGATGTCGCCCAAGACGTAATTGTTATTGAAGAAGATTGTAAGGACAGCGAAGGCGTCTTGGTGACAAAAAAAGAAAGTGAGGAAATGGGTGAAACTTTGCTCGCAAGAATCCTGGGACGTTTCGCCGCGGAAGATGTTATGGATAAAAAGGGGAAAAAACCTATCGTTAAAAAGAACGAACTCATCACCGAAGAGATAGGAAGAAAATTAGAAAAACTGGACTTGGAGCAGATCAGAGTGCGCTCAATTTTATCTTGCCACCTCAAAAAAGGCGTTTGCCAAAAATGCTATGGTTACGATTTAGGCTATAATAAACTCGCGAAGCTCGGCTCTCCGGTTGGCGTAGTTGCCGCCCAATCAATTGGTGAACCGGGAACTCAGCTCACTATGAGAACTTTTCATACTGGCGGTGTGGCCGGACTTGATATTACTCAAGGTTTACCGCGCGTTGAAGAACTTTTTGAAGCTCGCTCACCAAAACGCAAAGCCTTTATTTCCGACGTCACCGGCATAGCGCAAGTTGAAGAAGATGCGAAAACGATTATTGGTCCAACGGGCGAAATTATTACCAAGGGTATTCCCGGACAAAGAAATATCAAAATTAAATATTTGGAAAAAGAGGAAACAAAATATTCTGTCAGCAAAAATAAAAAAACTGTTTTCAAAAATGGCGATAAAATCGTGAAGGGCGAGCTTCTGGGGCTTGATAAAAATGGCAAAGAAATAACTGCCGCGAAAGACGGCCTGATTCTCTCTGCTGACGAAAATACGGTTATCGTGGAATCTGAAGTTGAAAAAGTTAAAGAATATATTATCCCGCCGGGTTATGTTCTCTGGATAAAAGACGGCGATATGGTTTCCTGTGGCGATCAGTTGACCGAGGGCGATTTGGATCTGCATCAACTCTTTAGTTTGAAAGGTAAAGAGGCCGTACAAAAATATTTGACCAAAGAAATCCAGCACATTTACACTTCGCAAGGCCAGAAGTTGAATGACAAACACATTGAAGTAATTGTTCGCCAAATGTTCTCCCGCGTTTATATCAAGGAATCCGGCGATACGGATTTGCTCCCCGGTGAAATCGTAGAAAAATCCCAGCTTGAGGAAGCCAATAAACTTGCCAAAGAAAATAAACTCAGTCCGGCCGAAGGTGAAGAATTACTTTTAGGGATCAGCAAAGTTTCTCTTTCCACTGAAAGCTTTTTGTCCGCCGCTTCTTTCCAGGAAACTGCGCGCGTCTTGATTAATGCCGCTATCACCGGAAAAATTGATCGCCTCGAAGGCTTAAAAGAAAATGTGATTATCGGCCGCCTTATTCCGGCCGGGACGGGATTCAAAAAAGAGTAATCAATTCAAGTTAACTGTTAACTGTCAATCGTTAACTGTTAATTTTATGTCCAGACATTCTAAATGGTCAAAAATCAAACATCAAAAGGGCGCCGCAGACGTAAAAAGGAGCGCCCTTTTTACGCGCCTTTCTAAAAATATTACTCTCGCGGCGCGCGAAGGCGGAAACGGAGATCCAAAAATGAATTTTAAATTGCGCCTTGCCATCGACCAGGCTAAAGCAGTCAACTTGCCAAAAGACACCGTTGACCGAGCAATCCAAAAAGGAATTGGCGGCGGAAACGAAGGACAAATTGAGCGCGTTCAGTACGAAGGATTTCTCCCGGGCGGCGCAGCAATTATTATTGAATCATTGACCGACAACCGAAACCGGACAAGCGGCGTTGTAAAAAATTCACTCGGCAAACATGGCGGAAATATGGGTTTGCCGAATTCTGTGGCTTGGATGTTTGAAAGAAAAGGCGTAATTAGAATTTCTAATTACAAAGATTCAGTAAAAAATTTTGACGAGTTTCAATTGAAAATGATCGATCTCGGCGCCGATGATATCCAAACCGAAGAAGAAGATCTAACAATTTACACTGCTCCAGAAAATTTGGAAAAGTTGCGCGAAGGTCTAGAAAAGGAACAAATCACCCCAGAGGAAACGGAGATTGAATTTGTGGCGAAAGAAAAAATAAATATTTCAGAGACGGCGCAAAAAGAAAAAATTGAAAATCTCTTAAATGAATTGGATGAGAATGAAGATATTGATAACTACTATACCAATCTTGTTTAACCATAATCTCGCTAAAATAAAAATACCCGCAACATTAATGCGGGTATTTTTATTTTTCTTTAACCTTCCAATCCCCTCGCAGCTTTGCATGTCTTGTTATACAAATCGCGAAAAATATTGTTGGGATCGGTCTCTTGCTTAACCTTAAAATAATTTTTTTTATTCCATGTTTTCCAAAAATCTAGCTCAGAATAATAATTGTTGGAAATAAGAGTTTTAACTCCACCAATCTCCGTTAATTTATCTTCTATAATCTTATAATAATTTTTATTATCGTTTTTTTTCATGCCGTAAATGGCTAAATCTAAAAAAAGTTGACCTTCCGTTTTGTCCAAAAACTCGCCTGATAACCACTCATATCCACGAACAAGTTTGTACGGCACGCACCATAATGGAAAATGATTTACTTCCTTTTTATACCAATCCATGAAATCATCAACTTTGGAAAATGGTATAAAAACGTCGACCGTGACGGGGATTTTTTCAGACGGAATAACCTTACGAAATTTTTCAACAAATCTAAGAGTTCTTGTAGAATTTATAATCTTCCCAAAAAATAGACGGCCTAAAAATGATTTGGGATTCACGTTAGTCACACCCTTGTCATATCTAAAAAAATAATCCGGGGTTTTAAGATAATCTTCTTTTCTATTTTTCGTACTTAGATAGTAAACTCTTGTCCAATCATAACTATGGGCGTACGGCGCCTCATCGACAAAATTGGCCAGGCTCAAAACATATTCTGCCGACGAATGAATAATCCCGTCCATAAAATCAACATCTCGGTTCTTGTAGTATCTCCAAATGGCTGATTTATAATCTTCAAGATTATCGTATTTTTTATAAACCACTTTTACAAACGGCTTGGCCGGTATTAATCTAAATTTTAATTTAGAAATAATCCCTAAGGTTCCGAATGTACCGTGTACCATTTGGAATAACAATCTATTCTCATTGTCTGGAGTACAAATCAAAACATCACCTTTGGCCGTAATTACTTCATATTCAAGGCAAGAATCGTGAAATCCGCCGTATTTGTAAGACATTGATTCTATTGAACAGCCGGCCACTGCTCCGCCGATGGTGATAGTTTTTAATTCTGGCACGACAATGGGAACAAGGCCACGCTTCATTGTCGCACAAACCAAATCAACAAATGTAACGCCTGATTCAGCAACGCAAATTTGTTTTTCGGAATCTATTGAGATAATTTTATCTAAATCACTGACATAAATTTTCTCATCAGAATATTTTTTATCTTGCGGCTTTGGCACTTCGTGCGAAACAGCCTTCTTCCGCAAAGATACCGGCTTTGCGCTTTTCCGCGTTTTTAATTGTTCCGCGATCCTCCTTACTTTTTGTTCGTGAGTTAACATAATTATTCCAAAATTTCCTGCACTCTGCCAACTTGGCCATCTTCCAGGCGCACTTTAATGCCGCGCGGATGATGCGACGAAGGTGTCAAAACCTCTCCCACAATCCCTTCGGTCAAGTTTCCTGTTGGCTGATCTTTTTTCAAAACTATTTTCACGCGTAGGCCGGGACTAATGTCGTCTCGATCAGTTGGATCCATATTAAGATATATTCAAATTAAACTTCGTATATGGCCAGAATCACTTTTTTATTATAAAACAAATTTTCTTTATTCACCTGATATTATCAATCATATCCTTTGTCATTTTTTCCAAATCAAAATTATGATTCCAACCCCAGTCTGTTCTTGCCGAACTGTCATCGATTGATCGTGGCCACGAATCAGCAATTTGCTGTCGGTCATCGGGATGATAAACACAGGTAAAGCCAGGAATATGATTGGCGACTGCTTGCGCTAATTCCTTAGCGGAAAAACTCATAGCAGTTAAATTGTAGCTAGTTCTAATTTTAATATTTTCAACTGGCGCCTCCATTAATTCAATCGTGGCTCGCACAGCGTCCGGCATATACATCATCGGAAGAATGGTATCTGGCCCGACGAAACAATCGTATGTTTTATTTTTGATTGCTTCAAAATAAATCGCCACAGCGTAATCAGTCGTACCTCCTCCCGGCGGCGTTTTGTAACTAATTAAACCCGGGTAACGTAAACTTCTAACATCAAGGCCATACTTTTTCCAATAGTATTGACATAAAAGTTCGCCAGCAACCTTAGTCACGCCGTAAATGGTAGTCGGCTCTAAAACAGTGTGCTGCGGGGTGTTATCGCGTGGGGTTGTTGGGCCAAAAGCAGCAATTGAACTTGGCCAAAAAACTTTTTTTATGCCATGATCACGAGCAATGTCCAAAATATTTTTTAAACCACCGATATTAACATTCCAAGCCAACTCCGGATTTTTTTCTCCTGTAGCGGATAATATTCCCACCAAATGAAAAATCGTATCCGGCTGGTGTTTTTTTACAAGCTCATCAAGCGAATTTTTATTAGTAACATCAACAGTTTCAAAGGGGCCGTTAGTTAATTCTCCGGTGATAGGCTTGGAATGACCAAGAACCACCACCTGCTGCTCTCCATATCTTTTCCTTAGCTCCACTACCAATTCCGAACCAATTTGTCCGGTAGCGCCAGTAACGATAATTTTTTTCATATATTTATTAATTTAAAAAAAATTATTTAATAACCATTTCTTTTTTTTGATATTATAACTTTTTTTGATTTTGCCTAGAGGCTACAGAGCGAAACGAGAATTATTCTGCTATTAATTTTTTAACTAATAAACTATCTAATCTTTCTATATACAATTTATCATTTTCTACTCTCAAATCATTGTAATTCCCAATATCCGGCCTGAAAATTTTTTCTATTTTATTATTTTCTAAATCCCAAATAAACAAATAGCCGTCAGACCAACGTTCGCCAACCGGAGTACCCCAAAAAGACATTTTTGTGTTATTGCTAAAAAATAATATGGGTTGATAAGCTGGTCTTCTCCCCACACCTGTCAACTGAACTCCTAAAATTGGTTCAAGCTCCGTCTCAAGCTCTGCGCTCATTAATGTATCGCCCTGCCAACTTCTTTTGAATATTTTATCACCGGAGATATAAAAATATCCGCTCTCGTCCGGCGCTACGGCAAGGATGTTTCCACCATCATGTATCTCTTTTATTGTATTTCCACTCTCTGCTTTTGGCGAGCGGTGCACAATAAAACCACTTTCCATTGATGAAAAATTATGATCACTATATGCAGCCAAAGCAAAATCTTCTCCGCTATGAATAAGGCGAATACCATAAACTTCGCCTCTTAACTTATATTGAAAATTCGGCGCATCATTTTTCCTGTCATGAATATTTATAATAGTAATTTTCTCCCTATTCCAAATCCAGGGAGCGTATTGATAAGCTGTTAAGTGTAACCCCGCCCCTGCATCATTTGCCACTTCAGTGATATTTGGAAAATATAATTTTTCTGCTATCACAAAACTAAATATCCCCGCGCCAATAACGGCGGAGAAAATAATAATTATGGTAAGTTTTAAAACTTTAGCCATATTTTTTCTGCAAGAAAAATATTAAATGAAATGGAACAGCAGTATGGCTAAAAAATTTTTATTATTCACACACTTCTTTACATTTATTATTATCACAAATTACGGTTGGACATAAAATACAGCTATAGATGCAATTGGAATTATATGACTGAATTAATTTTGAGATTTGCTCAACTTCATTTTTATTAACATATATATAGCAACCAAAAGGACATTTTGCTCCCACGTTAACACAGTCAGACTCAACTTCGCAATAATTTGCCTTTTCTATTTCAGATTTAATATTTAATTCTTTGATTTTGGGAAATAATAAAAATATGCTTATGGTAATTATTAATACAGCTAAAACAACAAATCCGGTTATGATTTTTTTATTCATACTAATTACTTAATCTGTACATAATATAAATGTTTCTAATAAAATTCTTGGTGCAACGTCCCGCAGAGAATTTTCAGAGTCTTTGAATTGAGTCAATTACTTTACTACAGTTGTTTTATACCAATCTTTGTCAAAACCCATGTCAGCACAAAATTGTTCACTTGGGCAACTGATTGAACTACAAATTTCACAAGGGGGACAAACCACACATTCGTTAGGACATTCCTCAACAGAATAAGAATTACATTCTGGCTTATCAAATTTTTGATAATAAATAAATAAAAACACAACTAATAAAATCGTTACTAACAAAATTGATTTTTTCCGTTTTGAAAAATGAAAGAGGGGTTAGAGGTGAATTTCATTTTTCAACCATGGCTTATTTATTATCAGATCTCAGCTTTCTATTAAAAAATATTACCGCCAATACAAACAATACCAAAACATAAATACCAACAACTCCAATATGTTGCCAAATACCCGCCGTCTCTCCTGTCAGTGCTAAACGGGAAGCCTCCACTGCGTGATAAAACGGCAAAGAGACAGCTATAGTCTTAAACGTGCCTCCTAAAGCGGTTATATCCATCCACATTCCGCCCAACAAGGAGCCGCCTATGACAAAAAGATTACCAAACCCTACTATTTGCGATTCGTTGAAGATTATACCAAATAGCACTCCCGTCACTGAAGCAAAAAAGATATATGGGATATAGGAAAGAAAAACAAATAAAATATTAATTGAAAAAGGCACACCGACAGCAATACCTGCAAGAGTGCAACAA
>Ga0265297_10004847_pt1 | contig 21362 bp, 14 predicted proteins | sample Munlanlwell13791_FD_192502 | JGI IMG/M metagenome (GOLD analysis project Ga0265297, IMG submission 192502) | Leachate microbial communities from a municipal landfill in Southern Ontario, Canada - Leachate well 137-91 | ecosystem: Engineered > Solid waste > Landfill > Unclassified | place...
AATTTTGCAGCAGCAGCAGCAGCAGCAGCAGCAGCAGCAGCAGCAGCAGCAGCAGCAGCAGCAGCAGCAGCAGCAGCAGCAGCAGCAGCAGCAGCAGCAGCAGCAGCAGCAGCAGCATTATACCTCGATTTTAAAAGGCGTGTCAACCTGCATACAGCTTGTTGATAAGGACTATAACATCATTTACATGAACCCTGCGGTAGAACAAATGTTTGCAGACGCCGAGAGCGATATCCGTAAACAACTTCCGCATTTTGACAGTAAAAAGTTGCTGAGCATGAATATGGACGCATTCCATAAGAATCCGGGGCACCAGCGAAAAATATTGTCAGGATTGAAGGCATCCATACAATCAACCATTATGCTAGGCGACCGCACATTTGATTTGGTAGCCACGCCACTGTTCGATGCTGATGGCGAAAGAAGCGGTGCGATGGTCGAATGGAGCGATATTACGGTCTGGAATAACTTAACCACGGTTGTGGCGGGTTTGTCCGAGGGCGATTTGGATAGGCCGTTAGTAAACCAAGAAAGTTGCCACGGCGTACGCAAAGCATTGCGCGATAGTGTTAACTTATTACGGGATAACATCAAGATATTGGTGGAGGATTCCAATGTCTTGTCGGTCGCGGCAGTCGAAGGCCGCTTGACAACCCGTGCCGATGCGAGCAAACATCAAGGCGACTTCCGCAAGATCGTCGAAGGCGTCAACAACACCCTGGACGCGGTGATCGGGCCGTTGAACGTAGCGGCCGATTATGTCGACAACATCGCCAAAGGCAACATTCCGGCGAAAATTACCGACAGCTACAACGGCGATTTCAACATCTTGAAAAACAACCTGAACACCTGTATCGACGCAGTCAACGCGTTGGTGGCGGACGCCAACACGCTGTCGATCGCGGCAGTCGAAGGCCGCTTGGCAACCCGTGCCGATGCGAGCCAACACCAAGGCGACTTCCGCAAGATTGTCGAGGGTGTGAACAATACGCTGGACGCCGTTATTGGGCCGTTGAACGTAGCGGCTGATTATGTCGATAACATTGCCAAAGGTGCGATTCCGGCGAAGATCACTGATACGTATAACGGCGACTTCAATATTTTGAAGAACAACCTGAACACTTGTATCGAGGCGGTCAACGCGTTGGTGGCGGATGCCAATATCCTAGCGGCTGCGGCTGTGGACGGCAAGCTGGCGACTCGCGCCGATGCAAGCAAGCATCAAGGTGATTTCCGCAAGATTGTCGAGGGCGTGAACAATACGCTGGATGCGGTGATCGGGCCGTTGAACGTGGCCGCCGATTATGTTGATAACATTGCCAAAGGTGCGATCCCGGCGAAGATCACTGACATGTACAACGGCGACTTCAATATCCTGAAGAACAACCTGAATACCTGTATTGATGCGGTCAACGGCATTATCGACGATGCCGCTTCTCTTTCTCAGGCGATTGTTGACGGCCAGCTCAATATTCGGGCCGATGCTTCGCGTCATCAGGGCGATTACGCAAAGATTATCGTCGCGTTCGAAAATGCCTTCGTCGGTCTCAACAATACGTTTTACCAGATTGTCGATACGGTCGAGCAAGTCGGCCAGTCCGCCGAGCAGTTGAATGCGGCTTCGCAGAACATGGCGGCGAATTCGGAAGAGCAATCGTCTTCGGTGGAAGAGGTGACTTCCAGCCTGGAGGAAACCGATAGCCAGGTTAAGGCCAACACCGACAATGCCAACGCGGCCAACCAATTGGTGATGGATACCTCGCAGGCGGCCAATCAGGGACAGGTGAAGATGACCGGCATGATCGGCGCGATGGACGCGATCAACCAGTCTTCTCAGGATATTGCCAAGATCATCAAGGTGATTGACGAAATCGCTTTTCAGACCAATCTGCTGGCGCTTAACGCGGCGGTGGAAGCGGCGCGCGCCGGTCAGCACGGGCGCGGTTTTGCGGTAGTGGCGCAGGAAGTGCGCAACTTGGCGGGGCGTAGCGCCAAGGCGGCGCGGGAGACTGCCGATTTGATCGAGGATTCGTCCAAGCGGGTGAGAGAAGGGGTGGGAATCGCCAATGAAACCCGCGAGGCGCTCGATCAGATTGTCGGCAATGTCACTAAAGTCAAGGATTTGGTGGCCGAGATTGCCGCGGCCAGTACCGAACAATCGAGCGGCGTGTCGCAGATTAACGTGGCGATGAATCAAGTCGCCAAGGCGGCCCAGGAAGGCAGTCAGCAAGCGGAGGAGCTGGCTTCGTCTTCCGGCGAACTGACTAATGTCGCCAACCAGATGCGTATGGAAATTAGCCGTTTCAAGCTGCGCGAGCGCCAGCATCAAGCGAGCGGTGTGGGCTTGGAAGATATATCGCCGGAGATGATCCGTCAGATCATGGCGATGATGAGGGCGGAACAGCTTGGTCAAGGTGTAGCGCCGAAAGCGGCAGCCCCGGCACGCGCCAAGTCGGCTAAAGCGGTGTTGCCTTTGGATGCCGATGAGCGGGGATTCGGCGGCTTTTAATGGTGCCGGGGGGTAGCGCTCGCTGGCTGAGCGCGGAGTTTACACTGGTTCCCAAGCTCCAGCTTGGGAACCCAGTTAACGAAGCTCCAGCTTCGCGAGACGGGAAGCTGGAGCTTCCCGTACTGAATTCCCAAGCTGGAGCTTGGGAACTAGCGCTTATTAAACCGGGTATGTCGGGTTAGCGATAGCGTAACCCGACATAAGGCGCGGATGTGTCGGGTTACGGCTAGCGCCTAACCCGATCTACGATACTTTTTATTCTCCTCCCCCCAACCCTCTCCAGCAGGAGAGGGCGCTTTTACGTGGGAAGGAGACCAATTTTTTAACTGTAAGAAATAAGGAGTCAATATGGAACACAAGGTTTTGATAGTGGACGATTCGGTGATGATGCGCACGGTAATTCGAGGTTTCGTTACCAAAATGCCGGAATTTACGGCAGTGGCCTTTGCCGAAAACGGTAAGAAGGCGCTGGAAGAGCTTGATAAGCACAAGGATCTGGCGTTGATTCTGCTGGACATTGAAATGCCGGAAATGGACGGCTTGGAATTTTTGCGCTATGCCAAGCTCAAGAGCAAGGCCAAGATTGTGATCCTGTCGTCGGTGGCGCTTTCCGGTTCGCCTTATGCGGCCAAGGCGCGCGAGCTGGGGGCGGATGCCATTGTTACCAAGCCTTCTGGGGCGGTGTCGCTCGATTTGGTCGATAAGCGCGGCGATGAGTTGAGTCAGGTGATGAGGCAATTGGTGGGGTTGAGGTAAAAAGGCTAAGGGGGCGGTCTTAGCGAATCGGACGGTGCATGCAGCTCCGTCCGAAATATAAGGCGTTGGTTAAGTGCCGTCACTTAATTCTACTTTGTCAGATTATACGTAAGCTCGTCATACCCGCCGGGAAGCGGGTATCCAGTGCCATGGATGGTAAGCTCTAATCCATCCATGGAGCCTGGATTCAGGCACAAATCTGTCTGGAACAGATTTGCATTAACCCGAAGGGCGTCAGGCAGGATAGCCTGACGTGAATCCCTGCCGGAATGACGACTTTGAATTGTGTAACCATGAAATCTGACAAAGTAGAATTAATGAACGATTTATAGAGGCAAATTCATTTACCCTACATATCGCGGTTTCATGCGCGTCCCTTTAAATATCACGACGATCAACGTAAGAACGCGTAGCGTACCCTACGGTGAATTATAAAAACAAAAAACTTGACTGTTAACGTCAAAATTGACTGAGGGTTGTGGAATGTCCGATGAGTTAGATATAAATGAGGTCTGGGGCTTGTATGCTGAAGAAGGCGGGTGCTCTCTCGATGAAGTCGAAGAATGCCTGCTGATTCTTTCAACTTTGCTTAAGACAGGCTTGCAGGACGAGCCGTCGAATACTGAAGCGGTGGCGCGTCTGTTTCGTGCTATGCATACTTATAAGGGCAATGCCCGTATGTTGGGCTTGTCGGTCATCGAATCGGTGGCGCATTTGGCGGAGGATATGATCGGGCTGGTGCGCGACGAGGGGGTAGCGCTGGACGGGGAAATCGTCGATCTGCTGCTGGAAGCGACGGATATTTTGCGCGCTATGCTGGAAACGTCGGTATCCACGCATCAGGATGCACCCTCTGCGATGGCGGGCGATCTTAAGGTGCGCATGAAGGAAAAGTTTACAGCCGTCCGTGACGTAATAACTGCATGGATGCAGGAGGAAGAGCACCTAAAAGCAGGAACCGTTGCCGACGACTGCATGGACGACGTTGCCGCCGAGTCTGAACAGGTTTGTGACGACTGCACGGATGGAGGAGGTAGAGCAATGCAGGGAGCAGTTGCCGAGGCCCCGCAATCGATTGTGTTCGAACCGCTGGACACGGCTTCTCTAGCCAACGACCTGGTATATCGCGAGATATTTTTCGGTATGGCGCATGACGTGTTGCATGAGATGCGCTCGGTCCTGGAGGGTGATGCTACTAGCAAAGCGTTAAATGTCGTTATCGAGGAAGCCGAGCGCTTGTGCCATGCGGCGGAGCAGATCGGCATGCTCGAATGGCTGCTGGTGTTGCAGGATTTTCTGGGGATCGTGGGGGCTACACGAGGTCAGGCAGAGGCGCTGCTGTCCCGCTTGCAAGCGCTTTATGAGCAGAATTTTGCTACACAGAAACCTAACCTTAGCAGTGAAGCTATTGCTTCTGACGATCCGGTGCGCCGTTTTTTCGATGCACTGGAACAGCCTCTCGGTAGATTGTCGCAACTGGGCAATCATCTATCAGCAGACAAAGAGCTGTCGCTGGAGGCTATTGTGGCTGCGGCGGGAGAGGTGCGGGCGCTTGCCGAAGCGCATGGTTTTGTGCGGGTGATGGATGTGCTGGACAGGGTAATCGCCGATGCCCGCACCGGAATTGAATCCCTGAACGCCCATTTCGCCCGCCTTGAATTCCTGCTCTACGAGGAACTCGCCTCAGTGGCCGAGGTGATGCTCGAAGATCGCTTCGGACTGTCTACCGATCCTCGAACCACCTTGCGCGCCTGGTGTGCGAATCATGTGTTTGAGAGCCTGCTTGATATGCGTAATGTGATAGAGCGCATCAAGCGTCAGGAGGATGTGCGCTTACAGTGTACGCGCATGATCGAGTTGATGCGCCAGGTTTATCACGCCTGTTTGTTCTATGGCATGGAAACGGCGGCGCATTTGAGCATGTCGATAGTGGATTTGTTCGCGCGCGCGGAGATCGGCGAGACGGCCCCGGATGTGGTGCTGTTGCATATCGCCAAATCGTTTATCGGCGACATTGAAATTATCCTGGATGTCGCCGAACTGGGCGAAACACCCGATATGGCGCAGATTGAAAAGCTGTTGCAGGAAGCGTCCGAGGCAACCTTTGCCGCTAACGGCACGGTATCTTCCTCGCAGATAGAGGCGCGTCTGGGCTTGCCGAAGGCTTTCCACAAGGTGCTGACGCCGGAGAATGTACAGACTGCATTGTCCGGTCTGGAAGACGGCCACCATTTTTACATTGTACGTTCCGATCTCAACAACGATGAAGAGTTGGCGGCGAACTTCCTGAGTTGGATGAGTTCGGGCGCTGCCCAGGTTATCAGTAATGTGACAGTATTCGAGGGCAACCGCTCGCTATTCGATTTTCTGGTCTCAAGTCCCCTTGACGAGGTGGGTTTCAATGAGGCGTTGATCGTGCTGGACCCGAAAGGCCAGTGTCTGCACGTGGAAGTTGCGTTGGTGGATCGCAAGGCAGGGGATCATGCGAACGACAAGGTCGGCGGCGATCAGCCTGTAACTTCCGCCGAGGAGGACGTTACCCGCGCCATGGCGATGCAAGGAACGATGTCGGGAGATATGCTCGAATCTATCGGCGAACTGGTCACTGGACAGGCTATGGTGCATCACTTGCTGACTCGTTTGTTTGAGTCCGATCTGGTGCGCACTGTCGAGTCGAAAATGGCCTGCGCCGGGGATAACTGGCAGGCGGCGCGCGGCGGGGTGCGGGAGACGCTGGAAAATTGGCTGGAAAGCGTGGAAAAGCTCATTCAGCTCGAATCGCAAAATACTGCGTTGCTGAACCGCTTGCAGGAAGAGGCGCTCGCTGTGCGTGTGCGTCCGGCCGCTTTGTTGCTTAAACCCTTGGCTCCGTTTGTCAGTGGACTGGCGCGGCAGCATGCCCGTCAGGTATCGCTGGTGACTGTTGGCGATGAAATAGAACTCGACTTCAGTATGATCGATAGTCTCAAGTCGTCGCTGCGCACATTGGTGACCTTTTGTGTGAGTCAGAGTATTGAACCCCCGGAGCGCCGTATAGGCGCAGGCAAGGACGGACGAGGGACTTGTCGAATGTTGTTGGTCAAACATGAGGATCATGTGGCTATCACGGTGGAGGATGATGGTCAAGGCATTGATCTTCAATGGGTTATGCAACGGAGTCGTCAGCTTGGCTGGACGGGGGAGCGTCCTGATGTTGCGCTTGTCTTGCGCGATGGTTTCGGGGCAATGTCGAACGGCGAGGGCGAGGGTGTCGATCTTGCGACTACCCGCAGCCAGCTGCGTCATCTTGGCGGCGACTTGCGGGTGAGTAATCTGCCGTCCGGCGGTACGCGCTTTTTCTTGACTATGCCGCTGGCGATGGTGGTGTTGGAAGGCATGGCGGTGCGTGTGGGCGAGGTGCAGTATGTGGTGCCTATTGATGCCATTCAGCGTATTGTGCGTTCAGGCGCAGACGAGCTGATGCAGGTATCGGCCGACCGGGGGCGCTACATGCTGCGCCTGGAAGCCGATGATGTGCTGCCGATCCAGTTCCTGAGCCGTAACGGGCAACCGGAAGGTGGCGCGGGAGCGTCTCGCTTGACTGCTTTGGAACAGGATTCAGGCAGTAATGACGATGAACTCAAGCATCTGTTCGTGGTGGTCGGTAAAAATGGGCAACGGACGGCACTCTCTGTGGATGAGCTAATTGGTCAGCAGCAGGTGCTGATCCGTCCGTTGCATGGCTATTTGTCCGGCATTCGCGGGGTAACGGGGTGTGCCTTGCTCGGTAGCGGGGATGTCGGCATGGTGCTCGATATGAGCTATGTATTGAGCCGGGAAATGGGTGTGGGTTGATGAGTATGACCGGCGGGTTGGCAGAGATGCATTCGATGATTTTATTCAACCGCTTGCACCGTCTGCATGGTGAGTTGGTCGCAATGGCAGCGCCTGTCCAAATGCTGGAAGGTTTGCAGCGGATTTACAGGCGGCGCTTGAATTTTAGATTAGTAGCTTGAAGGAGTCTGTTTCGGATTAATCTAGCGTATTTTGGGGCATTAACGAGTTCGTTCTTTAGTTAGGTATATTTTAAGCGTCATATTTTCTGTTTTTTTAGGTAGGGTACGCTGTGCGTACCTTTATAAATACCCATAAAAATCAATGTAAAAGGTACGCACAGCGTACCCTACAGTGAATTGAAAAAGCCAAAAACTTGCCCATTATGCATTCAAAGATAGGTATGGAAAATAATCTTCTAAAAAAGCGACTTTGCGCTCGTTCCCAATCTCCAGATTGGGAACGCAGTCTTGGAAGCTCCAGCTTCCCGTCTCGCGAAGCTGGAGCTTCGCCTTCTGGGTTCCCAAGCCGGAGCTTGGGAACCAGTGTATGGTTGAACTTCAGACTGTGTTCCGGCTTAAGTTGGTAGCCAAGTTTTTGTATAGATGCCCATGCTAAAGGAGGGCGCTTGCTCGATATGTTTTTTCTAAATTCACTGAATGATACGGCTCTTGCATATAGCAGGAGCTATGACATACCGCTGGTGATTATTTCCGTACTCATTGCAGTTTTTGCGTGTTTCTGTGCGCTTGAAATGGTTGAACGGTTAGCGCGTGGCGAACAGCGCTATCTATGGTTGTCAGTCGGCGCTTCGATTCTTGGCGGGGGCGTGTGGGCAATGCATTTCATCGGTATGCTGGCTTTTCGGTTGGACTGCGAGATGACTTATGACCCATGGCTTACCGGTTTATCCATATTGCCAGGCATGTTTGCCGCCGCCGTGGCTTTAAATAGTGTTACCAGTGACACTGTCACTTTAAACAAATTGGTGGTGAGCGGCATAGTGATGGCGGCTGGTATCGGTTTAATGCATTACTCCGGCATGGCGGCAATCCACTTGGATGGAATCTTGCGTTACAATCCAAAGCTATTCATTTTGTCTCTTATTGCCGCTGTTTGTTTAGCAATCGCTGCGTTGTGGATCAAGACTTTTCTGACCCGGTTATCCGGAAGCAAAAATTCGCTGGTTCCTTCGTTGCTTGGAGGCAGCGTACTGGGAGGGGCAATCTCAAGCATGCACTATATAGCTATGGACGCCGCTGTGTTCTTTCATTCCCACGCTACCGGCGATGAGCATGTCATTGTTGCAACTAACACTATCGTTCTTGCCATCGTTGTTGCTCTTGTCTCTATTTTACTGATTCTCAGTGGTTTAATGTTTACCTATTTAGGTACAAAAATCGCTCATATCCGCGTCCGTATTAATGCCATTCTTGCTTCAACCAGCCAAGGTTTTGTGAGGATGAATCGACTTGGTATTATTACTGAATGTAACCAAGCTATGCTGGTTTTGATGGGCATTGATAATCAGTCGTTAGTAGGCAGGTTTTACGAGGACCTAATTATCTTGGATAACAGTTGTGCGATTCCGGGGGATTATCATGGAGAAGCAAGATTGAAGTGCGCCGACGGGAGCGTATTGTCGTGTTTGATTGACTGTAATTCAGTCGCCGACGATAGCGGCGAGGTACTTTACTACTTCGCTTTGTTCGGTGACATTAGCAAACGCATAGAAGACGAGGCGGAGCTGCAAGCGCGTGTACAGCAATTTCGCGCATTACTTGAATCGACACCTGATCCCATGGTAATCGTAAATAGCAGTGGCTTGATCAGTATGGTAAATCATCAAGCCGTCGATTTGTTTGGATATGCTAAAGACGAGCTGGTAGGTCGATCCGTTGATATTTTATTAATGGACGGTCTGCATTACATGCACGGTAAGTTGAGTGAAAATCACATGGGTAATACCCCAGTTGGATCGGGTAGCAAGCAGCAGGAATTTTTTGTCAAAACCAGGGACGGTCGGAAAATTGCTGTCGAAGTTAGTCTGAGTCCTATCAAGACTGCCAAGGAATTGTTAATCGCCGCCGCACTGCGCGATATTACTGAGCGTAAAAGGGCGGAAGACATACTGGCCAAATCCGAAATAAAGTTCCGCACCCTTTATGTTTCCACCAGTGAGGCGGTTATGTTATTGGATGAACAAGGTTTTTTCGATTGCAATGACGCGACCTTAGCTATGTTCGGTTGCGAAACCAGAGATATATTTTTAACTAAGCAACCGAGCGATTTTTCCCCGCTTAATCAGCCATGCGGTAGCGATTCGCTGAGTTGCGCGCAAGAAATGATCGCCGAAGCCTTGGAGCGGGGAAGCTATAGTTTCGAATGGCTGCATCGGCGGGCCGATAACGGTAAAAATTTTCCGGCCGATGTTGTACTCAGTGCTATGGAGCTGGATGGAAAAGCGGTTCTTCTGGCCACAGTGCGAGACATTACTGATCGCAAGCAATACGAAGACAACATTCTTCAGTTAGCGGAAGCCAAGGATCAGTTATTGCAATCGGAGAAGATGGCTACGATTGGTCAATTGGCTGCCGGCGTTGCCCACGAATTGAACAACCCGATTGCCTTCGTTTATTCCAATCTGGGAACTTTTGAAAGCTATGTTAAGGATATTTTAGAGATAACCGCCGCTTGCCAGAGTGGCCTCCATCATGACGATCTCGCTAATGTTATCGCGCTGCAAGCAGAAAAGAACTTTGAATATTTGAAGTCCGATATTTTCGAGCTGATAACAGAGTCAAAAGACGGTATTACACGGATGAGAAAAATCGTAGAGGACTTGAAGAATTTTTCTCGAGTTGGAGAGCCGGATTGGCAGTCAGCCGACCTGCAAAAAGGACTGGAATCAACACTGAATATTGTTTGGAACGAACTTAAATATAAATGCGTAGTGATCAAGCACTATAGCGATGATGTGCCCCAAATCCGTTGTATTGCTTCACAACTCAACCAGGTTTTTATGAATTTGCTGGTTAATGCAGGGCACGCCATCGAAGAAAAAGGGGAAATTACCATTACTACGCGCGTATGCCCAAGCGATAACACGGCGATCCAGGTTTTGATTACTGATACCGGTGCCGGTATCCCGCCGGAAAATCTCAAGCGGATTTTCGATCCTTTCTTTACAACAAAACCGGTGGGCCAAGGCACCGGTCTTGGCCTTTCGATTACTTGGGGCATTATTGCTAAACATCACGGCACCATTGAAGTGAACAGTACCGTCGGCGTTGGCTCAACTTTCACAATTACATTGCCAGTCGATCAGTACGATGCCTAGATTCGACATTCCGCAGCTTCATTGCAAATATACGATGGGGCGTCATCCCGGCAGGGATTGTCGGAATTTAGAAATGGGGTGATAAAACTCCCTGCAAGTATTTGCTTACCCGGGAAATACCTGTTAAATTACGCACCTCGTTTTTAAGTTGACGAGGCTTGTTCGACGTTCATCGTCGGCACAAGGATGTAATCGGTACCAATGGGATGGTGCATATTTGGTGTGGCTTGGTTATATTGGCGAAGTATCGGTATTCGCCGTTTTATCCTGGATACAACGCAAGATTTTCCCCCATATTCATCAATATTCAGCGCTAAATTTCCATTGATCGTTGATTCTCTGCCGGATTATAAATCCCGCATGGTGACAAATTCCTATGTCATCGCGTTAAGGCAAAGCAATTTCCTCATGAAGTCAATGAGCGTCAGCTCAGCAACACCAATGCCCCGTTCACGCACGCGCAATATGGCAACGGATTCTTGATTAGCCCCTTCCGCTTTTCAATTACCTGATGTTTTGTCATCAGCCGTTTTTTGTAATATTTGGCCTTCAAATTCACTGTCACACTATTTGACGGGTGCCATCTCTCCACAGGCTTTTTGCCCCGTTGATAAGCGATCCGTCGATAGGAATAGTGATGGTTCCTTTTCACCATGCCCTGCCCCGGCCCCCCTGCGAACTGCGCATTCGGTTTGTAGGGAAGGTAGGAGAGGAACCATCTCTACACCTATACGTGGCGTCAAATATTTAAACAGCAAGTCAAACTTACGTTTCGATTTAAGGAACTGTATTTTTTAACATTATTCGGATTTACAAAAAAATAATAAAGCAGGAGAGGAGATTAATATGCCAAATAGAGAAACGGGAATAATCCGGATTCATGTCTATGAGCTGCGCATAGGTATGCGCGTCTGCAGATTGGAAATACTTGAGAAAGAATCGCCTTTTTTATTCGACCGATTTGATATTAAGACTCAAGCAGATATTCAAGCGATTCAAGCGGTTTGCGATTATGTATTCATTGATGGCAACCGGCAAAATGAATTTGATGACGCCATGCCGACTGAAAATGAAGCGCCCCAGAAACAACTCAGTTTTGCACGTTCGTTTGAGCAATCGGCGCGTACTTATCAGCATGCCGGCAATTTAATCAAAACCGTCATGGATGACGTTCGCTTTGGCAATCAGTTAAGTGTCAAAACGATTAAAGAAGCCGCTGCCCAGTGCGTTGATAAAGTGTTGGAAAATTCGGATGCCATGTTATTGCTGACGCAACTTAAACATAAGGACGAATATACGGCACAACATAGCTTGAATGTGTGCATTTTAGCGATCCTGTTAGGACGCGAACTGGAATTTTCCAGTGAAGAGCTTAACAACATTGGCTTGTGTGCTCTGTTGCATGACATTGGCAAGACAAAAATTCCTCTTGAAATACTGAATAAGCCGGGGAAATTAGAAGTCGATGAACTGGAGATTATGCGCAAGCATCCTGAATTCGGCCGCGATATTTTAATGGCTGCCGACAACATAGCTCAGGATGCTGTTGATGTTGCCTATGGTCATCACGAAAATCCGGCAGGTACCGGTTACCCAAGAGGTGTTGATAAAGCCGAACTGTCAAGTTTTGCCAAGATAGTCGCTGTTGTCGATGCTTACGATGCCATTACCAGCGACCGGGTTTACCAACAAGGCAAGTCGCATCTTAAGGCGCTGGATATTCTGGTTAAAGGCATGAATACCGAGTTTGAAGCCCACTTCGTTATTCAATTTATCAACTGTATCGGTTTTTACCCGCAAGGCAATTTAGTTGAATTGAGTAACGGCGAAATCGGCATAGTGGCAGAACAAAATAAAAGCGACCGCCTTAAACCCAAGATTCTTTTAATTCTTGATGAAAATAAAAAAACAGCGAACGAACGGATACTCGATTTGGCATCGGATGTTTCGGATATTAATGGCGTCCCTTATGAAATAAAAAAAATACTCTGCCCGCATGATTACGATATTGATCTAATGAAGTTTTATCATGACGGCAAATTCATTCAAAACTACCCGGTCATCGCATAAATAATAACCGCAACAAAGGCTAAGTTTCCAAACATTGAAAAAATGACTAAAAAAATTGATGTAACACAATTGCGAAAAGGCATGTTCATTTGCGGCACCGATCGAAAATGGATCGATATACCTTTTTTTCGCAAAAAATTCCTGATTACCACCGACAAGCAAATAAGCACTTTACAGGAATACTGCGAATTCGTTTATATCGATACCGAAAAAGGCGAGGATGTTAGTCCGGCAATAATCGAGCAACACAATGACGATACATTTGTTGATCTCGATAGCTCCAAACAAATCCATGAAGATACTTTATATCGAAAAAACTACGAAGACAGCCAGACTATATTAAGTGAAGTATTAAATGATGTACGGCTCGGTCGCTGTGTCGATAATCCCAAGGTGAGGGGCGTCGTGCAGGAGCTGATCGTCAACATCGTAAAAGATAGCCAATCCATGATCGGATTGATTCAGTCCAAAGACAAAAACGACACCTTGGCGCGTAAATCCGTCAATGTTTGTATTCTGGCGCTGGCTTTCGGTAAACATATAGGTATTCCGAAAGACAAAATGTATGAGCTGGGTTTGGGAGCGTTATTGCATGACATCGGGATGGTACAAATCCCCAGCAGAATCCTGTTAAAAAAACAGCCCTTGACGCCTGCCGAGCGCGCGATCATGGAAAAGCATACCGAGTATGGTCTCGCCATATTGGCTAAAACTCAGGAAATCCCTGTGAATGTATTAAAAATCGTTCATTCCCATCATGAACGCATGGATGGCAAGGGCTACCCGCAGAAATTACAATCCAAGGAAATCGGCTTGTTGGTGCGCATGGTAACGATTGTTTCCGTTTACGAAGCGTTAACGCGGGAGCGCTTTTACACTGAAACCCTGTCGCCGGTTGCGGCATTGAAATACCTGTATACCTCAGGAAAAGCGATATTCGATGCACCTTTGGTGGAAAAATTCATTCAGGCGCTCGGCATTTATCCATCGGGTTGCGTTGTCGTGCTTAATAGCGGGGAGATTGGTGTTGTCGTCAACGTCAATCCCCAGGATCGGTTGCGCCCGACATTGCGTATTGTTACCAATGCTCAAAAACAGTTGCTCGCGCAAGAGTCTGTTCTTGAACTCGCAGACCGAACCACTAAAGACATAGAAATCATTAAAACATTAGCAATGGATGATCCGATTATCGAACTGCTTATGACGCTTCACGAACAGGCAAAAGGCGGAGCGAATGAAACGGTGAAACTCAAATGAGGTACTCGACTCGGAAAACCATGAAAGAAATCGTTAACTTCGGACATACGGTCATCGTTCTTATGTCTGGGATCAGCACTGCCTGGGATCAGCAGACGCAACCGCTGTGGGATGCAGAAAAATCTTAAATTATAGGTAATTCAATGACTTCAGATAATAATTCGCTGTTAGTGCCCAATAAGATCGCATTAGCAACTAAGCCGGAATTACAGCCGCCGCTTACGGAGGAGGGTGACGAGTGGGAAGGGTTTTACGAAGATGATGAGTATGAAGAGTTTTAATGTTGCAGCGTTCCCATATTCCGTACTCATCTTTAAGCGTTGGGGACTCGCAGGATATAGGTCTAACAATGAGTGCTCCGTGTGGGAAGGATAGAAACAGTATGAGTAGTGTCTGGGCGATAGGCAATCATGTGAAGGTACAGGGTATGTCCGATGATTTTAAAATACTCTCTTATGACTTTATCTTGAGCGGCTGCGTTGAAATGATTTTGGAATCGCCTGAAGGCGGTAGAATTTTTTTAAAGCGGAGAAAATCGCAAATCCTAAACGCAGCCGATCAATGCGACACGAGTCAATAACAGAGTGAATAGGTGAAGCGTAAATGAAGACTAATAGGCCTGTGACTAACCGAGAAATCCTGATAAAGGAGGGGGCGCTGTTGGTTAGTCGAACTGACGTGAAAGGAATTATTTCTTACGTCAATGATGACTTTGTCAATGTCAGCGGTTTTACCCGTGATGAACTGATAGGCGCAAATCACAATATCGTCCGTCATCCCGATATGCCGCCGGTAGACTTTAAAGATTTATGGCTGACCTTAAAAGTGCTGAGACCCTGGCAAGGATTGATAAAAAACAGAACCCAATCCGGCGATTATTATTGGGTGGAAGCCACTGTAATACCGGTATTTAAAAACGAAAAAGTTCATGAATACCTTTCGGTTCAGCGCGTAGCATGCCGTGAAAAAGTTGAAAAAAAAGAGCGGCTACACAAGCTGCTTGGCGCCGGAAAAACAGTAAAAAGACCGGCCGGATTAGCCGCAAGGGTCGCCTTAATCAAAGAAACGGATATCAGGAAAAAAATGGCATTTGCGTTGGCGGTGCTCTTGGTACCGGTTTTCTGCTTAATGTACCGGTTGTTTTTAGCGCAGGATTACCCGCTGTTAGCGGGTGTTGCCGCTTCAGCAATGATTGCATTGACGATAAGTTTCGATGTGATCAACAGCTTCACGGCCATGCTAAATAAAACCATCGGTATTTTTTATCATTTGTTCGAGAAAAGGTTTGGCGATGTGCGGGATTTAGCCCGGAATGACCTGGTCGGCGATTTCCAGCGCACCTTATATTCAATGGAGGTGAATCTGGATTTGGCGCAAGCTCGGGAAGATGCTGCAAAAGCTATGCAGGTTAACCAGGCGCTGGGTAACGTTCATACAGGTGTCATTGTGGCTAATAATGATTTTGAAATTATTTATATGAACGACAGTCTTTTGGACATGTTTAAGAAAGCCGGAAGCGATAGCGGTACACCGTTGCCGAATTGCAATACCGATAAACTGATGAGCGGAAAGACCGATAGTTTTTACCGGTATTCCGTTCCTCAACATCAGCCAAACTTAAAGAAACCGTATCGTTCGGAACTCCATATTGCGGGGCACGTAATCAGGTTTTCGATCTGTTCGTTATGAAGCCGACAAGCAATAAACTGCCCGAATAGAACTGCTCGGCAGTTAGACAAATCGCATCGTCAGCACGCCGGAGCGTGGAAACGATGACAACCCGGAGATTGGGAAGCAGAAAAATCTTTGGCGAAATAACCCCTTAAACGCATTCATGAAAATAGAAGAAAAAGTTAATCAATATATAAAACAGTTCAAGAATACTACTGAGCATCTTGACCCGGCGGATGGACGTCTAAAAAAACTGGATATTGACTTCGTCCGAAAACTCTCACGGATTATTGAAACACACCCCCGCATTAAAAACGGGCAGTCGACGCGTATCGCGGAAAAGGCCTTGCTAATTGCGAGTGTGTTTGACATGAGCGCGGAAGAGAAGGGCGATATTCTCTATGCCGGATTGCTGATACAACTCGGCAAGATAAGTTTGCCGGATAGATTGCTGACAACGCCTTTTTATTCAATGTCTATGGTCGATAAATACCGCTATTTAGGACATGCGGTGGACGGTGAAGTTTTATTGCGTGGATTAACGCAGTTTAAAGGCGCTATTACTTTAATCCGCCATCAACACGAACACTATAACGGCCAAGGTTTTCCTGACAGTCTGGTTGAGCACAACATTCCCTTAGGCTCCCGTATTCTCAGCGTGGTCAGCGACTATCTCGCGTATCTTGAGGGGGCAATGACCGGCAAAGTCATGTTCGCCGATGCCGCACTCAGTCAATTAATCATCCAGAAAGAAAGCCATTATGATCCAGAAATTGTCGACGTTTTCGTTCATGTGCTCAGAGGTGCGACCGTTGAAGAACTTAAAGAGATACGCGTTAAATCAAAACTACTCGCGGTGGCCACAGAACAGTGGAGAAAAGGCCTTGTGCTTAATAAGCGAAATAAGCCCCTAAGCACGTCCACGATTGTTGAAATTGCATTGACGCAACTGAAACTGGGCATGAAAGTGGACAGCATCTATTTTGGCAGTGAGCCTTACATTAGAAATTGTATTGTGGATCAATCGATCATTGACAATGTCGCCGCATTAACAAAAAACAAGGGTAAAAATCCAGTCATCAAAATTTTCCTGAGCATGAAATAAGTTATGGCTATTCCTTCGGCTCCGCTCAGGGCAGGCCCTGCCATGCACTATCAGGTAAATGTAAATAGATTTGTGTTGTTCGATGTATTCGCGACTCAACCTGTCTACGACAGACAACGTTGCACTTGAAGCCGATGGATGGTTCTCACGCTGTAGCCTGAGAACAATAAAATTGTGAAATAGAAGCGCCCTTAATAATAAAAAACAGAAGATAGCTCATGAAAATCAATATGCCCGTAACTAACCAAGAAATCCAGATGAAAAAGGGAGGGATCCTGGTTTCACGAACCGATTTAAAAGGAATTATTACCGACTGCAATGATGAGTTTATTAATATCAGCGGTTTTTCCCGTGATGAGCTGATAGGCGCAAGCCATAATATCGTCCGTCATCCCGACATGCCGCCAGCCGCTTTTGAAGATTTATGGACAACGGTAAAAGCGCTTAATCCCTGGCAGGGGATAGTAAAAAACAGGACGAAATCAGGCGATTATTATTGGGTGGAAGCCAATGTACTGCCGGTGTTTAAAAATGGCAAGGTCGATGGATACCTGTCGGTTCGCCGCGCGCCAAGCCGTGAAAAGATTGAAAAAGCGGAGCAGTTATATCAACTGCTTAATGCCGGGAAAGCAACAATAAGACCGACCGGTTTGGCGGCGATGGTTAAATCAATCAAGGAAATAGAACTCTTGAAAAAAATGGCAGGGGTGCTGGCCGTGTTGTTGATACCTGTTTTCTGCTTTATGTACCAGTTGTTTTTAGCGCAGAATTATTTGTTATTGGCCGGTGTTGCCGTGTCGGTAATGATGGCGTCGCTGATCGGTTTTAATGCGCTCCGCAGCCTCTCTGCGATATTAAATAAAACCATCGGTATATCTTATCGATTGGCCGAGAAAAGATTTGGCAATGCCTATGCGTTAGACCGAAATGACCTGATCGGTGATTTTCAGAAAGCCATGTATTCCATGGAAGTGAATTTAAATCTGGATTTGGCGCAAGCCAGGGAAGATGCCGCAAAAGCCATGCGCATTAACCAAGCGCTGGATAATGTTCAGTCCGGTGTGATGGTGGCGGACACCAATCTTGAAATTATTTATACCAACCATAGCGTTAATCGTATGTTCAAGGCTGTCGAGCGGGATATTCGTGAACAGCTGCCTGATTTCAATGCCGATAAACTGCTGGGTTCGAATATCGATAGTTTTCACCAAGATCCCTCGCATCAGCGTCGCCTGCTGGCCGAGTTAAAGGAATCGTGTAGATCGGAACTGCTTATCGGCGGCCAGCACATGAATGTTATTGCCAGCCCGGTTATCAATGCTGAGGGTGAACGCATCGGTTTTGTCGCCGAATGGCAAAACAACACCCAAGAGGTTCTAATTGAACAAGAGATTGGGCAGGTAGTGCAGGATGTTAAAGCGGGGGACCTGAGCACTCGCATTTACATGGGCGATAAACAAGGGTTTGCCAAAATTCTGTCGTCCGGCATTAATGAATTGACCGATGCCATTGAACGTGTGTTGAGTGACGTTAGCAGGGTGATGGAGGCTATGGCTGAAGGTGATTTAACTACCGCCATCACTAATGATTATCAAGGCATCTATGCGGAATGCAAGAACAATATCAATGGCACCCTAATCAACTTGAGCAATTTCATTGTCCAAATCAGGGATTCGGCTGATTTTATAGACAGCTCATCGCAGGAAATAGCCAGCGGTAATGACAATCTGTCCCAGCGTGCCGAACAACAAGCGGCCAGCCTGGAACAAACCGCCGCCAGTATGGAACAACTCGCCACCACCGTAAAAGATAATGCAGGGAACACGCACCGGGCCCATCAAGTTGTTAATTCAGCAAGCCAATTGGCGCAAAAAGGCGGCGAGATCGTTAAGTCGGCGATCATTGCCATGCAGGATATTAATGACAGCAGTAATGAGATTGCCGAGATTATCGGTGTGATTGATGAAATCGCCTTTCAAACCAATCTCTTGGCTTTAAACGCAGCGGTAGAAGCGGCCAGAGCGGGAGAACATGGGCGCGGATTTGCGGTGGTGGCAACCGAAGTGCGTAATCTGGCTCAACGCAGTGCCAATGCCGCCAAGCAAAGTAATGACCTGATTCAGAACAGTATGCAAAAAGTCCGTGCGGGAACGGCATTCGTTAATGAAACAGGTATTGCGTTAACTGAAATTGTCAACAGTGTCGCACAAGTCGGTGAAATTGTTGCGCAAATTGCAAACGCCAGCGCAGAGCAGACGGCGGGTATCGATCAGGTCAATCAGGCGGTTTCGCAAATGGATGATATTACTCAGCAAAATGCGGCTTTAGCGGAACAAGCGGCAGCGAGTAGTATTTCTATGCATGATCAGTCTACCAATATGAGCAAGTTGCTCGGTTTCTTTAAAATAAATTCGAAGGCTGCCTCCTCGCAGCCAGTTAAAACTGCCGGGTATAGTAAGGTGCTGGTAGCGCCGGTAAGAGCAACAGCGAAAAAACCTGTAGCCTCATCGAGTAAGCCCAACAGCGATATTAGCGACGAATGGGAAGAGTTTTGATAATGAAGCAAAAATAGGTATGCCCTGCAAGGCACTGCGACTTGAATACCGCAGTTTTATGATGATTGAGGGGAATTTGTGTGACGAAGATCGAGCAACTTGAAAGTGAAATAAAGGAAAAGACCAAAGAATTAAACATAAGTTTGAAGACCCAAATTTTGTTGCGTGAAAGACTGAAAAGCAACACTAAGACGCTGGGAGAAGTCTTAGACCAGCTTAAGGCGATAGAAGCCTATTTAGAAAATTCAAACGAATATGTTTATAAGCTAAAGCAGGAAAACTTGAAGCTTAAATTATCATGCGACGAATGGGTGAAGCGAGCTATAGAGCTTGAGTTTGAGGTTTTAAGTGCACGTGATGCGGCAAAAGAATAAGCAGTTGTATGGAATTTACACCCTAAAAAAATATGCACCTCTATGACATCCTCTCATTCAAAACTTATTTTTGTCGCAATGCTGTCGGTTTTATCGAATGGCTGCGCCCAGTATTCCGGCGGTCCGGATTGTGCCGCCCCTGTCAATGCAAACTATGTCCCTGTCAGTACAAATTATCCTGATATTGGTAAGCATGAACCGGAATATTATCTGGTAAAAAAAGACGATACCTTGTATGCAATATCGCTACTGTTTGATCTGGATTATGGGCAATTAGCACGATGGAACCAGATCGCTCCGCCTTCTTATACGATCAGAATAGGTCAAAAAATAAGACTTTCCGACCCGATTTGGAAAAAAAATTCGGATTTAGGAAGCCGTGGAAAGTAAAGCCTGGTTAAGCGTATGCGCTGGCAGAGATACGTAATCGCCGCAGCACGCTTTGACTTTGCGAGGAAAACGATCGTTTGCGCAACGCTGGTCTAGTCAATGTTAAATGCAGGGTTGTATGTTGCACAAAGGTATTGCGATTGCACAGCAAATGGCAATCGGTTTGTGCAAAAAGAAATCCAGTGCCGATTAGTGTTTGCAGGCAAATATAGGGCTTACAGTTTTCCGTATGCAGCTGAAATTATAAATAAATACGAATCACATGATTCGAAATTGGACTGCTGTCTGATGAAAAGCAGCCAAGCGTATCAGGCAGGTTGCGGAAAAATGTCACCGACAACCATAGTATGGATTGTGGTTTTTGCCCCTCTCTCCTCGCAGGATGCCTACATGGATACAGGTTAGTAGAGCACTAACGGTAGGCGCTTTACGACTGCACGGATGCAGGAGGTAGAGCAATGCAGGAGCTATTGCCGAGGCAATGCAGGAGCAAGTGTTGAGTGGCTGGGGTGAGGGCGATCAAAAAGCGCAAATCGTTGTTTTTCAAAGTTTAAATCTAGTCATGTTTCGCGTCGTATAAATGATAGCGGTTTTTCCCGGTCTGCTTGACGACATACATGGCCTGATCGGCTTGGCGCAATAGCGTATCGCCGTCCTCGTTGGCAGACGTATGAAAAGATACGCCAATGCTGGCCGACACCGCAACTTCATGACTGCCGATGACTATCGGCAGAGCGATAATTTCCAGAATGCGGTCGAGAATTTGGCCGCACTCCCGTTCTCCGGCAAGATCATTAAACAACACAACGAATTCATCTCCGCCCAGTCGTGCCAAGGTATCGCCCGCGCGCAACGCTTCTTGCAGGCGACGGGACACTTCCACCAGTAATTGGTCGCCGGCCTCGTGTCCGCACCGGTCGTTGACCTGCTTGAAGCCGTCAAGGTCCAAGTAGCAGACGAACAGCATCCTGCCGCTACGTTGCGCCTGCGCGATGGACTGAACCATACGATCGGCCAGCAAGCGCCGGTTAGGAATGCCGGTCAGCGCATCGTAATAGGCGACTTGGCTCAGCTCGGCCTCATGTGCTTTGAGGTAGCTGATGTCGGAAAATACCCCGACATAGCGTCGCACCCGACCATCATCGTCGCAGATGGCTGCAATCGAGAGGAGCTCCGTAAAAACCTCACCGGACTTTCGCCGGTTCCAAATCTCGCCACGCCAAGTTCTATTCTGCTTCAGAGCTTGCCACATTTTTGCATAATAGGTCTTGTCCTGTTGTCGCCCCGAATTCAGCATCTTGGGGTTCTTGCCGATCACTTCTTCGCGGGTGTAGCCTGTAATCTGGGTGAATGCCGGGTTAACGTTCAAGAAAACATTGTTTGCATCGGTGATCATGATGCCTTCCTGGCTGTTGTCGAACACGCCGGCAATGATGCGCAGGTCTTCCTCCGCCCGCTTGCGTTCGGTGATGTCGCGAAAATACCAGACGCGTCCGTAGTACCGGCCGTCCGCTCCGGTGGC
>Ga0265297_10004848_pt1 | contig 21361 bp, 18 predicted proteins | sample Munlanlwell13791_FD_192502 | JGI IMG/M metagenome (GOLD analysis project Ga0265297, IMG submission 192502) | Leachate microbial communities from a municipal landfill in Southern Ontario, Canada - Leachate well 137-91 | ecosystem: Engineered > Solid waste > Landfill > Unclassified | place...
GACTTGATTTGGATATCTTCATGATTAGATGGTATCATATCGGCTCCGCTCATTCATCCACGGGCATAGCCCGTGGTATTCTGCAAGGAGGTATAAAAAAAGCCCTGTGCCGATGTTCTGGCACAGGGGTGATCAGTCGTGGTAAGGCGAGGCCTTCAGCCTGCTTGAAGCGAGATGATCGGGTCATTGAGCGCGATCGGCTCGGTGTAGAGCCGGCTGTACTCGCCACCCGCCTCCTCGGCGTTGATCGCAGCCTCCCTCTCCAGCCCTTCGCGGATCGGGTCTTCCAGACCGGCCAGGAACTTCGTCTTCCAGTCGGCATCCGACGAGCGGATGCTTCCGACGGACTTGGCGACCTTGAGGCGGAACAGATTGTCGGCCTTGGCCTCAAGAACCATCGCCGTCGCCGCTTTCCAGGCGATAGCGTCAACACTGCCGTCAGTCCAGGTTGCTGTCTGGAGATCCTGCCCGGCTTGAGCGAGACGCCTCTCCAACCGCTTCCCGAGCTCGTCGTTCGACGGCGAGTTCGGTCGAACCTGGATCAGTTCCTCGACCCTACTCTCGGTGTCCCGTTCGATCAGGGTATTGGCGCCGGCGACGAGGCGTCCAACGTACTCCTTGCGGCTTTCGCCGTTCGGCTTAAGCCATTGCAGAGCAGTTTCGAGCTTGCCGGCAACGTCTTCTCCCCCAGTTTGCGTACCGCAGTACTTGTGGTACTGGGCTTGCGACGCCGCCTTGAGGGCGGCGAAACCGGGGTTGCCGTGAGTGAGAAGCTGACAACGATAGGCGTTCATGCGGGCCAGCTTCCTGGCCGCAATGACGCTCAACCGCCCGCTCTCGATGGAAATCGCGTCGTCGTAGACCAGCCCCGCCAAATTGAACTGGCTCATGCCGGCTACAACGCCGACCTCCGCGGCAGTCTGCGGCTCGCTGTTGTTGGTCAAAACGACAATCGTCGCGCCGAGAACCAACAGAATTCCGGCAACCAATAGTCCTCGTGCCATTTCTGGCCTCCTCCCGGGGTGTACCCGAGTTCATGATCTTTGAGTAATCGCATTATACCAAAAATAGGCTTGAAAGTCAAGCCTATTTTACATTCTTTCAATATAGAATTTTAGAGTTTAATCTCGTAAGTCGCGTCTACCACTCCGGCCGGAACGTCAACATATGCTGGATTGATCACCCGGTTATAGCCATAATTATCAGTCATCTGGAAATAATATCTCCCGGGTGTTCCGTTCCAATATCCAATAGAACAATTAGCGGGGGTCCTATACCAATCAGTCCTTCGTCCATCCGGACCAGTTAAATAAAAGTGTCCCCACCACCAAACATTACAATCGGCTGCACCATTTTGACTTGTGATGTGAAAGCTGAACGTCCCGCCGTCGTTTGGCAGTATTGTGAGATTTGTAGTATTACCTCGAGTTACTGAGAAAGAACTTATCACACCTGACCCTCCAAGCAATACAACGTCTTTTTCTTGACCGTCCGGCATATAATATTTGGCAGTAAAGGTTCCCACCTGCACAACTCCGCTAACTTTTCCACCGGTAGCGGCGAGATCAAACTGCCTATCAACGCGACCATTGCGGATTAAAGCAATTTTTCCTGATTTAAGCGTATTACCATCCGTTCTTTGCGCATCCGTAGTTGAGCGCCAGAAAACACTCGCTTCGACTCTGCCGGTATCATTAGGATCGTCAACAACAATTGTCATATTTAGATTTGGAGCGGTAACATTAACACTCGGGCTAACCGTTCTATACCAACGTCCGGTTGTTTGATCGGTCACCTCAACCGGCACCCAGCCCTTTTTGACATTATTGATTGTAAAGCGACCATCGCTCGAAAGGGCAGCGTCTTCCCAGATTTTTACGATCAAGTTCGGCATTAGCTGACCAGAGGCATTTTTCACAGTTCCAGAAATCACAACTAAATCCGACTGTCTAATGTTTGACCATGAAAGAAATCTGGCAAAAGCAGTGCGGAAGTTCTGATATACGTTGTTGATATAGGTCTGAACTTGTGTCGCGTTGTAGCTGGAATTATTTCTAAGGAACTTAACATTAAATTTCAAATACGAGTACATTCTGGAGATGTAAACATTTGGGGTCGAGGCTATGTGATCAACAATAACATTGTAATCTTCACTCGAGATTTGCGCACCGAACGTGTTTATGGCAACAAACTTGTAGCTAAAGTCATCAACAATTACATGCTTTGGAATTGTATAAGAAAAGTTTTGCCCGCTCTTGTTCATCTCCATGTAGAGATCCGGCGCATTCGGTCGCTTAACGGCAACGAAAACCTTTTGAATCTGGGCAACCGAGTCGCTACCAATTTCGGCTGATACCGAATAATCGCGATCCGTTCTGGCATGAGCATTGGCGTCGGCCGCATACGCTACTCCGCCGGATGAAGCCCGACCGGAAACTCCGCGGAAGTAAGTCCTTGAGACCTCGCTGGTAACCTTTTGAATTCGATTAATCGAACCCATTTGAGCTTTGCTAACCCAGTAAATCGGTGGAGAATCGGCAGAGCTGCTGGCCTTATACAATCCGCGGCCGTTAGTAGCCATTAGCATAAAGCAGTGACCGCCATGAGTATTACCGGCAATTGGGTTATGTATTCCGGCCGATTCTCTACTGCCTGAGTGGACAAGCACAGGTATGCCAGCGGCAAGCAGGGAATCAACCTGATCCCAATCAGTATCTGTGACCCTGATGGTGGTGCCATATTTGGCTCTAAGCAATTCAGCTAACGCCGGGAAATTATTCATCATCATTAACCTTCTACCACCAGTCAAGTTGAACAGAACACTCGGATTCATACCTACACCATCAAATTTATCATTCGGGTAATAGAACTTCACGGCATTGGACATGGCGGTTAAGCAACAACCTGCACCTGCGATCGTATTCTCAAACTCCGGATCTGAAACATATTTGCTTGCCCAGGGCTCAGTTCCCTGCTGCATCGAAACGAGATCATCAGCATTTTTTAGCGCATTGACGTCCCATGGAAGTTTATAATAATTAATTGTCTTCCCGGGAGCTGTGGCGCTTAAACTATAAACACTATCTCCACCCTCAGGGATTAATCCTTGTGGCACGCCATTAACAATTATTATTGAAGCTTCTTTACGCCAGCCATTAAAGGTCGCCGATCCGGTCTTCGAGTCGGTTGGTATCTCCTCGCTTGTAATCACATATCCGGATTGATCGGGTGAGCTTGGTGAACGTAGCGATTGAAGCTGGACATTGACATTGCTCAACGGTCTTGGAGCTGACTTACCCTCAAGAACAGGGCTGCCAGTGGAAATTGGACGGTATTTTTTCTCTTGTTGAGTCAAAGTAATCGTTACATTTCTTGTAGTAATGGCAGGATCATTTGGATCTCCGGCGAAAAACTGGAAATCTCTACGGATCAATACACCCTGGCCGCGAGTTAAAGTGATTCTATAACCTTTGTGTTTTGATGCGGTTTTAGATGGTCCATTGTGGCCGGTCAGGACTATTGTTTTAGTAGTGCCGTTTGGCGCATCTCCAAACACAGCGGTTTCGTCAAGCTGCAATTTATATTGGTAGGTCTGTGCATCAGTAAAAACACTTGGGCCGATCGGAACCACCTGAAACCACGAGCCGAGAGTAGCAGGATGAGCAGCCGACACCTCTGCTCCAGCGATACCACTTGCTTGACCGGTAGCATCGATATTTTGTACATAGCCCATTATTGTGATTTGGCTTCCAGTATTCTCCTCTAGCAAAAAATTAATTATTTGAACCGGGCTGAGACCAAATCTGATTGAGACCATTTCAGCCGAATAGATAACATTTCGACCATTTATAACCACGGGGTCCGGAATGGCCACTAACATATATTCCTTGGCTAGATCTACTCTGCCTTTCAAGCTACCAGAATTGTATTTTCCGTCAATCGAGTTTGTTCTAGGCTGGAAAATTATTGAACCAGCTTCATCAAACTCACCATTAGCCTTGATTGGAATTAATTTCACTGTCGAAACCAATGCCCGACCAGATTTAGTCTTAACCGTGCCACTTACTCTGACGTCAGAATCATTGATTGACCGAAGAATAAAGTCTTTTTTGCAAACCGACTTACCACCAACAACCACAATATCACTTTGTTTAATTTCTTCTGTGTTGTTTTCGTTCTCATCTTTGGTGCTGTTATTATTTTTATCGAAATAATAACCAACTTTATTTATTTGCATCGTCAACTTTTCGATTTTCGAATCAGGTCTGGCGATATTATACAAGCCGGTGAAACGGTAGTTATGATTTGAGCCGTTGTCTAGGGCCTGGGTTTTCGTCGAATTCTGTTTTTTCGCAGCCCTAAAGAGATTGCAGTCGGAATCTCCCTCGCAGAAAACCAGAACTTCAGATTCTTCCAGATGATAAGTGTTGGTATTGGACGGATTCGTTACAAGCCCCTGTAACTCAAACTCATTTGTTTGAGGTACATATGCAGGATTTTTTCTTAACTTGATGTCAAGCAGATAAACTCTACCAAGTCCGGCAACATCTGTAATATGACTTGTTGAGTCATCCCAAATTAGTGGATCTGGTAGAGGTGGTAAATAAGCTTGATTCCCGCCGTTACTTGCGGCATTAACATAAACCCGGTGAGAGCCGGCAATATTAGTAAATTTTCCACTGACAGTGTTTGGTGTAAATGAGTTGCTCGAACGTTCGACTCCGCTTTGACCCTCGATTACTACAGGTATACCATCAACCATCTTTGCACTGTTCCTATTTGGACACGTCTGTGGATTGCATGTCGCATCATCGATACTGACTTTGAAATAGACATTATGAGCTAGTTTCGCCAATCTAACGTCTCGAATAGTTTTTAGTTCATAAATTGAGCTTCCCGAGCCGACAATAGTCGTGTTTGTAATTACATTTTCATCAGTTAACCGAATTTCGGTGCTACTGTAACCTGAACCACTTGGAGGAGAGAATCTCAGCCACAACTCAGTAAGATTGGCGCGGGTAATTGCTGGTGAATTATCAGGAATTAGGTAGTTCTTGCCATTGTTGTAAGTACCGGCTGTTCTGCTTCGCTCGGTTGCAATAACCTGATTACTGGTCAGCTTCTTGTCTACCAACTCAACTAGCACCTGATCGAAAGCACTGCCGTTATCGTCCTTCAAAACACTGCCGGTAAATTTATATTCGGGGAGATCTTTTTCCAGGGTCATTGCCAACGCATGAGCCGCGTGATACTGAATGACATTCGCAGAGGTTACTCCCAACAAACCAAGAGTTGTGGTTTTTGATTTGTAGCCGGGCGCGCTAGCAGTAATCTGCCAAGATGGAATACTAGAGGCGTTGCTATTGGTATAGGGGATATTTTGAATTAGATATTTGCCGTCAGCACCAGTGGTTCCATATTGGCCATTAGTCAGCACCGCGGTTGCTCCCGAGATAAATTGGTGCGTAGATTGGTCAACTACATGACCATCCAGAGAAAATGTTCCTTCGGTGTCACCGCCTCCGCCGCCAGAACAATACAGATAAATAGGTGTGTGATAATAGGTTTGACCCGGCACAACATTAATCACCAAGGGCGGGCAATTAGTCCCATCCATATAAAAACCAATCGTAGTTGTCGTTGTCAGGTTGGTGACAGTATAAGTCGCCTGGGAAAGTTGATTGGTCACGGCCCAAGTATATTGGTCACGACTGTTTCTAATCGCTATGTTTGGTCCAACCCCATTTGCGCTAGTGGCGGAATTGTAGGCATCGAATTGAACTACTGAATTTTGGCCGATTGCTTTCGGAGCTAGCTGCTGAGTTGTCTTTACAACCGTATCAGCAAAGGTTTTTAATTTGCCGGTTTTAGCCAGTCCAAAAATCGTACCGCCAAAAATGACAACGAAAATCACGACAAGTGCCGGGATGACCAGGCGCCTGTTTTTGACATTCTTCAAAAACTTAAAAAACTTCATTTCCCCTCGAAAATTAGAGTGCGATTAAAATTTTGCGGATCAGAGCAGTTTTCCCCTCATGTGTATGCTTATTTTAGCATTATCAGGGTCAAAAATCAATGGGGGGGGTCGAGGTGCTAATTAACTTCTATAACCCTGGCTTTTGTCAAGAGTTCGGCGGAGAGATGTTCGCGGTCAGTAGTGGTAATAACAGTTTGATAGTTCTCGATTAAATGATACAAATGTGCTCGATGATCAGCATCAAACTCAGAGAAAATATCATCTAAAAGCAGAATTGGTGGAGTGCCGTTTTCCAAATATTTCAGCTCGGCCATCTTTAGCGCCAAAACTATGCTTCTTAACTCCCCCCTCGAGGCGTATTTTTCCGCTTCCAAACAGTCTAGTTTAAACTGCATGTCATCGCGATGAGGCCCCGAAGTAGTCAATCCGGCGGCGATGTCGATACCTCTTTTTGCCCTTAATTTGGCGGCAAAATCGCCTTCTGCTTTGGCGTGGTAAATTATCTTAACAATCGATTTCTTAAGGCCGGAAATTGTTTGATAAAAACCATTGATCTTAGCTGAAAAATCCAAAGCTGCCTGCTTGCGAGCATCAGTTATTATTTTAGCCGCGACAGCAGCTTCATCATCCCAAAAATCGAGTTGACTTGAGTCAACTCGCCCTGAGCTTGTCGAATGGGCCCCCTCACCTTGCAATATTTTTAACAAGCCATTGCGCTGAGTTAAAATTTTTTTATAATCTTGGAGTGCTCTAAGATATTTATGGTCACGCTGAGAAATTACGATGTCTAAAAACCGCCTCCTTTCTTTTGGCTCACCTTTAATGATATCTAAGCTCTCGGGAGAAAAAACAACCGAAGGCAAAAGTCCGACAAAGTCAGCGACTTTGCGCTTGATCCCCCGCTCTTTGACTTGAAAAGTCAGTCTTGGACTTCTTTGGATAAAGACTTCGAGCTCGTCGCCTACCACCCGGGCAAAATCCTGACCGAATTTAATTAATTCCAAACGGTTGTCGCCACGAAACGACCGGCAGGATGAGATCAGCTCGATTGCTTCAAGAACATTGGTCTTCCCTGCTCCGTTTTTGCCGACCAAAACCGTGATCTCCGACAACTCGAGATCAAATTTAGTGTGATTGCGATAATTTGTCAGCGACAAATGTCTTAACACAATTTAAAATTTAAAATTTAAAATCAATTTAAAAGATCAAATTTTAAATGTTTAGAACATTAAATCATTTAAGAATTTATTTTAAATTGAAAATTGCAAAATTAAAAATTATTCTTCTACCCGCAGCGGCATGATGATATAAACAAAGTCCTTGGTTTTTTCCGGCCGAATCACTCCGGCGGAGAATTTATCATTAACCTCAAAAAACAACTTCTTTTCAGGTAAAACCGAGAGAATATCACTGATATACTTGGCGTTAAACGCTATTTCCTCGGAATCGGCCGAGATGGTGGCTGAAACTTTCGACACATTGTCCCCTACCTGATCGGCAACGGAAGTAATAACCAACTCACTACCGGCAAACTTTACTTTGATATTGTTTCCGCCTTGTCTGGCAAACAATGAAGCCATTTTAACGGCTGATGAAAACTCTTTAAGATCAAGTTCGGCTTGGGATTTAAATGCAGTTGGAATGATTTGTTTGTAATTCGGGAAAGCGCCTTCAATCAGGCGCGAAATTACTAAAGTGTCTAAAAGTGAAAATGATACCTGATTATCGGTAGCAGATATTGCGATCTTTGAGTCTGATTCCACAGAAGAGGCGATACGTAAAACCTCTTGCATGGTTCGCTGGGGAACGATAAACTCCTTCTCAACAGCCAGGCCGGGAACTTCAATTTTCTTTTCCGCCAGCCGATAACTATCGGTAGCAACCAAGAGAAGCGTATTGGCTTCAAATTTGAAGTAAATTCCGGCCAACACCGGCCTGGTGTCGTCGGTGGCCGCCGCAACGATGACCTCGGAAATCGCCCGAATAAAATCCGCAGCCGGCAGCTCAACTAAATTGTCGTTGGAAATTTCCGGCAAAACCGGGTATTCGGCAGGATCGATGCCTTTTATGTTGGCTTCATACCGCTGGCTTTTAAGGTGTAAGGTGGTAGCTTTCGATTCCAAATCCAGATTCTCATCAGAATTATTGGCAATAAACTCGGAAAGCAGCCTGGCAGGAACAGTCAAAGCGCCTTCCTCATCAACCTTGGCACCTATTGACGTCATAACCCCGATCTCAAGGTCGGTTGCCGATAATTTAAGCTGGCCCGACTTGCCCTCAAGATAAATGTTAGATAAAACCGGTAGAGTTGTCCTTGACCCAACTATCCGGGACACAATCGAAAGCCCCTTGTTTAACTTCTCCTGTGTGCATGAAATTTTCATATTTCTCCTACAATATTACTAATATATTTCAATTGCTTAATTTGATGATTTAAAATTAGTAATTTTAATTTTTTTAATAATATTTTTATCGAATTTTTAATGCACCCTGTGGATAACTCGTCGTATATATTTTAGCCGTTTTTCAGCTCAAAATGGTCTGTTATCATGGTGACTTATCCACAGGCCTGTGGATAACTTTTGGACTTATCCACAGTTTTTTATCCGATGTGGATAACTACTGTTTTTTATCTAAAAGTTATCCACAATTTTCTCAGTTATCCACAATTTATCAACCCTATTAATCCACAAGTTATCAACTACTAAAATTCTTATTTGAAGTCGGTTTCTAAGTTATCCACACTATCCACAGGCTTATTATTATTATGATTGGATATAATAACTACTAACCCTTAAAAACAGCCTGTTAATAACTTATTCAAAAATCGTCTCTTTTAAAAGTTCAATTTCATCTTTTAATTGTTTAGATGAATTTATCTCTTTGGAAATTGATTTACAACCGTACATAATAGTTGAATGATCTTTTCCTCCTAATTCTTGGCCAACGTCAGGATAAGACATACCGACAATATTATATAAAAGATACATAGCAATCTGGCGTGGTTTAATTACCTCCTTATTACGTTTTTTTGATACTAAATCTTCAATCTCAATGTTATAAAATTTCTCAATCGCTTTCATCACTTTGTCTGCAGAGATAATTTGGCGCTTTCCGCTTCTGTTAATTGACTCAGACAAGACTTTCTCTGCTGTCGCCAATGAAGCAGGTTCACCAATTAGATCAATATGGGCAAAAAGCTTGTTCAGTAAACCCTCAAGCTCACGAATACTGGAATCAATATTCTTTGCAATATACTCCAAAATTTCATCATTTATATCTTTGCCGGCGATGGCACACTTATCCTTGAGAATGGCCAGACGCATCTCGTAATTTGGTGATTGAATATCGGCCACCATTCCCCACTCAAACCGGCTGATAAGCCTTTTTTCAAGACCTTTAATCTCCTTTGGCGGCCTATCTGAGGTTAAAACAATCTGATTGTGTTTTTGGTGAAGATGATTAAAAGTGTGAAAAAATTCTTCTTTGGTTCCTTCTTTGTTGCCGAGAAATTGAATATCATCAATGATTAAAACATCAACATTCCGGTAGTGATCCTTAAAATCTTTGGCCCGACCGCCGCGAACTGAATCAATGTATTCGTTGGTAAAAGCTTCACAGGTGGCGTAAAGCACCTTTGTTTTGGGCTTCTTTTCAAGAGCTTCATTACCGATGGCTTGAGCTAAATGAGTTTTCCCCAGTCCCGGATCACCGTAGATAAAGAGGGGATTGTAACTTTTCCCGGGTTTTTGAGCTGCGGCACGGGCGGCGGCATTGGCCAATTGGTTTGAAGATCCGACAATAAAACTTTCGAAAGTATAATCATCATTTAAACTGTCGTTTTTGGGTTTATCCACAGGTTGTGACCGGCTGTTGATAACTTCGGAGTTATCCACAGGGTTGTGGATAACTGCCGGAATCTTGCTGTTTTTTTCAGCACTTTTTCCTTTAGTTGAAACTTTAAATTTTATTTCCTCAATCGGCTCGTCGGCATGTTTGGAAAGGGCATTTTTAATTTCTTTTACGTAATGTTTTTTTAAGTAGTCCTCAATGAAAAAAGATGGCACCCCGATTGTAAAAACTCCTTTTTTGTAATCCAAAATAAACGTGCTTTTAAACCACGTTTGAAAGTTAGCTTTTGAAATTACCACCTCTAATTCCCCAAGCGCCGTAGACCAGATTTTCTCGAGGTTTTTATCCATTTTGGTCCTTGGAATTATCGTACTAAAAACATAGCAAGTTATCCACAGGCAGTGCAAGTTGCGATTTTAGATTTAAAATTTGGGAGTTTGAAATCCTCAACAATGGAGTGATTATTTTAACCGTTTCATAAATTAAAAAGGCCACCCCCCCGAAAGGGGTGGCACTGATCGGTTGTGTTCGTGAGGGGTAGATGGCCCCCCACGAACACTCTACGCAGGGCCTTCGATGAAGAGGCGGCCCCTTACCCCTGTTGCGGTCTGGTATTTCTCGACCACCGCCATACTCCTCTCGTTCCAGCGTGGAGTGTCCTCCCAGCAACGGGTGACCCCCTCCATTAAGAGAATTACCCGGTGGGAGAGGTTATCCCCCTCCCAAAAGGAGACGACGATCTTCGTCTCCCCCGAGCTCCCCTCGAAAAGGGAGCCGTCCGGCTTTCTTATCTCCGCACGCTTCCCCCGCGGGACCGGATAGGCCTCCTGATGCAGGAGACCAAACCCCGACATCCTCCACTGGCTGTCCTGCCAGGCGGGTTGCCATTCCTCCTCCCCCTCACGACACCACTCGACCCTAGGATATGTTCCCGGGTCGTGGCGACTGATGAAGTTCCCCGCCACAACAGAGGCGGAGAAATCCGACTTGACAATGATCCCCCCTACCCGGACTTTGATGTCCGGGCAACTTTCAATGTACTTCTTCCCTTCCAGCAGGCCCGCCAGTTCCTGCTGGAGTATAAGAGTCCTGTACCTCAGCCGCTCGAAGCGGTTGGGGTCAACCCGCTCGATCCGGGCAACCCACTCGGGGTTGCCCATGATCTCTTGGTCGATATGCTCGATAAGGTTCGCCTTGTAGGCGATCCTCTCCTCGAGCGCCTGCAGTCGCAGTCTCCGAGGAGAGGTGATCTCCTCGGAATCGATAACGACTCTGTGGGCGAAGCCCGGCCCGGCCCGCCATGATCCGGCGGGGCTGAGGATCTGCCGGTACGTCTCCTTGCCGCTCCCCGAGCGGCGGATTACATACCCCCCTTCAAAGGTAAAGCTCCCCATTCCCGAAGGGACAGCCGTCCCCTCGGGCACCTCGTAGTACCCTTTCCCCAGTCCCCACATTGTAACGATCCCCTGCTCGTCTACGCTGAAACTGATGTTTGCCATTTTAATCTCCCTCTTGCCGATTACCAAGTTGGCTCTTGGAATCGACGGGTATTACCGCACCAAGCGCGGATTGTCGAAACAGGCCTACGCCCATTCCCGAAGCCGATATATATCAGCCCCAGGAAGGGCGCTCCGATGTAGCTGGTCGGCTAATCGGAGCATGCGACTCGTGTTTTTATGGATAAAACACCAAACCGATTTGTACCCTGCCTGAAGGCAGGAACCTTCAGCCTTTCGTTTGCTCTAACGCGGCAGACAGGGAGGCAATTCCCTTTCCGGCAGCCATGAGCCGGAATTACGTTTTTGCCATCAGCTTCGACTAGCTGGCGGCTTCTGCAGATTCTCCGGAAATGGTCCATACAGAATGATCCGGTGGATTTCCTTGGGGTTTTCGCCACCAAAGACTTTCTCAGCCGGCGTCCCCCACTGTTCCATCTTGGGGGTATCGCTTGGCTTGAACCGGATAATATCTGCTCTTACAGCCTGCACCCACAAGCCATCCTTGCTATCCCTAAGGACATAGATGACCGTGCCCTGATGGATACTCTGGTAGCCATCGGAGTGGCTAATCCAGAACCATTGGCCGCCGGGTCCCATGGCCAGAGGAGCTGAGAATAATAGCACCGACTTGGCTATCGTCTCATCTTTCTGTTTCTGAATATCCCCCATTTTTGGCGGACACCCTGTCAGGGCGACAGAGAGCACAGCCAGAAGGATAATACAGAAAATATTTTTCCTCATTTCATTTTTCCTCCTTCCCTCTGTACCCCTGCATGGCTTCAGGGAGGTCTGCTTGCCTTTGCTCCAACCGGTACTGTGATACCTGAGTAAGTAATTACACTCAGTATCATCTGGCTAATATATCTCTCTCTTCTCATCACCTCCTAGGTGTCGAGAGAATGTATTAGCTTTCCCAATCTTTGCTTATCCCTCTCTTGAGGGCCCCACAAGGGGATGCTCTACTAAACTCACAGGAGCTAAGTAGAGTCATAGCTTTATCCCCCTAAGGGGGAATGGCCGGACTTCGGCACAGTACTTCTCTTTGAAACTCGATATTGCTATCAAGCCCCAAAGGAAGTGCTGGAGCCCGGTGGGACTCCAGCGCGGTCCTCACATTATTTGTATAGCGCCAGCAGTCGGCGCACCGCCCTTTCCCGTTTCTGATCTTTCGATCAGAGTCAGGAAGAGCGTTCTAATCCTGTTGGGGATTAGAGCCGGCTCTTATGAGGCATCTGCCCCATATAGTGAATGGTCGATGCTATCTCAGTTTTCGCCTTCCGGTCGAACTCGGGCTGCCTCAGCTCGTCGCAATTGACGAGCTGAGGCACCGGAATAGCGCTTGGTGATTTTTACAGAGGCACCAAGACCTCTCAGTCAGGCTAGCTGACAACCTCGGCGGTTACCGCCTCGGCTTCTTCAGCCAGACGGGTGTACTCCGCCGCCAGGCGGCGGTAGTACGTACCGAGATCCTCCCCGCCGAGGATCCGGCAACCGGAGTCAGAACCTCCGGTCGAGTAGCAGTAGTGCCAGACCTCCACGACGACGAAACCGTCGGGGACTTCGAGAGTCCCCTCAACCCCCCCCTCCGCATCAAAGACCCCATTCTTCCATGGAGCAGCGTCCATTAAGGACGCTGCTGTTAACCATGGCGCCGTCTCCGGCGTCGTGCTCGCGAGGATCTGCTCGAGGTGCTTGGACCCTCGTGCGGAGGCCGCAAGGGGGGCTGGCACGAGACGGGGGGCGATCCTCCCTGTCGACGGTACACACCCTTCCGGGGTGTGTACCGAACCGAAATGAACCACTACCTTTTTCATCTGCTGCCTCCTTTAGCTAGCCGGGCTTAAGCCCAACAATCCGCAGAAGCGGTTTACTAGCTGGGGGAGAACAGATTCCTTTCCTTAGCATCCAGGCTTGCGCCTGTCCCGAGAGCCGATTCAAAATCAGCTGCAAGGGAGGGCGAAACCTGAAGCTGGCGTTTCGGCCGGCGCTTAAAAGCGCCGTTTCGTTGTTATCAGCTAGATTGTTAAGGTTCCAGCTAATCTTCTTTGGAAGATTGCTCCTCCCGGTGCCTCAACCATTTATCTTAACAGGCGATTATAGCATACGATATCATTTTTGTCAAGTACGCGCGGGGATTGACTTGAAATTACATATTATGTATTTTTGATTAAACTAACCAATTTTAAGGTCAGAATTAATTTACGGAAGGAGAACCAATGATTATGGATTCAATGGCCGGGGCCGGAATGCCATCGGCTGAAGTTGAGGGTGTGAAGGAAATTTCCGGTGAGGAAATGGAACAGCTTATTGCCGACTTGCGCGACGCCATTCAGGCAAAAAAGGATCTTGAAAGGCAGAGAGAGCGGGCCGGCGCTAAAGTCGATTCGGCAGTTTTAACAGCCTATAACGAAGTTAATCGAAGATATAGAGAGCTGTTGACTCAAGTTAAGGATGCGGAAGCCAATCTTAAACAAGCCGGTTGGATAACTTCAAATGAAGGTGGTTTCAAAATTGAACTGGCAGTGTCAAAGGCCGGTAATAAAATTTTTAAAGTTACAGATACTTACGGCAAAGTCCCGGTTACTGTTGGCCAGGCGTTTTCGGTCGATCCGAAGTTGCGAAGTACGATTCCTGAGGCAATTCGCGACTCAATAATCAATCAATTTACTTACGGTGAAGGTAATATTGCCAAAGAGCGCTACGCTGATATTCCTGAAGGTGATTTGACTGTGGATACTACTTCTGAATCATCCGAAGAAACCAATAACCAACCTGCCGAAGAGGAAACTCCTCCAAAAGCTGCATAGGCTCATTCTGTTGTTTTGTTATTTATAATTTATTTAAATATCGAGGATTGTTAGCCTCCGTAAGTTTTTTGAGGTCTTGATTTTTATCTCTGCATTTGCTAACATCTCTTTGTCATGAAAAGAACATATCAGCCAAACAATCGAAGACGACACAAAAACCACGGCTTTCTAACCAGAATGAAAACAGCCGACGGTGCCAATGTAATTAAAAGACGCCGTGCCAAAGGACGGAAGAAATTAAGCGTAGCTTAATATAATTGTTGAATTGCCAAATTGCTGAATTGTTAGAAAACAATTGAACAATGTAACAGTTTAGCAATTTTTTATTTGGGCTCTTTTTTGTTTGATTTGATATAAAATTCCACAACCTTAAGCTGCGGAATTTTTTAACGCTATGATTCATTTCTACCTCTGCCAGAAATGTTATTATTGATCGCTCATTCATGAATAGGTATTCATGAATTTCACTTTCTTGTTATAATCTAGTTAATTAATAATATAGGAGGAAATATGCCAGAAGCAAAACCAGTAGATTACGAAGCCTATATGTCAGAGGATGAGAAGAAAAGGCGAGATGGTGTGATTGATGGTTTAAGAGAAAAAGCTCAAAATGGAGAGCGAAAAGTGGGAGAACTGGAGCAGCCAGTAGGAGAGGAAGTCCAAGGTAGGGCAACGTAACAACTAAAACCACAAAGCCAAAATTGAGCTCGAAAGAGCCCTTTTTATAACAAGACTTCAATAGTTCCACATGGTGGACACAATGCGTTAAAAGCTTCGCTTATGCTTAAAAACCTGCTATTATCAGCTCAATGTTAAAGAATATCAATCGCCTACGAAAAACGAGAGAAATTCAAAGAGTTTTTAAGGCTGGGAAAAGTATTAAATCAGCCAATTTTTCTATTCGATATGCACCTAGCCGCCAATCATCGACCCGCTTCGCTATTGTCGTCGGCATTAAGGTTTCCAAGCTTTCAACTCGCAGAAACGCTTTAAAACGCCGTGTGCGGGAAGTTATCCGCCAGACTATACAAACGCTGCCGGCTGGTTACGACATCGTTCTAACGGCTCATAAACTGCCAAACTGGCCATTGAAACTGGCCGATGTTGAACCGGAATTATCTGATCTACTGAAGAAGATCAGATAACTAATTGCTCTAATTAACCTAATTTCTAATTGACCTAAAAAATAACTAATTAAAAATGACCAAAGAGGGGAAAATATTTGATCTTGAGGAGAGAACTGCAAAATTTGCGGAAGATGTAATAAAGTTCTGCCAAACAATCAAGGAAACGACTATTACGAAGCCGATAATATCTCAGTTAATACGAGCGGCAACATCAATCGGAGCAAATTATTGCGAGGCCGATGACTCCGATTCGAAAAAGGATTTTAGACATAAGATATCAATTTGCAAGAAGGAAGCCAGAGAAACTAAGCATTGGTTGAGGATGTCGGCAGTCGCGCTGCCAGACAGGAAAGAAGATCTCAAGAAACTTTGGTGTGAAGCAAAAGAATTACACTTGATATTCAACTCAATCTACGCTAAAGTTAAATGACTTTATTTAGGGTTTAGTGATTAGACTTTTTTTAGAGCAATTAGGTCAATTAGTAATTAGAAATTATGAAAAAAATCTTAATCAAAATCATTGAATTTTATCAGAGAACGCTAAGTCCGGATCATGGATTTTTTTCATATAAATATCCCGGTGGTTATTGTAAATATCATCCGGATTGTTCAGAGTATTGCAAACAAGCGATAGAGAAAAAAGGCGTCACCAGAGGCATCGGGTTGGGGATATGGCGGATTTTGCGCTGTAACCCTTGGTCAGCGGGTGGAAGCGATCCGGTAGACTAAATTGCTAAATTGCTGTATTGTTGTATTGCTAACAATTTAACCATTTAACAATCGAACAATTATATGAGTAACTTTTTTACAACGATTCTCTTTATTCCGATCTATAACCTTTTAATGTACTTTGTTGCTGTGCTTCCAGGTCATCAAGTCGCTTGGTCAATTATTTTGGTTACGGTCATTTTGCGCTTAATTTTGCTCCCGTCTTCAATCAAATCTTCGAAATCTACAATCGAAATGCAGAAGATCCAACCGCTTCTGAACGCCGTTCGGGCCAAATACAAAACCGACCAGATCAAACAGTCGCAAGAGATGCAAAAGCTGTTCAAGGAGCATAAAGTTTCGCCATACGGCAGCTGTTTACCGCTAATTATTCAGATGATCGTCCTTATCATCTTCTACCGCGTCATTATGATCGGCTTCAATCTTGATCACTTAAACTTGCTCTATTCCTTCGTGCCAAAACCGGCTGAAATTAACCTCTATTTCTTAGGTATCAATATGAGCCGGCCGGATCTTTGGGTGCTGCCGATTCTAGCCGGCGCTTTGCAGTTTGTCCAAACCAAAATGATGCCTCAGCCACCGGTGCAGAAGGGCTCAAACGACCCAATGGCAATGATGAACAAGCAGATGATTTATTTCTTCCCGCTGATCACAGTTTTCATCGCCCGCTCGCTACCATCCGGCCTGGCTGTCTATTGGATTCTAACTTCAGCTGTTATGATCTTCCAGCAATGGTATGTCAACAATCATTATAAGCTTGGTTTCTTCGGCAAATTCCCGGCCGTCCCGCTCTCCGAATTGCCGGAATATACAGTTGACACCGAAGTGACCGACAAAGGGACGGAAGTTCACGCTGATCACAAAAAAATGATTGAAAATGATGTCAAGCGCGAGAAAGCCAAAGGCGTCGAAATCACAGTTCGCAAAAGAAAATGACGGAGTCATCCCCGATCCAGTCGGGGATCCACTATGGTAGATTCCCGTCTTCACGGGAATGACATAAAAAAAATCCGCCGGTAAAAAAGCGGGTTTTTTGATTGACACGCACAATTATTATCGATATGTTGCGATTAGTCAGTGGTATGGGAGGTGGCAAATTGCCCCCGAAGCTTATTGGACTGGACTACGATGGGGTTGTGGTTGATACGGTCGAGCAGCGAGCCTGGGCCTGCATTGAGATCTATGGCGAAGATCCGCCATTCCGCTCCTTCGCAGCTAAGACCGTTGTCAGTGAAGGTCGTTTGACGCAGCAGCAATACGACGACCTGATGGACATCATCTTCCTCGACCCACAATATGCGATGGTGATCAACCCGCTTCCTGGGGCGATCGAGGCGATTCACTCGCTGATAGCGGCCGGTTTGACCCCGCGCATTGTGACGATGAGACAGGCCGCAAGCGTCAAGTTTGTCCGGCGGTTCCTGCGTTCGGATGACATCCGCCTTGGCGATCTTAAGGTCGTCGCGACCAACCGGCAGCGGACAAAGCATGAGTATGTGGCTGGCATGCTGGCGTTTGTCGACGATCGGGTCGAGCACCTTGAGACGATGAGGGAAATCGTCCCCAACCTCTACCTGATGGATTACTATCATGTTGCCGAGCAAGCCGATTGGTACACGCTCGTCCACGACTGGGACGAGCTTCTCCCACAGCTTCTTCAGCTTGCCACCTGACCCTTGTGGGCCAGGTTTTTTTATTGATAAGTAGATCAAATTGAGCTATAATCCAAGTGTGGGGAGAGGTCGCATAGTTGGTCTAGTGCGCTTGTTTCGAAAACAAGTAGGGCCGCAAGGCTCTCCAGGGTTCGAATCCCTGCCTCTCCGCCAAATTTATTTATGGATATAATAATAAAAGCAGATTTATATCGCTACGGTGGGTTGACGTTCTGGCAAGTTTTTCGAACACCCGGTTTTCGCTTTAGCTACTTCTACCGCAAAGCTAAAAAATACAACCGTTTGTCACTGCCAGGAATTTGGTTTCGCCTATTTCTTCATCACGAGATCGTGAAATACGGCTATCAGATTTCACTCTCAGCCGAGATCGGTCCGGGCTTATTTCTGCCGCATTTTGGTGGGATAGTGATAGGCAAAGAGGTCAAAATCGGCAAGAACTGTGATATTTCGCCAAATGTTGTTATCGGACGAGAGTTGCGCGGGAAGAGAAAAGGCAGTCCAACGATTGGAAACAAAGTTTGGATCGGGCCTGGTGCCGTGATTGTCGGGAAAATAAAAATTGGCTCAAATGTTTTGATTGCCGGCAACTCGTTTCTGAATCGCGACGTGCCGAGTAATTCAATCGTGATAGGTAATCCAGCCAAAATTATCAAAAATCTAAAAGCGACGGAAGGTTATATCAACAATGAAATTTCCTAGATACAACAGATTCTTTTTCAAATGACTAGAAACCTCCTAGTTTTCACCGGGAATCCCGGCAAAACTTGACTTATAAGTAGTTCCTGGTTACAATGGGAATATGAAAATACATTTACCGAACAGTGCTTTTCTTGGAAATTTAGACCCCTTTCTTCGTGGTTTCGACCCAAGGAATTTAGACGATCTTGAGATAAGTGCTAACAAAAAATGGATTTCTTTTCACCCGGTGGTATTGTCAATGATTGCCGCTGTTGGTTTAAATGTCAAACCCGAAAAGATCAACTGTGAAAAATTTGAAGCAAGGTCAGGGCATTATGCTGAGCGGATGGGTTTGTTTAAAATTTTAGGAATTAAATCTGGAATATCAATTATTGAGCACGAGTCAGCTGGGCGTTTTATTCCTCTTACTCAGATAAAGAACTCCAAAGAGCTAACTGAATTTATTTCTGAAATGACCCCTTTGCTTCATCTGGATTCAAGAAATGCAGAGACGATTAAATATATTGTTAGTGAATTGGTAAGGAATGTTTTGGAACACTCCGACTCTAAAAATGGCGCGATTTTATCAGCTCAGTATCACAAAAAAAGTAATACGATTCGAATTGGGATTGCTGACACTGGAGTAGGGATTAAGAAAACCATAAATGTTTCTCATTTTGCGGGGTCAGATTTAGAGGCGATTAGATTAGCACTTGTGCCAGGTATAACTGGCACAACAAAAAGGGAAGGTGGAACCGAATATAATGCTGGGGCTGGGTTGTTTTTTATTAAATCTATCGCTTCAGTAAATCGCAATTTCTTCCTTATTTACAGTGGAAGTGCATTATACAAATTACTGAAGCGTAAACAAGTGTTGAAGCCAAAACTACACGCAGACCCATTCAAAGATCGACACTCGGAAGAAAACGATCTGCCTTATTGGCAAGGTACGGTTGTAGGCATTGATATTTCATTGGATAAAACAGGAGAATTTTCAGGACTTTTAGATTTAATCAGAGATACATATGCTAAAGCTATCAGAGAGAGAAAAAAAGCTAAATATAAGGAAGCGAAGTTTATATGAAGATAATTAAATTGTTTAAAAAGACTGGAAATTTTGCTGAGAATAAAGATTTGGCTAGAAACATCAGAATTAAAGAAATAATCCCCGAATTTGAAGAAGGGAAAGGTATTATTTTAGATTTTGAAGGAATTGACGCTGTTACGCAGTCATTTATTCACGCATTGATCAGTGATTTATTCCGAAAATATAATAATAATGTGCTCGACCGACTGATGTTTAAATCGTGTAATGACACCATCAAAAAAATTATAAATATTGTGATTGAGTATATGCAAGAAAGAGAATAGAAAATATTGGTTATGAAAAAATTTCCTAAAGGATTCTTATTCGGTAGCGCTACTTCGGCCCATCAAATCGAGGGGCACTTGAATAATGACTGGGCCAGGTGGGAGAAACAGCCCGACAAGGTCTCAGACGGCTCGACTTCGGCAATTTCTGCCGACTCCTGGAATAAGTGGCGCGATGACATTAAATTACTCAAAGAATCCGGCCAAAACGCTTACAGGTTTTCCATCGAATGGTCGCGGATCGAACCGAAAGAGGGGAATTTCGATCAGGCTGCTATCAATCACTATCACCGGCTGATTGATGAACTAGTTAAGAATAAAATTACGCCGATGGTGACGCTTTTTCACTTCACTTGTCCACTCTGGATCGATGACATTGGCGGCTGGACGAATCGAAAAACCGCCCGATATTTCGCCCGTTTTGCCGGACTTATGGCCAAGGAGTATGGCGATAAAGTTGAGCTCTGGTCGGTTTTGAATGAGCCGACGGTCTACATCAACGCCGGCTATTTTGCCGGCAACTGGTTTCCGGGCAAGAAGCGACAATATATTCCGGCCGTCAAGGCATTTTTTAACCTCGTTTCCGCTCACAAACAAGCCTACGCGAGCATGAAAAGGGCTAATTCGATGGTCAAGGTAGGAATCGCCCATAATATGAGCGCCTATTTGCCTGTCCGCGATAACTGGTGTGATCGGGCACTAATGAAATTTACCAAATGGTTTGCTAATGAATATTTTCTCAATCGTATCCGCTATCAACTCGACTTTATCGGCATCAACCATTATTTAACTCATCATATAGAATGCAAAAAACCGATCAAATTTGACGAGATAGGCGAGGAGCAGGAATATTGGTGGCCGGTGCGGCCGTACGGGATCCGTGAAGTTGTCCGCGAAGCAGGGAAATATCATCTACCAATCTATATTACAGAAAACGGGCTGGGGGATCATGGTGAGGCTGATAAGCTCCGAGGCCAATATCTCGAAGATATTTTTGAACAATTAGCTTTATCACTCAAAGACGGTACCGACCTTCGAGGCTATTTTCACTGGTCGCTGATTGATAATTTTGAATGGGGGAGCGGCTATTCGATGAAATTCGGGCTGTTCGATATCAACCGCAAAGCCAAAGGCAGCGCCAGAGTTTATAAAGAAATTATTGAGAGTCTAAAATAAAAAACACCCTAACGTCTAGGGTGTGTGGTCTTGATTCCGCAGGTCCGCTTCGAACCCCCAGCGGTCCTTTACTTCGAGAAGAAGGTCACGCATCTCGAACCGCGGAAGATCGAGTGTGAATGGCACCACTCGTGCCGCTGCCTCTACGAGCTCGGTGTCGAACAACAGCCGTTCGTAAGGCGGGTGTAGCTCGTTGTCCGTGTCATACCAGTCCTGCAAATACCAGAACAGCTCAGAGATCAGCCAGTCATTGCCGATCTCTTCGATTTGCGGGAGATTTCTCTTTGGCAGTTTGGCGGACACTCTTCGTGACCACCTGGCTGTCTGGCATAGCAAGTCGACGATCCGTCACCGTTCAGAATCGAGTGCGTTTTTCATCAAATTTGATGCCTAAAATAGAAGGCCATTTCTGGTCTTTTTTTAGTGTTTTAGAAAGTGAGCAAAAGCCATTTAAATGCTTAAAAGGTTTTTG
>Ga0265297_10004849_pt1 | contig 21360 bp, 17 predicted proteins | sample Munlanlwell13791_FD_192502 | JGI IMG/M metagenome (GOLD analysis project Ga0265297, IMG submission 192502) | Leachate microbial communities from a municipal landfill in Southern Ontario, Canada - Leachate well 137-91 | ecosystem: Engineered > Solid waste > Landfill > Unclassified | place...
CCCCCGATTACTTTATCTTCTCCCGCTGATTCAGCTATAATTTCAATATTTCCGATTCCGTTCTGCAGGGTCATTATTTTAGTATTCTCCTGTAGAAGCGGCTTGATCTGTTCAACTGCCTGTTTGGTATTGAATGATTTCACGCAGATTAGTATAAGATCGGCCTTGCCTATATCCTGGACATTGGCCGTGGTTTTTGGTTTTGCCTGCCAGGATCCGGATGCTCCTTCCAGGCGGATCCCGTTTTCATTTATTCTGGCGGCGTTTTCCTTGTTTTTATCCAAGAGCCACACATCTTCCTTTGATTTTGATAAGAAAGCAGCAAAAAGGCACCCCATTGCTCCCGGCCCGACAATGACTATCTTCATACAGGCACCTCCAGTTTGTTAAGCAGCCTTTGGCTTTTTAGCTCTTTCCCTAAATGAAAACTTAAAAACGCATTCAGGATTATATCCAGTTCTTTTTTTATCTGTGGATTCATTCCCAGGTTGAGGCTGGCGTTGAAATTATTTCTTTCGATATGAAGTACGGTAGCGATAGTCCCGCGGAATATTGAGCGGCTTCCGGGGTCTTTCTGCATACAGCGCGGGCAAAGCAAGCCGCCTAAAGAAAGGCTAAAACGCGCCTGGCCGTTAATTATATCCGAGCAGCAAACACAAGAGTCAAAGTGAGGCTTGAACCCCGAGAAGTTAAGCATTTTGATTTTAAATATAGTCGCTATTTTTGCCGGGTTGTAATTGGTTTCCAACTCTTTAAGGCTAATCAGGGCCAAGTTAAAGATATCTTCATTTACATCTTCGGCCTGCATTATGGAATTAATCAGCTCCATCATGAATCCCGCCTGTGCTGTCTTTTCAATGCTGGAGCGTATTTGGGTAAAATTATCCAGTTTATCCGCCTGGCTCACCAGGTGCAGGCTTGAGTGGGTCTTTCTGTAGAAGATAATCTCATTTAAGGAAAAGGGCTCTAAGTTAGAGGCGAACTTTTCCGGCTCGCTGCGTATCCCTTTAAGCAGCCCGCTAAGTTTTCCAAATTCCTTACTGTAAAAATCTACGATTATCGAAGTTTCGCGGATATCCCTTTTGTTTAAAACCAAAGCCTGCGCTTTATCTATCGGCATATTCTCTTTCCTTTTTACGCATTAGCTGCGTTTCGGTTTTGGTGTGGTCATTGAATCCTAATATATGCAGTATGCCATGGGCAACATAAAGCAGCAATTCATCTTCGGGGCAGGTTTTGAAGCTCCTGGCATTGGTTATCGCGGTATCCGTAGAAATTACGATATCGGCTATAAGCCTGTCTTTAGTTTTTTTATCTCCCAGATTGAAAGCCAATACGTCGGTTGGGTTATCGTTTTTTAAGAATTTGAGATTGAGTTTTTTAATCAGGATGTTGTCCGTAAAGCAAAGATTAATAAAACCGGTTATTTTAAGTCCTTCTCCTTTAATGATTTTAAGGATAAGTTTTTTTACGCGTATTTTAGGGATAGGCAGTCTCTTTTGCAGGTTGTTTATGGTTATATTTACCATGCTTTAATAAAAGGGCCCCTACTTACTCGCTACGCTCGTAAGGCCCTTGTGCTAAGCGCTAGATGCTCAATCCCTTAGGAGTAGTTTACCCGGCTGTGATATATACCGCTTAATATTTTGGTGAAAACACTGGAAATTTTCTCTATATCTTTTAAGGTAAGTTCACATTCGTCAAGCTGGCCGTCAATGAATTTGTTGTTTATCACCTTGCGTACTATCTCTTCGATTTTTGCGGGAGTGGGGTCTTTTAAGGTGCGCGTGGCTGCCTCAACCGAATCTGCCAGAAGAACAATAGCCGTTTCTTTTGTATCTGGTTTTGGCCCGGGATAACGGAATCCCTCCTCGGTTATCTCCTGATCCTCTTCTCTTCCTTCCAGGGCCCTGCGGTAAAAATAATAGACCAGGCTGCTTCCATGGTGTTGTTGGATAAAATCCCAGAGTACCGGGCTTAAAGAGTATTTTTTAGCCAAGTCCAGGCCTTCTTTTACATGGTTCATGATAATCATTTTGCTCATCGTAGGAGAAAGCGTATCATGTAAATTCTTCTTTATCTGCTGGTTTTCAATAAAATACTCCGGTTTTTGAAGTTTTCCGATATCATGATAATATGCACCGATCCTTGCTAGGAGGCCGTTGGCCCCTATGGCGGTGCATGCGGTGTCCGATAAATTACCGACAATAAGGCTGTGGTGGTAAGTGCCCGGGGCCTCAAGCACCATGCGTTGCAAGATCGGATGATGAGTGTCTGCCAACTCCAGCAGGCTGATATTTGTTACTGTGCGCAGGAGGTATTCGAATACAGGCAGGACCCCCAGGACGATAATCCCGCAGATCAGGCTGTTAAGCAGGATTATTAAATATCTCTCAGGTTGGTTTATCCAGAAGTGTTCAAACAAGATAAGGCTTAGCAGTTGAATCAGCCCGGCTATAAGTCCTGCCTGAATTACGGTGGTACGTTTATGCGCTTTGTTTAATAATATTATTACGCATGAACAAAAGGTCATAAAAATAAACCAGGCTTTAAATGGCTCGGCGGTTAAAGATGCCAGGGACAAAGAAGTTCCCAGGGATAAGAAGTAAGCTATCTCAAGGTTGTTAAATAATAATACGCTAAGCATGGGGATAATCCCTATGGGTATAAAGTAAAAAGACAGGCCGTGTCTAAGCAGGGCATGGCCAATAGCAAAAGAGACCAGGAAAAGAAAGCTTAAATTGGTTAAATTAGCGCTCTTGATTTTAGAGAATTTTTTGTAAAAAGAAAGGTAGAGAATGATTAAAAACAACGGGATAGCCGGGTTCATCTGGATAAGGCGGCTAAAAAAGAAAATAAAAACGCAAAGGCCGGCAAGTAAAAAGTTGTTTTTAGCGAATAGTTTTTTCATATGCTTCAATTATTCTTTGTACCAGGGCGTGCCTGACCACGTCAGAACCGCTAAAATAAATAAATTTTATACCGTTAATTCCTTTAAGTATGTCTTGCGCCTGAAGCAGGCCGATGGGCCGGGCATTCGGAAGGTCGCTTTGAGTCATATCGCCTGTAATCACCGCTTTAGAATCAAATCCCAGGCGGGTTAAAAACATTTTCATCTGTTCGGCAGTGCAGTTCTGCGCTTCATCAAGGATGATGAAGGCGTCATTAAGCGTCCTGCCTCTCATATAGGCAAGCGGCGCTACTTCGATAATTCCGGTTTCTATATATTTTTCAATGCGCTCAGCCTCCATCATATCGTATAAGGCGTCGTAAAGCGGCCTAAGATAGGGGGATATCTTTGCCTGCATATCGCCGGGTAAAAACCCCAGAGATTCGCCTGCTTCTATGGCCGGACGGGTTAAGATAATTCTGCGGACTTCTTGTTTTCTCAGCGCTTCTACCGCGCAGGCCATAGCTAAATAAGTTTTTCCGGTTCCAGCCGGGCCAATGCCAAAAACGATATCATGTTTTTTGATTGCTTCGACATATTCATTTTGGCCGGCAGTCTTTGGCCCAATCTGTTTGCCTGCGGAAGTGCGCGTAATCCCGGTGTCTAGAGCCGTAATTTGTTGTTTTTGGCTATTTGTTTTAAGGTTAGATATTAAATAAGAAAGGTCGCTTCTGCATATCTCTTCGTTTCCTGAGCGCAGGGCACCAAGCAAGTGTTCTACCAGTTGGCTTGCTTTTTTTATATTAGTGGAAGTGCCGCTGATTTTCAAGTAATCCCCGCGCAGGGTAAGCTTTACCTTAAGTTCTTTTTCAATACTGCGCGTGTTGAAATCATGGGCTCCAAAGAGCCCCTGCGCTTCTTTTTGTGATTCAAATTTGATTATTTTATCCACACTTATTTGAGGTTTTCTTCAGGTTCCGCCATATTCGCAGGCTCGGCTTTTATTCCCGGGCCGGAGGGTATTTTTAGAATCTGGCCGGCATAAAGTTTATCAGGGGAGCGTAAAACATCTTTATTCGCTTCATAAATCTTAGGCCATTTTTTGGTGGTACCGTAAAATTTATTGGATATTTTTTGTAATGTGTCATTTTTACCTACGGTATAACTTTCGAAGGCCTGGCTCGACGTTTCTTCAGTTGGTTCTTCATAGCTTGCCGCAGCCTCTTCCATCCCGGCTGAGGCGGTCTCTGTTGCTGCCGGTGTAAAAGACGGGCATTTTTCCTGTGTTGGTTTGGCAACTCCCAGTTCTATCTCAAAAACCCTGGTAGTACGCGTGGTTTTTCTTTCTGTTGACTCAGCAGGGGCTGTTCCCATGAGATAGCCGCGGTTGCCCGATGTGGAGGAAAGGTCCTGATCAAGCCTGTCGCGGGTTAAATTATATGTCCTGGCCACACAGCCCGATAAAGCCAGGGATGAGGTTAATATGCAAATCGCGGATAACTTAATCCTGTACATTTTGTTTCCTCCTTTTAATAGTTATGCCTAATTCCGTTAGTTGTTTATCTCCAACATCCGAAGGCGCGCTGGTCAACGGGCAAAAAGCAGCTGACGTTTTTGGAAAAGTAATAACTTCACGGATACTGCTTTCTCCTGAAAGAATGCTCAGCAGCCTGTCTAAACCAAAAGCAACCCCTCCATGCGGAGGCGCGCCGAATTGAAAAGCTTCAAGAAGGAACCCAAAGCGTTTAGAGGCCTCCTCTTCTTCTATTCCGATAATATTAAAAATCTTTTGCTGGAGCTCCCTGCGGTGGATCCTCACTGAACCGCTTCCCAGTTCCATGCCGTTTAAGACTAAGTCGTATGAGCGGGATTTAACCTTGCCTGGGTTTTTTTCCAGGTTTTCCAGATCTTCTTCAGCTGGAGCGGTAAAGGGATGATGTTCGCTGTCCCAGCGTTTTTCTTCCTCATTATATTTAAAAAGAGGGAAATCTACTATCCAGCAGAAAGCAAAATCATTTTTTTGCTCAGGCCTTAAATCCGGTTTATCCGATTTATATTTTTCCATCGCTTCTTTATAGCTTATGCGCGGAAAAGGTGTCTGGATGTCGATATTTTTTAGTTCTTTAAGTATTAATTTCATCAATCCTTCGGTTAAACAGAAGATGTCCTCTTCATTGACAAAAGACATTTCAATATCCAGCTGGGTAAATTCCGGCTGGCGGTCAGCGCGCAGGTCTTCGTCGCGGAAGCATTTGGCGATTTGATAATACCTTTCTATTCCGGCAACCATGAGAATCTGTTTGAACAATTGCGGAGACTGCGGTAAAGCAAAAAATTGTCCGATATTTAACCGCGAAGGAACCAGGTAATCCCGGGCGCCTTCAGGAGTTGATTTTGTAAGTATCGGAGTTTCGCATTCAATAAAATTATTGTTTCCCAGATAACCGCGGATGAGCTTGTAAAGGTTGCTTCTTAAGACAAGGTTGTTAAAGACTTTTCTTCGCCTTAAGTCAAGGTAGCGGTATTTAAGGCGCATCTCTTCGGTTATTTCAGTTTCTTCTTCAATTTCAAAAGGAGGGTTCAGGCTGGGGTTTAATATTTCCAGTTCCTTTGCCAGGACTTCTATCTCTCCGGTTGCAAGCTTTTCGTTGATTGTGCCCGCAGGCCGCTTATTCACCGTTCCTTTTAATTTAATGACAAATTCATTTCTTAAATCCTGCGCCAATTTGTAAGCTTCTCCGGATTCTTTAGGGATAAAAACTATTTGAGTAAAACCGGCCCGGTCACGGATATCAATAAAAATCAGCTTTCCGTGATCCCTTCTGCGGGCAACCCAGCCGCAGAGGGTAACTTCTTTGGAGCTGTCTGTGCCGTTGAGTTCTCCGCAAGTATGTGTTCTTAACATTTTAATTCCTTGGTTAGTTCCTGTATATTTATTTCTCTTTGAGTGCCATTTGACATGTCTTTAAGGGAAATCACATTCTTTTTTAATTCATCTTCCCCTAAAATCAAAACGTATCGGGCGCCCGCCTCATTGGCGGCACGCATCGCCGCTTTTAACGACCTGTTCAAATAATCCATATCGCTAGGTATGCCGTTTAAGCGCAACTGGTTTAATATTTTTATTCCGGCGTTTCTTGCCTCTTTTCCTATGGGTATCAGGTATACCATTTTGCCTAGCGGTTTTTCTCCGGGTATTTTAGATGCCAAAAGCAGCCTTTCCATCCCGAAGGCAAAACCAATGCCTCCTATATCCGGGCCGCCTAATTCTTTGATTAAATTATTGTAACGGCCGCCTGCCCCGATGGCGTCCTGGCTGCCTAAATTAGAATGCGTAAATTCAAATACTGTCCGGTTATAGTAATCCAGCCCGCGCACAAGCTGCGGATCCACATCAAAAGTAATGTCAAGGCTGTTTAAGCCGTCAGTTACTTCTTTAAAATGGTCCAGGCAATCCGGGCAAAGATGGGTATTCCCAAGAGCAAGTGTTTTGACTATTTTTTGGCAGGATTCGTTTTTACAGTCCAGTATTCTTAATATATTATTTTCAAGCCTTAGCTGGCAGTCAGGGCAGAGGTTTTGTTTTTCTTCCTGAAGATTTTGTTTCAGGTTCAGGCTTAAAGTTTGTTTATCTTTGGGGCAGCCCAGGCTGTTGATTTTAATTTTATAGCCGGAGATAGCAAAACTTTTAAGCAACTGGCCGGCCAGGCTGATTATTTCTATATCAAGGATTGCTTCTTGAGAGCCGATTGCTTCGCAGCCAATGTGATGGAATTGGCGTAGCCTCCCTTTTTGCGGCCGTTCAAGGCGAAACATCGGGCCGATATAATACAACTTTGTGAATCCGCTGGTTTTATCTAAATTATTTTCCAGGTAGCTGCGCGCGATTGAAGCAGTGCCTTCAGGCCGCAAGGCGTATACATCCTGCTGGTTATGAATAAGAAACATCTGTTTTTGTACTATTTCAGCGGTAATTCCGAGAGTGCGGTTAAAGAGCGCTGCTTCTTCAATTATGGGAGTGCGGATTTCATGGTAATTATAAAGAGAGAATATGCCGCGTGAAACCGCTTCAATTGTTTGCCATTGGCCTGCTTCATCAGGCAGGATATCTTTGGTGCCAGGGACTCTTTTGAACATAATCTGTTATTTTGGTTTATAAGGATTACCCTTGCCAAAAACGCAAGGATTTTTCTGTATTAATTTATTAAGGATTATCTTTGCGAAGAACGCAAGGTTTTTTCTGTATTAATACATAAAGCTACTTAATTTTCTGTTTCATTTCCAAGCCGGCTTTAAAGATCACTACTTTTCTGGGAGGGACAGGGATAACCTGGTTGGTGCGCGGATTTCTGCCGGTGCGGCTTTTCCTCTGTTTTATCTTAAAGACGCCAAAATTACGTAATTCAATCCTTTCGCCCCTGACTAAGGCATCAACAATGCAATCAAATGTTCTTTGTACGACTTTTTTTACGTCTATTTGTTTTAAGTTTGATTCGTCCGATACTTTTAAGACAATATCCTTCTTTGTCATCTCTAATCCTCCTAAAGGCCACGCCGGCCGATTTTTGCCATGAGGCGGCATTTACTCAATTTGGCCAGGAGGCCACACCAACGCAAACCTTTTTAGCGTTGGGTGCCTATCATAGCCAGGTGCCTTTGTTAGCACAGTGTATTGCTAAACATAATAACAGCAAAAAGTTACGATGTCAAGTATTTATAGAACCAGGGAGAATCGTTCTTCCCCTAGCAATTCATCGAGATCCTGGATCAGCTTTTCTGAGGGCAAAACATAAAGATTTTCACCTACTACCATTTGCACGCGGGATTTCGCTGGAGTATCCAGGCGCAAATAAATAGGCGTATTCCCTTTATGTTCAGAAAGCAGGGTTTTTAAGGATTCAAATATGTTTTCTTTAACTCCTGAAAGATTAATGCTCATGGCGGTAATCAGTTTATAGATTTCTTCAAAAGGAAAAAGGTCTTCCGCGATTATCTTGGGGGTGTCTTCTGCCAAATTCAACGTACCGCGGATATGAACTATTGTATTAGGTAAAATATACCGGCTTACTTTAGAAAAGGTGCGGGGAAAAACGAGCACCTCTACCGCCCCGTCCAAGTCCTCAAGTTTTAGTATCGCCATTTTTTCCTGCTTGGCGCGGGTTAATGTTTGTTTGATTTTAGCGATTAAACCGACAATTTTTATTGTGTCCTGGTCTTTATGCTCATGCAGGTTGGCTGTGGAACAAGAGGTAAAACGCTTAAGTTGTTTGGCATAACGAGCCAAAGGGTGTCCGCTGACGTAAAAACCCAGCATATCCTTTTCAAAGGAAAGCAACTGTGGTTCAGGCCATTCTTTGCAATCGGTTAAGGTCTCGGTGGCTTTCCCAAACCCATTATTAGGTAGTGACTGGTCAAAGAAAGAAAGCTGGCCGCTGGATTTTTCTTTTTGTATCTTTTGAGCCCTTCCCAGTATCGCATCAAGGCTTGTGAACATTTTTGCCCTTGAGGCGCCGAAATAATCCAGGGCTCCGCATTTGATCAGGCTTTCCAGCACCTTGTGGTTTGCCAGCCTTAAATCTATTTTGCCGCAGAGATCTTCCAATGATTTGAACTTTGTCGTTTCCCTGGCGCCCACAATGGATTCAGACGCCCCCTTACCGACATTTTTTATCGCCAGCAGCCCAAAGCGGATGGTTGATTCGTCTTCAACCTTAAATAGTACTTCGCTTTCATTGATATCCGGAGGTTGTACCTTTAAACCCATATGTTGGGCTTCATTTACATAGGTTACTATTTTGTCGGTGTTGTCGCGTTCAGAGGTAAGCAGCGCGGTCATAAACTCTACGGGATAATTTGCTTTTAAATAAGCAGTGCGGTAAGAAATCAAGGCATAAGCGGTTGAATGTGATTTATTGAAGCCGTATCCGGAGAAATATTCTATTAAATCGAAAATCTTTGTCGCGGTTAATTCTTTTATCCCGTTTTTAATGCAGCCATGAATAAAGTTGCTTCTTTGTTTCTCCATGACTTCAGGAATTTTCTTCCCCATTGCTTTACGTAAGATATCCGCCTGAGCAAGCGAGAATCCGCCAAGGGCGGATGCGATCTGCATGATCTGTTCCTGGTAAACCATGATCCCATAAGTTTCTTTAAGTATGGGTTCTAGCCTCGGATGTTCATATCTAATGGGAACTAACCCATGTTTGCGTTTCATAAAATCATCGAGCATGCCTGAGCCAATCGGGCCCGGACGGTACAGCGCCAGGAGAGCGATTAAATCCTCAAAGCGTTCGGGAATAAGTTTTTTAAGCAAATCCCGCATACCTGAACTTTCTACCTGGAACACCCCAATTGTATGGCTCGAAGCTAACAGCTTGTATGTATTCGGGTCATCCAAAGGAAGTTTTTCAATGTCAATTTCTATCCCGCGTGTTTTCTTTACGAGTTTGAGTGTTTCATCAATAACTGTGAGCGTTTTTAATCCAAGAAAATCTACTTTAAGCAGCCCGATCTTTTCTAAAGTACCCATGCTGTAGCCGGTAGTAACCTGGTCATCAGTGGTTTTAAATATGGGCATATAGTTGTTTAACGGTTTATCCGAGATGATTACGCCTGCGGCATGCACGGAGGCGTGCCGGTTTAGTCCCTCCAGTGATAAAGCCGTATTGATCAATTTGGTTATTTGCGGGTTATTCCTGTAGAGGTTACTTAGTTCCGGCTCGCTTTCCATGGCTTTTTTAAGGGTCATATCAAGCTCAGCCGGGATCATTTTAGCGATACGGTCTACATCCGCGTAGGGGATCGCCATAACCCGGCCCACGTCCCTGATTACCGCGCGCGCCTGCATGGTACCGAAAGTAATGATCTGGGCGACATTTTCCCGGCCGTATTTTTTGGTTACATAATCGATGACCTCCTGCCTGCGTTCGTAGCAGAAATCAATATCAATATCCGGCAGGCCCATGCGTTCAGGGTTCAGGAACCTTTCAAAGAGCAGCCCGTATTTTAAGGGGTTAAGATCGGTAATACCTAAAAGAAAGCTTACCAGGCTTCCTGCCGCAGACCCTCTTCCCGGGCCGACAGGGATACCTTGGGCTTTAGCATAGGAAATAAAATCCCAGACGATCAGGAAGTAGCTGATAAAACCCATATCCTTGATAATCTTTAATTCGTGCTTAAGGCTTGTTTCTGCTTCGGGATTATTCTTAAGGCCTTTTTCCACCATTCCTTTTTCACAGAGTTCATGCAGGAATTCTTCTTTGTTTTTGTCTCCCGGGGGAGAATATTTAGGCAGGTGCATCTGTTTGAAATCCAGTTCCAGATTACAACGCTGGGCAATCTCTATTGTATTCTTTATGGCTTCCGGGCAATGGCGGAATACCTCTTTCATTTCTTCCGGCGAGCGGAAATAAAATTCATCCGTCTGGAAACGCATATGTTTGGGGTCATCAAGGGTGGCCTGTGTCTGGATACATAATAAAGCTTCATGAGCTTCGGCTTTGTCTTTGGTGGGGTAATGCACGTCATTGGTTGCAACCAGGGGGATGCCGAGTTCTTTGGAGATTTTAATCAATGCGTCATTTACAACTTTTTGCTCCGGGATAGAGTTAGCCTGAAGCTCTAAGTAGAAATTTCCCTTCCCAAGTATATTCTGATAGCTATCCGCGGCTTTTAAAGCATCATTAAAACGTTTCTGTTGGATAAGCCAGGCAACTTCACCTTTTAAGCAGGCGGATAACCCGATTAAGCCCTGGGCATGCAAGGAAAGGACTTCTTTGTCAATACGCGGCCTGTAGTAGAATCCCTCTAAATAACCGATTGAGACCAGTTTGATTAAGTTTTGATATCCGGATTCATCACGCGCCAGGAGGATTAAATGATTAGCCGCGTCTTCAATACCGCTTCCCCCTTTATCCAGCCTGCTTTTCGGGGCAACATAAACTTCGCAGCCAATAATGGGCTTGATGCCCGCTTTTTGAGCTTCTAGATAGAAATCAATTGCTCCAAACATGTTCCCATGGTCGGTTATGGCAAGGGAATCCATCTTATAGCTCTTGGCGATGGCTAGAATTTCAGGGATTCGGCAGGCTCCGTCAAGAAGACTGTATTGCGTATGCAGATGCAGATGGACAAAATCAGAGTGAGGCATGTGTCAATTATTTGAGGCGCAGGTTACTTCGCGGTTTATTCCCACTCAATGGTTGCAGGAGGCTTGGAGCTGATATCATAAACTACCCGGTTGATCCCCCTGACTTCATTGATGATACGGTTAGATATCTTTTCCATAACTTCGTAAGGGAGTTTTACCCAGTCAGCTGTCATGCCGTCAAAGCTGGATACACAGCGAAGGGCCAGGACATTTTCATATGTACGTTCATCCCCCATGATCCCGACGCTCTTTATGGGAAGCAGGATTGCGAACGACTGCCAGATTTGCTCATAAAGCCCGGCTTTGGAGATTTCTTCAATTACGCGTTTATCCGCTTCGCGCAAAAGTTCCAGTCGTTCTAAAGTAATTTCTCCTATAATCCTGACCGCCAGGCCCGGGCCGGGAAACGGCTGGCGCTGTATAATATTCTCAGGCAGCCCCATTTGCCTGCCGATTTCGCGCGCCTCATCCTTAAATAATTCTCTCAGCGGTTCAATCAGCTTAAGCTGCATTTGCGCGGGCAGGCCTCCTACATTGTGGTGGCTTTTTATCCTCCTGCTTGGTCCGCCTGTGGGTGAAATCGATTCAATAACGTCGGGATAAAGCGTACCTTGCCCCAGGAATTTTACTCCTTTTGTCTTTTTTGCCTCTTCTTCAAAGATTTTTACAAACTCATCACCGATAATTTTTCGTTTCTCCTCAGGGTCGGTTATTCCTTTTAAACGCTCAAGGAACCTTTTGCTCCTGTCAACATAGCTTAAATTTAAATGGTATAGGTCTTTAAAAACACTTTTGACCTGCTCCGGTTCGCCTTTTCTTAATAATCCATTATCAATAAAAATACAGCGTAAATTTTTTCCTATTGATTTATGTATTAATAGAGCGGCTACGGAGGAATCCACGCCTCCGCTTAGGCCGAGCACCACTTTATCTTTTCCTATGAGTTTCTTTGTGTTTTCGATAGATTCTTTGATAAACGATTGCATGGTCCATCTGCTTAAGGCGCCGCAGACTTTGAATAAGAAGTTGCTCAAAATTTGGTTGCCTTTTTCGGTATGCGTAACTTCCGGATGGAATTGAACTGCGAATATCTTTCTTTTTTGATTAGAGATGGCGGCAATCGGGGTATTGGCGGTATGCGCGCTGGTGTGGAATCCCGCAGGTATTTTGGTTACAAAATCCCCGTGGCTGGCCCAGCAGGTAAAATTTCCCGGCATATGGCTAAAGAGATCGCGGTTATCATCTATAAATAATTCAACTTTTCCGTATTCACGCTCGCGTGTATGTTTTACTTTGCCTCCCAGCATCTCGCAAATAACCTGCATTCCGTAACAGACGCCGAGTATAGGTATGCCTAATTTAAAAATACCCTTATCAGGATAAGGCGATTTTTTATCAACTACTGAAGCAGGCCCTCCGGATAGGATCAGGCCTTTGGGGCTTAGAGCGGCGATCTCTTTGGCAGGGGTATTGTAAGGGATTATCTTTGAAAAAACCTTATGCTCTCTTACTCTGCGTGCAATCAACTGTGTATATTGTGAACCAAAATCTAAAATAAGTATTGTTTGTCTATTCATGTCTATTTACCCATTCCTACTCTTTGGCCTACCTGAAAGATTTTCCCTTCAGTTTGGATTGAGGGGGCGATAATAATTTCTACATCATGCATTTCTTTTAATGAAGATGCTCCCAGTGAGCCCATGGAAGTCTTTAGCGCCCCTAAAATGTTTTGCGAACCATCATCTACCTTTGCCGGGCCCAGTAAAATATCTTTTAAGGAACCCGTAGTGCCTACTTGGATACGTGTCCCGCGAGGCAGGTTGACATGCGAAGTAGCCATTCCCCAATGGAAGCCTCTTCCGGGTGCTTCTTTGGCCCGGGCAAAGCTTGAGCCGATCATAACCGCGTCTGCCCCGCAGGCAAAAGCTTTACAGATATCCCCTCCGCGGTTCATTCCGCCATCGGTGATGATGGAAATATATTTTCCGGTTCGTTTAAAATAAAAATCCCGCGCTCCCGCGGCATCGACAGTGGCGGTAACTTGAGGAACGCCGATTCCCAGTACCCCGCGCGTGGTGCATGCGGCACCCGGGCCGACTCCGATAAGCAGGCCGCTGGCCCCTGTTTCCATGAGCTCTAGTGTTGTTTCATAAGTTACGCAATTACCAAGGATAACCGGAATTTTTAAGGATTTACAGAACTTTATCAGGTCAAGGGTTTTATATTGCGTAGAAAGATGTTTAATGGTAGTAACCGTGGACTGAATAACAAATATATCAGCACCTGCGGCAATAGCTAACTTTGAGAACTTTTCCGCGTTAGCCGGGATACAACTGACTATCGCCATGGCTTTCGCTTTCTTGATTTCGGCCACTCTTTTAGTGATCAATTTTTCTTTTATAGGGGTAGTGTAGACGGTTTGAATAAGTTCGGTAGCTTTTTGAGGGGTAGCCCTTGCTATATCTTCCAGGACTTCATCAGGATTTTCATAACGGGTTTGAATTCCGTCCAGATTTAAGACCGCCAAACCGCCTAAGCGTGACATCTCTATGGCAAACTTGACATCAACAACCCCGTCCATAGCCGCAGCAAAGATAGGTATTTTAAACCTTTTACCCGTAAATTCAAAACTTGCATCTACCTCATTTGGATTTACGGTTTGCGCTCCGGGAACCAAGGCAATCTCATCAAAGCCATAACACCTTCTTGCGCGTCTTCCTATGCCTATCCATTCTGCCATTTTAAAAATCTCCTTGGGCTAACTTGTTGTTTTATAGTAAGTTACGATATTTTGACCTTATTTTGGGAGAAATCCGAAAAGATATTAAATTTTACACCTAAGTAACCAGATTGTCAATATTTATTTTAATGAGCACTTGAGTCACAAACACCCGCCTGCCGGTAGGAAGGCGATAATGAGAATAAGCCAATATGCGAATTAATCCCTGCAGTTGCGAGTAAATTCCGAAGTAATTTGAGTAGCGCTTAACTGCGGGGATAGTATTCTAGCAAAAACGGCTGACCTTTTGCAAGATCAGCCGTTTTTGCTATTATAACTTATTTAGGGCTTAATACATTCCTCCGCCCATGCCACCCATTCCGCCCATACCGCCACCGGGCATCGGAGGCATTTTTTCGTCTTTTTCCGGTTTATCCGTAATCAGGGTCTCGGTTGTAAGTAACAACGCGGCAATACTGGAAGCGTTTTGTAGCGCTGAACGCGTTACTTTTGTAGGATCAATTACTCCAGCTTCAAGCATATCCACATAAGAATCCTGGCTTACATCATAACCTATATTTGTTTTTTCCTGTTTAATTCTTTGTACAACTACCGAGCCTTCAAGGCCTGCGTTCTGGACTATCTGCCTTAAAGGTTCTTCAATAGCGCGTTTTACTATATTTGCGCCGATCTTCTCGTCACCTTCGAGCTTTAGTTTATCTAAAGCGGCAATGGTGCGGATTAAAGCAACCCCGCCTCCGGGAACAATACCTTCCTGGGTAGCTGCGCGGGTAGCATGCAACGCATCTTCAACGCGCGCCTTCTTTTCCTTCATCTCTGATTCTGTGGCCGCGCCTACGTTAATTACGGCAACGCCACCGGCTAATTTAGCCAGGCGTTCCTGCAGTTTTTCTTTGTCATAATCTGAATCAGTATCTTCGATCTGTTTCTTGAGCTGGGAAATTCTCGCGTTAATTGCCGTATTCTTTCCCGCGCCTTCGACAATAGTGGAATTTTCTTTGTCGATCTTTACTTTCTTTGCCCGGCCAAGGTCTTCGATATCAACATTTTCAAGCTTTATCCCTAAGTCTTCAGTTAAAGCCTTGCCACCGGTAAGAATAGCGATATCTTCAAGCATAGCTTTACGTCTATCACCATAGCCCGGAGCTTTTACAGCGCAGGCAACGAAGGTGCCGCGGATCTTGTTGACTACCAGAGTTGCTAAAGCCTCTCCATCAACCTCTTCGGCAATAATCAATAAAGGTTTGCCTACGCGGGCAATCTTCTCTAATAAAGGAAGTATATCTTTAATTGAAGATATCTTCTTTTCATAAATAAGTATATAAGGATCCTCTAAAAGCACTTCCATTCTTTCGGCATCAGTTACGAAATAGGGAGATAAATATCCCTGGTCAAACTGCATACCTTCAACGACATCCAGAGTAGTAGCGGTAGATTTAGCCTCTTCAACTGTAATTACTCCGTCTTTGCCTACTTTATCCATTGCCTCGGCAATTAATTCTCCGATAGCGGTGTCCGAATTAGCGGCAATACTGGCTACCTGTGCAATTTCTTTCTTGTCTTTGATGGGGGTAGAAAGTTTTCCTAATTCTTCGACTATTTTTACCACAGCTTTTTCAATTCCGCGTTTTAACTCCATGGGGTTTGAACCGGCGGTTACGTTCTTTAGGCCTTCACGATAAATCGCTTCAGCTAAAACTGTGGCTGTCGTAGTTCCGTCACCGGCAATCTCTGAAGTTTTCTCAGCGACCTCTTTGACCATCTGAGCGCCCATATTTTCAAAAGCATCTTCTAAATCAACCTCTTTGGCTACCGTTACCCCGTCTTTAGTTATGGTGGGTGAGCCGAATTTCTTGTCAATAACTACATTGCGTCCCTTTGGCCCTAAAGTTACTTTTACTGCAGCGGCCAACTGTTCTACCCCGCTTAAAATCTTGCGGCGGGCATCATCACTATACAACAATTGCTTTGCCATGAATTTCCTCCTTTAATGTTTCTTTCTTACGCTTACTGTCTTCGCGTAAGTTTGGGCCTGAGTTACTTAATAATCGCTAAAATGTCATCTTCGCGCAGAATGAGTAATTCTTCGCCTTCTTTGGTTGTAATCTCGTTGCCGGAATATTTGCCGTATAATACCTTGTCTCCGACTTTTACTTCGGGAGATTGCACAGAGCCATTTTCCAATACTTTACCCTTTCCTATCGCCACGACCTTTGCTTCTTGTGGTTTTTCCTTAGCCGTATCCGGTAAGACAATGCCCCCCTTGGTTTTGCTCTCCGCTTCCAAGGGTTTGACTACTATGCGGTCTCCTAATGGTTTAATATCCATTTCGTCACCTCCTAGCCCACATGGGCACTCCCGCGCAATACTTTATAAGCGCGGGGTGTTATTGTTATTAATAAAACCTTAGCACTCTTTTCCCTAGAGTGCTAATTATAAACAAAAAAAAACTCTTGTCAAGAGTTTTTTCAGCAAAAAGAGCATTAATTATTTATTTACGTTATAACCATTGCCTGCGCACTGAAGCAGGAATTTCATTTATTATGCTGATCATTTTGCTATCGGTGTTGACCAGCACGAACTCGCCTGCTTTATAAGCAAAGTCAAGGGTATAAATGCTGGTGACCGTATAAAAGTACAAGCTTGTATCACTGATATTCGGATGATGGTATTTTTCAGCGTAAAGCAATTCTTTTATAACTACCAGGCCCTTGTAAGGAGAAGTCATGGATTCGGTTTTGATTACATCGCTGTCAGTTACGCTATAGTTGTAATCTCTTAAGTAGTAATCATAGCGGACCGGGGTTATCGTATATAAGCGCGCTTGTTTATCCCATTCTTGTTCAATAAATGTGCCTAATTCTCTGTCCCTTTTCTTTTCCGTCGAAGATAACCAGGCTTCAGTTGCCTGGCCAAGGCGAAAATTAAGCTGCGCCGTTAATTCATCTTGTTCGTTTTGTTTTTGAGTTTCATAATTTTTAAGCGCCTGCTCAATAACTGTTTTTGCCTCACCCCCTGCTTTAAGGTCTTCCGTTATTTGGGCATAAGGAATTCCTTTAAAAGCAGCCAAAAGAAAAACAGCTATTATTAAGGTAATTATAAGATTAAGCATGTTTTTTAATCCCGTATTTATAAATAAAATTAATTCCTTTCAAGGTCAAATCTTTGTCAATCTTCATGCGGGTTTTAGAGTATTCTTTAATCAGGAGGATATTGCCTCCTGTGCCGATAACTAAAGCATCCCTTCCAAGATTCTGTTTTAGCCTCTTGATTAACCCGCTGCATAAATCTGCCGTACCAAAAACAATACCGCTTAATATGCTATTTTTGGTGTCTCTGCCGATAAGCCCTTTCGGCCTGGCTAATTTAACTTGAGGCAGTAAAGCCGTTTTTTCTTTTAAAGATTTAAGGGAAATCTCCATACCGGGAAAAATCAGGCCTCCTAGATACGCTTTATTCCTGGAAATTACATCAAAAGTAATGGCAGTGCCTGAATCTATAACAATAAGCGGGGCCTGATAAAGAATATTTGCCGCGTAAGCATTTACCAGGCGGTCTTGCCCCACTTGGCTTGGCTTGCGGTAAAGGTTCTTTATGGGTACGGTTAAGTCCTTACCTATTATATAGGGTGTTTTGCCGGTAAGAGCCGCGAGTTTCCGGAAGATAATACCGGTTTGCGCAGGTACCACGCTGCAGATAATAATTGCGGATATCTTGGCGGTATTCTTAAACTTTTTAGAAAAGGCGGTATCAAAACGGTATTTTGTGAGGATATCAAACTGTTTAATTAATCTTGCCTTTTTAAATATACCACAGGATATATTGGTGTTGCCAATATCAATTGCCAGCAGCATATCTTAATTCCTTTTGCGAAGCTCTCCTGCCTTGCGTAAGGCTAGTGATTTCCTTGATCCTATCTCTCAAGCCGGCTGCTTTTTCAAATAAGAGGTTACGCGCCGCCAGTTCCATTTCATATTCTAACTCGGAAATATATTTATGCAACTGGTATTCTTCCTCGGGCTCTCCGGTTAACTGGCGAACGAATTCATCGGCCTGTTCCATGTTTTCGATGCCTTCTTTGATGGATTTCTGGATAGAGCGCGGAGTAATCGCGTTTTTTTGATTGAATTCAAGCTGGAGCTTCCTTCTGCGCCTGCTTTCGCTGATCGCTTTTTTCATGGAACCGGTGATGGTATCAGCGTACATAATGACTGTACCGTTAATATTGCGCGCGGCGCGGCCGCCGACTTGTATAAGGCTTGTGGCCGAACGCAAGAATCCTTCCTTATCCGCATCCAGGATTACTACTAATGAAACCTCCGGTAAATCCAGTCCTTCGCGAAGCAGATTAATTCCTACCAAGCAGTCAAATTTCCTCTCTCTCAGCTCTTTTAGTATTTTCGAGCGTTCTATAGTTTTTATTTCAGAATGCAGGTATTTTACCCTTATTCCGTTTTCTGCCAGGTAATTAGACAGATCCTCGGACATCCTTTTGGTAAGGGTAGTCACTAATACTCTTTCTTTGTTTTTAGCGCGCTGCCTGATTTGGTTTATTAAATCTTCGATTTGCCCCTTTACCGGTTTAACTATAATTTCCGGGTCAACCAACCCGGTGGGCCGGATAATTTGCTCAACAATCTTATTCCCGCTTAATTTAAGTTCATACTCGTCAGGCGTAGCTGAGACAAAAATTGTTTGAGCTACGAGTTGATTAAACTCGTTGAATTTTAAAGGCCGGTTATCTAGGCAAGACGGCAGTCTGAAACCGTACTCAACCAGGGTTTCTTTTCTGGCCCGGTCACCAGCGTACATCCCTCTTATCTGTGGTATGGTTACATGCGATTCGTCTATTATAGTCAAAAAATCACCCTTAAAATAATCAATCATTGAATACGGGCGGCTGCCTGGCGGCCTTGCGCTTAAATGGCGGGAATAGTTTTCTATCCCGTGGCAATACCCGATTTCTTTAAGCATCTCCAGGTCATAATTTGTACGCGATTCCAGGCGCTGGGCCTCAAGCAGTTTATTTCTTTTTCTTAAAATCTCAAGCTGGATTGCTAATTCTTCTTTTATCGAGCTAAGCGCCGCGTCAATTTTATCCCCTGAGACGATAAAATGTTTTGCCGGGTAAATTGCCGTTCTTTCCATACTGCTTAATATTTCCGCAGTCACCGGATTAAACTCAGAGATTTTATTAATTCTTTCTCCGTTTAGTTCTATGCGCAGCGCTTTTTCGCTGTAGGAAGGGAATATCTCAATAACTTCACCGCGCACCCTGATCTTGCCGCGCTTAAATTCATAGTCGTTTCGTTCATACTGAATCTGGATTAATCTGGCTATTAATTCTTCCCGCGGGATTTGCTCATTTCTGTTTAAAACCAGCAGATGCTGCTGATAATCCTGAGGAGAACCTAAATTATAGATACATGAAACCGAAGCAACAACAATTACGTCTTTACGGCTCATTAAAGAAGTAGTTGCGGACAGCCTCAGGCGGTCCAGGCGCTCGTTTATTGAGGAATCCTTTTCTATGTAGGTATCCGTGGAGGGAATGTATGCTTCCGGTTGGTAATAATCGTAATAACTTACAAAGTATTCAACCGCGTTATGGGGGAAAAATTCCTTGAATTCAGAATATAGCTGGGCAGCCAGTGTTTTATTATGCGAAATTACCAGCGCCGGCATATTGAGCTTGGCTATGGCATTAGCTAAGGTAAAGGTCTTGCCGCTTCCGGTAACCCCTAAAAGCGTAGCATAGCGCTTCTTGGCAAGTATAGCCTTGCTAAGATCTTCTATCGCTTTGGGCTGGTCACCGCAGGGCTTGAAATCAGAAACAAGTTTAAAACTCATTCTTAAACAACATCCAAGCTGACATCTACGGATTTTACCGAATCAGTCAGCTCCCCAACTGAAATTATTTCTACTCCCGTAGCGGCGAATTCTTTTATATTCTCCAGGCTTATGCCTCCGGATGCCTCCAGCTTGCTGGGGAGATGGTGGCCTGTAAAATCGGTGCTGTTCCTGATTTTTACCGCCTCCTTGATGTGCTCAATCTTCATGTTGTCAAGCATGATAATATCCGGTTTAAAATACAGGGCATGTTTAAATTCTTCCAGGTTTTGAACCTCTATCTCAATCTTATAGCCTTTTGGCACGCTGGGCAGTTTGGAATAACCATCAAGAGCCTTGATATGGTTATCTTTAATTAATATCATTTCATCCAGGCGTATCCTGTGGTTAAGCCCCCCGCCGATCCTTACGGCGTATTTTTGCAGTTCTCTTAAACCGGGCATCGTTTTACGCGTGTCGGTAATTTTTGTTTTATAAGGCTCGATTTCTTTGACAAATTCACGCGTTTTTGTGGCAATTCCGGAAAGCAGGGACAATAAATTCAGAGCTACCCGTTCAGCGGTAAGAATGCTGCTGGCTTTTCCGGAAAGCATGGCGATTGTTTTTTTGGGTTTAACCATCCTGCCTTCCTTGATTTTTTGAACAAATTCCACGGAAGGGTCAACGGATTTAAATACTTTTTCAGCGACAATTATGCCGCAAACCAGGAACTCTTCCTTGGCAATGATATTTGCCTTGATAATCTTGTCTTTCGGGATGGTAAGCTGAGTAGTGATATCCCCGCGTCCGATATCCTCAATCAAGGCGTGCCTGACTATTGTTTCCAGTTTTTCCGGGTTAATTTCGGGTTTAGTTTCCGATAAGAAATATTTATCGTAACCCATTTTTAATCACCTCCAGTTTAATGGCTTGTTCATGCATGTCCCTTAATTTACTCCTCTCCGCATCGATAATCTCTTTAGGGGCGCGGCTAAGAAAATTCTCATTAGCCAGCATAGCCTCCTTATTTTTAATTTCAGAGTTTATTTTATTAATTTTTCCCTGGTTTTTATTTATTTGCTCTTCAACATTAACTATTCCCTTAAGCGGCATTACAATATGCATATTTTTAAGTATGCAGGCGTATTCATTTGGTTGCGGAAGATAAGTTTCAGCAATGCTCAATTTATCCAGCTTAGCCAGGTTCTTTACGTGATCAAATAAAGGCAGCAAGGATTCTTCCATGCGCTTGTCGGCGAAAGTAAGCTTAATTTCCGGGCGGCTGGTTAAACCGACCTCCATTTCCGCGCGCATATTTCTTATAGTATTAATAATATCAAAAACAACCTGCATTTGTTTTTCGTCATTTTCGTTAATTAAATCAGCTTGCATGTGCGGCCAATGTTGCTGCATAATTGAGCCTTGCGCTTTCGGCAGGCGCTGCCATATCTCTTCGGATATAAAAGGCATAAAAGGATGGGCCATTCTTAAGGTTTTTTCCAGTACTTTATACATGATCAGCTGGGTGTGTTTTTGGGTTATTTGGGGCTTGATTAATTCCAGGTACCAGTCGCAGAACTCATGCCAGAAAAATGAATATAAGTTGTTAGCCGCTTCATTAAATTTGTAGGCAGCCAGGTCTTCTTCCGTTTTCTTCAGGGTGGAATAAAAACGGCTTATTATCCAGCGGTTGACAATCTCAAATTTTTCTTCTTTAAAGGAAACGCATAAATCCGCGTTTGAATTCTCGGG
>Ga0265297_10004850_pt1 | contig 21357 bp, 12 predicted proteins | sample Munlanlwell13791_FD_192502 | JGI IMG/M metagenome (GOLD analysis project Ga0265297, IMG submission 192502) | Leachate microbial communities from a municipal landfill in Southern Ontario, Canada - Leachate well 137-91 | ecosystem: Engineered > Solid waste > Landfill > Unclassified | place...
CCTTCTTCTTTGCAATGAACGCGGGTGCAAGGGCGTACACATCGTCGCTGTTCTCCGGCCCGATGACGATCCGGATGGAATCGTCGTTCAAGAGCTCCTGTGCGAGAGCGTCAACGTTGCCGGACGATGTGTCCTTGTACACGAGTTCGACCTTCCGTCCCCCGACTCCCCCCTGGCTGTTGATGGTGTCCTTTGCCCATTCGAGCGGTTCGTAGAACTCCACGTCCCCTTTCATGTCAAGAAGGACCCCGATACGGACCGGTGTATTTGCGTGGACGACCGTGTACCCGGCCCACACGGCCACGATAACGATGACGATTCCTGCCGCGATGAGGAGGATCTTTTTTGGCTCGATGGTAATCACCCGTGTCCCGGCTGTATCGTTCCGGGGGATCCCGGGTACGGCCGGCGCTCTGTTAAAAGAGATGGGAAAACCGGGCTGATAAGGGATCGCATTTATGCACGGCCTGTTACAGGTGCCAACCGTCCCGATCCCGGGACAGCCCCGGCGCCTGCGGGATCAGAACCCGGTCTCCAGCCCCTCGCGGACGTCCTTCTTTTTCCCAGCATTCAGTGTCGCGATATAGTCCTCGTACCGGTGGATCCGGGTCGAAACGGGGAACGGGATGCCGATCGTAGAGATGATAGCCTCGCCCCGGTCGAGCGTCTGGATCTCGATCTCCATTTTGGAGAGATCCTGCTTGGCGCTGCCCATGATGATCTCGCGGTCCCCCCGGTCGCCGAGGCCCATGACCACGAAGGTATTGATCTGGGCAAGCACCTTGGGGTCCACGTTCTTCGGCTGCTGGGTGATGACGCAGAGGCCCACCCCGAACTTACGCCCTTCCATGGCGCATTCGCGGAACATCTGGGTGGAAGCCCCGCCGGCAGCGAGCACACGCTGGGCCTCCTCGATGGTGATGAGGACCTGGTGGCTGGATTCCTGTTTTTCGTCGATGCCGAAGCCCCGGGCCTCTGAGCGGTGCTTCTCCATGATCATCCGGGTGATGATGGAGAGGACGAAGAGCTCGCTCCGTTCGCCCATGTCCGGGATGTCGATTAAGACGACCCGGTTGTCGTGCAGGTTTCTGATGATCTCGCCAATGGATGACCCGCTCTGCCGGAAGAATGCACTGTTGGACTTGGTGATGTTCTCGATATGCCGCTGGATGACCCGGACCGGACCGGCCATGGAGTTCCGGATCAGCCACGCGAGGCTCCCTTCCTTTATCCCGGCCGCGAGCGGGTCCTTGACGGGGAAGATCTCCGGATCGACCGTTTCGAAGAACCGGATCGCCTCGCTCCCGCTGACCCGGGAGAAGGCCTCGATGATATCGTACTGGGCGGAGGTGAGGTCGTACAGGATCGAGAGGTCGCTGATCCGGAAGTCGTCATACTCCAGCCAGAGCCGGTTCATGGCGTACTTCTTCCGGTCGTTCTCGTTCCGTATCGTAAAGATAGCAAGACCGTTCTTCCCGTTCGTGTAATGCACAAGCCCTTTCGTGGGGTCGCCGGTCGACGACTTGCCCCCGCTGACGTACTCGCCGTGCGGGTCCACGATCAGGAGCCCGAACTTCTGCGCCTGCATGCACGAGGCACAGAACGTCTTCATGAAATTGGACTTGCCCATGCCGGTTGTCGCAAAGACACCCATGTGCTGCGGGAGGACCTTTGCCGGGATGCGGACGGCCACATCTTTGATCACGTCCTGGCCGCTCCGCATCAGCCCGACCTCGATCTCCCCCATCTGTTCAGTGAGGAAGCGGAAGTCCTCGGCTGTCGGGTCCTCCACCACCGAGAACTTGGAGGGGATGGTGCGGGGCTTGTGGAATTTCCCGTCCATATCCACGAACCCGAGCGGCACGGCATCGACCGTGATGAAGACATCCTCCCCAAGCCCGTAGAACTGCTCGGCATATACCCGGGTGTCCCACTTCGGGTCGGCGAAGTTGGAGTCGTGCGAGAGGTCGGTGACCTTGGCAAAGAACGTGGAACCCTTGGTCCGGTCCACGATCTTTTTTATGTCGCCGATGTAGAGTGTCTCGTCATGGGGGGCGATGAACCGGTAGGCGAGCACGCTCCTGCCGATGAGCCGGTACTTGGAATGATCGGTGGTGTCAGTATCGTGCAAATTCATCATGGTAATCTCCGAACAGGATCTCATAGGTCTGCCGATCGATGCCCGCTTCTGCAAGGTCCCGGACCAGGCTGTTCTTCACCTGGTCCACGATCTCTTCGGTGAGGGCGACCGTGCGGTGGGCGTCGAGGAGCGGGTACGGGTAGCCCGGGATCCGGCCGTCCGCGGAGCACCCTGCGAGCCGGTCCATGATCGTCCCGGCGTCCCGGGTGTTTTTCGCGAGCTCGATCTTGAGCGGCCCCCGCGACCGCTCATGGAGGCAGGCAACGTGCATCTCGCCGTGCTGCCACTGGGCATGGGGCTGGTGGTCGAGGACTTCCGGCTTGATCCGGATCCACCACGGGGCCCGGATCCGGTGTTTTTTTGCATACGCGTGAACCGCCGTGAGGAGCGGGTGGCCGCCGCCCCACGTTGCTGCCGACCGCTTGGAGATCCCGGCAAGGCCGATCTCCCGGTCTTTGCAGGCGAGGACAATGCGGGAAAGGACCGGGTCGTGGCTCTCGTGCGAGACCCGGAGCGGCCCGTCGCGCAGGAGGAGGGCCCCTCCGCCGAGCTCCTGTGCCATCCGTTCCGTGACCCAGTACTCGACCGTGTCCCGGAGGATCCCGGCTGCCCGGGATATGTCCTCGTTTGATAGCGGTTTTCCCGGGGGCTGGCCAAAACAGTCCGCGTAGAGAACGGGAAAATCCTGGTTCTCCTCCTCCGGCCCGATCAGGGAAAAGGTCATGGGCGTGACCGAGCGGCGTTTCCGCTCATTGTCGAGAAACGTGGTCTGGGCTGCCCTCACAATTGCAAGGGCCATGCTGCCGGACTCCAGGATCGTTACATTGGAGCCGTCGATGGCACAGACCTCCCCGGGCGGTACGGGATTACAGGGGATGAAGTCGGACGCCGATATGCTGCAGGATTTTGCGAACTTCTCCACCAGGTCGCCAGGAACTCTTGCCCGGATCCTGCCTGCCGCCTCTTTCACCGCGCCCGCGTACTCGTCATTCATCCGTTGAATTCTAGTTTGGCATGTGATGGGATATAAGGGGGTGGGGGATGGTGTGAAACTGACCCGTTACCGGATCACGCAGGATAACCCTTTCAGTGCAGCAGGGTCAGAGCTACCCGGATGTCCCGCTCGCTGAACGGCTTGAGGATATAGCCCTGCGGGTTCACGTTTCTGGCCCGGTCGATCGTCTCCTTGTTGCAGGCGCTGGTGAGGAAGATGATCCGCGTGTCGATCTCGGACAGGATCTCGCGTGCGGCATCGATTCCGTCGCGTTTTCCGGGCATGTTGATGTCCATGAAGATGACATAGGGATGGGTCTCGCGGGCAATACTGACCGCTTCATCGCCGGACTCGGCCAGGATGATGAACTCATATCCGAGGTTGTGGAGCCGCTCAACCATGAGGTTGCGGATGATCCTGCTGTCATCGACAACAAGGATCTTCATGGATTTGTTACCCGGTTCGTCAGGACCGGCTGCCGCTGGCACGCCCTGATTGACAGACGGGGATGTGCCGGCTTTATCAGGTCCCGGTTTTGCTCCGGTATCGGCATGGACCAGGACCCCGCTGCTCCCGTCATCCTGCTCGTGCGGCCCGGCACTGCCTTTCCCCGGCTCCGGTGCCCCGGCAGCCCGGGCGCTCATGAAGGATTTCCGCTGGTGGGCCAGGTTCTCCCGCATCCGGGTCGCGATCTCGGTATAGGCATCAAGGGCACTTCTCCCGAGACCGGTTTTCGGCACGATCTTTTTGAGTTGCTCTTTTGTGAGAACCTTGTCGATCGCATCAATATCATACACGTTCAGGTCCGAAAGGCCGAAGATCGTGAAGATGAGCGGCACCCCGTTGCGGTCATATATTCCGGCAAGCAGGGTTTTTCCGGCTTTTACAATAAGAGCCGGCCTGATGCTCTTGTCGCAGGTTTTCAGGAGCAGGAGGATTGCCGGTTCGCCGTCCTGCTCGACCCGTGCAAGGTCGTTGAGGTTCGAGATCATGACGAGCGCCGACCGGTCCAGGTTTGCTCCTTTTTTGATGATGGTGAAGACAAACTTCCCGCTCTTTGAACAGTCTTCATGGATCACCCGGCACAGCAGCTCGCGATCTTCCTGGCTGATCGTGTCGATATCGTCCTGCAGGTCCGAGCTGGACAGGAATAGGCTGGAGAAGAGGGCTCCCCATGCCATGAAGAGGGTCTCGGTATCCGGTTTTTTCTGGCTGTCGGTAAAGGAGGACTCGAACAGCTCGATCAGTTGCCGGGGCGTGGCCTTCTCGAGCCAGGAGAGGCTGGAGTGCGGCATGGGGATGCGGATGGGCGTCGTCTCGGAGGTCTTGGGGCCCACAGCTTTCTCGATGGTCTTTAAGATCCGGTGTTCCAGCTCCGAGAATTTCGCATCGTACTCATTCTTGATCCGTTCCACATCCTCCGCGGAATATATGGCCGGGGCTGGCTTGCCCGCATCCTTCCGCTCATCGTCACCGGATCGCTGTTGCCTCTTGGTCATACCGGATGAGCACCCTCTGCTGTGCTTTTTGGATTATTTATTTTCTTCTAATATGAACTATTGTCTTTGTGCTGTCTGTATGCTGAACCGGGCCATTTGTGCAGGTACCGTGATAGCGCACGGTGTTCCCTGCCCGTGCGTAAGAGGACAAATCCGGCAGCACTCCACCAGTTTTTTCCATCCGGTCACTAATAGTACCGGAGCACCATGAACAGGCAGGCCGGGTTTTCGAAAGAGCGGATCGCAATAATCCGCAGCGGCGAACAAGAGCGGGAGCGGGCACTCTTTTACAACATCCTTGCCGGTGTTGTTTCCGTTATCCCCAAGCTTGCCGCAGCGATCCTCTCCGGCTCGGTGACGCTGTATGCCTCGGTCATGAAGACGATCAACGAGGCCCTTGGCATCGTCGTCGCGTGGCTGATCGCCCGGAAAATCGCCCGGGGCGACGGCACCTACGACTACGGGATGGGAAAGTTCGAGAACATCGCACGGATCATCACCGGGGGTATCCTCCTTATATCCGTCCTCATCCTCGTTGTCATTGCCGCCATGAAGTTGCTTGCACCAGGTGTTCTCGGCATAAACGGGATCGCGGTCGGCATGGCGATCACCATCATCATGATCGTGATCGATACCGGGTTCTGGCTCCGGAACTACCGTATTGCACAGCACGAGCCCTCGCCCCTGATGGACTCCCAGTGGCGTCTCTTCCGGCTCAAGGCGTTCGCCAACATCGTTGTCTTCCTCGCGCTGGTACTTGCCGTCCTCTGCGCTGCATACCCGTGGGCCGCGTATATCGACCCGGTTGCCTCGTTAATTATCATCGGCATCCTCTTCCGGTCCGGGTACGGCATGATTCAGCAGTCGCTACCGGACCTCCTTGACCGTACGCTTGAAGAGGAACTCCAGCTGGTCGTGATGCGGGAGCTGGCCGGGCACTTCGACCGGTACGAACAGGTCCATGCCGTGAAGTCGCGGCGGAGCGGCGGGAGCATCTACATCGAGATCTTTTTGGAATTCCAGGGCGATATGCGGATGAGCGAGGTGCAGGGCATCATGGACCGGATGAAGCAATCACTCGAAGAACAGATCCCGAAAAGTACCGTGAGTATCATTCCCACGGGATGCCGGTCCTGATTTGGTCGGACCGAGCCCGTTCTTCTGCAACCGAACCAACAGGCATTGCTTTCCTGCAGACAACCGGGCAATGCCCGAGAAAAGGGAGAAGGAGGATAAAAGGAGTGCAAAAATTATTTCCGGATCCGGCCGGCCATGGCCTTCCCGGTCTCGAATGCCGTATCCAGTTCGGGTGCATCCGGCACGTACAGGACTTCCTGCGAACCGACAACCGTGAACCCGGCCGCGGCAAGCTCGTCAGCCACCATCTTCACGGCACCGCCCTTTCCACCCATGGACCCAAAGGTGACGGCGAAACGTTCGCCGGTCCGGTCGAAGTGCAGCCCCTTCAGGTAATACAGCAGGTCCCCGATGCTCGGGTACGGCATGTCGTTGATGGTCGGGACGCCGACCATGATGGCCTTCGAGTCCAGGATGTGCTTGACGATCTCGGAGCGCTCGTCCTCGTGGAGGTTGAAGAGCTTCACATCGCATCCGCCGGCAATCACGCCTTCCGCAAGACCGTGGGCGAGCATCTTTGTTGAACCGTGCATGGTGTCGTAGATGATCGTCACCTTGTTCTTCATGGATTTCCCGGACGCCCAGCCAACATATGCCCCGAGAACCCTGCCGGGATCGGTCCAGATCTGGCCGTGTGAAGGGGCGATCATCTTCACCTTCTCGATCAGGCCAAGGCCGGTCAGTTCTTCCGCTTTCTTGAGGAAGCGGGGCGTCAGGGGAACGATGAGGTTGGCATAGAACTTCTGCGTGGCATCCATCAGCACATGCTCAGGGATCTCCGTGTCCAGCCGCTTCGCGCAGCAGAGGTGCTGGCCGAAGGCATCGTTCGGGAAGAGGATCCCCTTCTCGGCATAGAGCGTGAACATCGAGTCGGGCCAGTGGAGGAGCGGGGCCTGGACGAACGCGAGGGTCTTTCCGCCAAGGTCGAGCGTCTCGCCGGTCTTCACGTGGTGGAAGGCTGCGCCATCCAGTGCCGGGAAATGCCGGAGGAGCCCCTGCTCGGCAATCTCCGTACAGTAGATCGGTGCCTTCGGGAATTTCTTGTGGATCTCGACAAGCGCCCCGGAGTGGTCCTTCTCCACATGGTTCTGGACAATGATATCGATCTGCTCCTTCTTTCCTTCTTTACGAAACGCATCGGCGATCCGCGCCCACATCTGGGCCGAGTGGCCGGGATACACGTTGTCGATGAGCGCAGTCTTTTTGCCAAAGACCAGGTAGCAGTTGTAGGACGTTCCATCAAGGGTGTACCCGTGATAGGTCCGCAGGTCCCAGTCCAGCGACCCGACCCAGTACACACCGTCGGCGATCTTATACGATTCGGCTTTCATGGTTCTCACTTTGTTCGTAATTATACGAATGTTCTATTGTTTACGAACAGATTATATATCAAGGTTGCGAATCTTATTGCAGGATATGAAGAAGCAACCACCGAACAGGAAACCTCTCCCCCCGCCGGACGACACCTCGACCATCGGGCTCTTCTCCACCCCCGCCGGCATCCGGACGGTCCGGTCGCCGGTCCGCGTGAAGATCCTCTCGGTGCTCAGCACCCGCGACCTGACGTTCGACGAGATCGTCCGGCTCTCCGGCCGGGCCAAGTCCACCGTCTCCGTCCACCTCAAGGGGCTGGAACAGGACGGGATCATCGGTTCCCGGGCCGATCCCGGGGACGAGCGGAAGAAGATCTTTTTTCTCCGGTCGCAGGCGCTGGGGAACCTCACCGGCAGGGTTGCCCTTGACGACGCTGACCTCCCGGGCCGGCTGGCCAACGGCAGCGACCCGTTCGGGTTCTACCGGTACATGTTCCGCACGATCCGGGTCTCCCTCCTTGCCGAAGGGATCAACATCGACCCGGTGCTGCACGAATCAGGAAACCGGGTGGGCCGCACGATTGCAGCAGACCTTGCTGACAAGGACCTGCCCGCACTGCTGGAAAAACTCAAAACATTCTGGACGCGGCACAACCTGGGGACACTGGAGGTCGAGTCGCTTGCGCCGCTGGTCCTGCGGGCCTATGACTGCTTCGAGTGCGGGGACCTCCCGCAGCTCGGGAGGCCTGCCTGTGCATTCGACTCCGGGATCCTGGAAGCGGTCTTTTCCTATCACTTCAGAAAAAGCCAGCAGGTTGACGAGACTGCCTGCTATGCCATGGGCGACGACCACTGCCGGTTCGTCATTTCGCCCCGGTGAATTGTATTTACTTCTTCATGCCGGGCCGCCGGTATCCCGGTATCATTCTGCTTCCCTGACGCGGCTCGCGCTGTCGGTGCCCATCTCCACCATGAGCGTGTTCGCAAACTCCCCCTGAATCTCGGCAATGTGCGAGATTAAGAGGATCTGCGGGAACCGCGACTCCTGCGTCCGGAGCGCGGTGAGGAGGTTGTTTCTCCGTTCCTCGTCCTGGCTCCCGAAGATCTCGTCGAAGATGAGGAACGTTGACTCGTGTACCTGGTGGAGCTCGGCAAGGTACCGCGAGAGGGCGATCCGCAGGGCAACCGCGATGTCGTCCTGCTCCCCGCCGCTGAACCGTTCGATGGGATAGTCGTTGTCAATGTCCCGTACCAGCAGGTTGAAGTCCTCGTCTAAGAGCACCTGCTCGTACCGCCCGCCCGTGATCTCGGCGATGATACGCGAGACTTCGCTCTCGAGCCGGCTCCGGACCACCTGCATGAGGTAGACAACGTACTCGGCGATGAGCGTTCGGGTGAGCTTCAGGTTCCCGATCGCGTCCCGGAGCTCCTGCGCCTGCTTCTGCAGCTCCGCGATCTCCTTTTGCGCCCGCCGGTACTCCGCGATCTTCTCTTCCGCGAACTTCCGGTCCCGCGTTGCCGTTGCAGCCGCGACCTCGCAGTCCCGGAGGCGCTGGTCCGTTGCGGCAAGCCCGGCCTCCGTTGTTGTCGTCACGGCGGGATCGTACGCTGATGCCTGGATCTCTTTCTCCAGCCGGGAGAGCTCCTCCCTCCGCTTCGTTGTCCGGGCAACGAGATCGGCAAGCTGCTGCTTCATCGTGACTGCCTGCCCGATCTTCTTCCCGAGCTCGATGAACCGGGCCTGTATCCTCTGGACTTCGGCTGCCTCCGACTCTGCTGCCAGGTAATTCGATTCATCGAACGCGAGCCGCGCCAGGGCTTCTGTGTGGGCCTGCACTTCCCCGGCCTTCTTCGTGCGTTTCGTAATAATCTCTGCAAGCTCGCTCTCGTACCCTGCCCTCATCTTCAGCCGCTCGGCAATGGTGCGGAGGGTCTCGAGCGAGGGGACGAGCGCCTCGATCGCTGCCCGCTCCATCCCGAGCTTCTCCTGCTTTTTTACGTCCGCTGCCGCCTTCTCTTCAAGCTCTTTAAGCCGTGCTGTGAATTCCGTCTCCAGGTCCCCGAAGTGCTCGCCCAGTTTCTGCCGGCAGAGCGGGCAGACGCCATCCGGCCCGGCAGCCTTGATCGTCTCCCGGTCCTTTGCAATCTTCTCCCGTTCTGCCTGGTACTGCTGCTGGCGGGCCGCGAGGGTCCCGGCCTGCTTCATGATCTCGTGGAGCCGGTAGCTGACGGCACTGTCGAGCCGCTCGTCCGGAAGTTCCGGCCCGGCGCCGAGCCGGTCCCGGATGCTGCCGCAGATCCTCTCCTTCTCCCCTGCATCCTTTTCCAGGGCAACAAGGTGCGCTCGCGTCATCTCCGCCCGGGCATCGAGGTCTGCGATCTCCCGTTCCGCAAACCCCCGCTCCGCCGCGAGCCGGGCATGGTCGGCCTTCAGTTTTGCGAGCGCATCGAGCCGTGCCCGGACCTCGCCGTACGAACCGGCGATCTTCTCAATCTTCTGGTACTCGGCCTCCTCGTCCGCAACCATGGCAAGGGCTGCTTCGATCTTCCCGATCCGGACCTGCTCGTCCGCGAGTTCCTGAGATCCCGCCTGCTGCTGCTGGAGGAGCCGGGTGTACGCGAGCTTCTCCTCAGCAAGGATCTTCAGCTTCGCGTCGATTGCTGTTCTCTGCTGGGCGAGCACGATCTTCTGTTTCTCGTGCTCTTTGATGGCGGCCGCAAAGCCGTCTCCCATTGCCTCCAGCTTCACGAGCTCCTCGTCGCTCTGCCGGCCGGCCAGGGCCGCAAGCTCGCCCTCCTTTCTCTGGAGTTCTTTTTCTATCGTATCGATCTGCTCTTTTAGGACCTTCTGGCTCTCGCTGCTCAGGTAGTCGATGCCGAGCGCCCGGAGGAACCATTCTTTGCGTTTTGCCGGCGTGTTGTCGAGCAGGGTGAGGAGGTCTTTTTGCGCTGCGTAGATGGTGTTCCGGAAATCCGTCGGCCCCATTCCTACGGCAATCTTTACTGCTTCTTCGACCGGGCTCACTTCCTTGGCGAGGAGTTTGCTGTTTTTGTACAGCTCGGCGTCGTGCGAGACCGTCTTTCCTTTTTTGAACGTCCGGATGATCTTGTACTTGTCGCCGCCGATCCGGAAGTCCAGGATTACCTCGCATTTTTCTTTGGGTCCTGCGAAGCTCGACACAATGTAGTCGCCCGAGATCCCGGTTGCCTTCACGCCGTACAGAGCGAAGAGCACGGCAGTTACCAGACTTGATTTGCCGGTGCCGTTGTTGCCGAGGATGCCGGTGATGCCGTCCTTGAAATGGATCTCGGCGTGGCGGAAGCGCTTGAAGTTGGTGAGGGTGAGGGAGTCGAGGATCATGCGGGGGCTCCTCTTGTTCGTGGTACCGGTTTTGGCAGGATGCTGGGCAATGTCAAATTTTTGAGTTGGATTTGACGCTCTTGGGGGCTGCGCCCCCGCCGCGTGGGCATCCCCCGTTGGGGATTCCTCTGCATTACCTGTACGGGAAACTCATGAGATATGCAAATCTTTCTGGCCGGTAATGCGGAGGAATCCTCAGCGCCCCCGCCCCCCACCGGGGGGCAGGGCTGGCGCGAGGGGGGGCAACAAATAACCGGAGACAGTATTTTCACAGAGAATTTTTTAGTAAATTCTCTTATCTTGGATCCTTCGATCCTCATCATTCGGTTGCCCCCCGGTGCTCATCCATCACGCCCTGCAATACATCCTTCCCTTTCGCGAGCACGAACTCCTTCTGTTTCCCGGTGAGATTTTTCCTGTCCACGAACGCAGCGAACTCCTGCAGGTAATCCACCATCCGGATGTCCTGCTGGAGCGGGACGGGCGTGTCCTCTTCCGCGGACGTTACCCGGACCCTGAGGTCGAGGAGGTTCTCGCGGACCTGGGCAAGGTCCCGTGGATCGATCCCCTTGCCATGCTCCCGCGACATCCCGTCCAGCGTCACCTGCGCCATCGAGTACTGCGGGAGGTTGAGGGCCAGGACCCGGTCCACGATCTCCTCCGTGATGTCGCCCGAGTGTACACCGTTGCAGGGGATCGTCCCGAGATCGGCCATCAGGGTCCGTGGCAGCTCCAGGTGTTTTACTTCGCGGGGCTTTGCGGTGTCGACAACAAGACCGCCTTTCGTATCATGGATCTCCCCGTACGTGAGGTACTCGGCCGAGCCCGCGTACCAGGCATTGTCCGTTACCTGCGACTGGCGGTGGTAGTGGCCGAGCGCGATGTAATCGAACGTGTCCGAGAGGATCGTCCCGTCCAGCTCGTGCTCCGCCACCGTTGCGAGCCGCTTGTCCTTGATCTGCGAGGCCAGACCGTGCGTCACCAGCACGTTCGCGTGCTTCCTGCTAAGCTCAATCTTTTCGAACTCCGTTCGGTAATCCTCCGGCCGCAGCATATTCGGGAGGAGATGGAACAGTGTGTCGCCAATCTCCACGCTCTCGTACCGGAAGCGGTAGGCCGCGATCATCCGCGAGGGGTGGTAGTCCAGCACTTCGTACGGGCTCGTGGTGTACCGGGTCTTGGTCATGCTGTGGTTGCCGGCGATTACGATGACCGGGATGCCGGCTTCGTGGAGTTTTCCCAGGGCGGCTAATACTGTGGTGTAGGCTTTGGTTTTGGGTTTGACGACGTCGAAGAGGTCGCCGGCGTGTACCAAACAATCCGGTTTCTGCTTGATGATGACGTCTATCGCTGACAAAAAATTGTCATAAATCTGCTTCTCCCTCAGGTTCATTCCGGTAGCGGAATCCAGTCGAGAGAACGCAGCTAAGCCTAAGTGGGTGTCAGCGATGTGGATGAGTTTCATTCTCTGATCCCTAATGGAATTTCAAGGGATATAAGGAGAGAGGGGAGGGGGTGAAAATGATTGAATATAATTTTGACCTAAATTTCTGATAAGCATTTTTTACTTTTTTTATAAAAGATAAATTAGGTGGTTTAATATCAGATCACTGTCGACAGATTCTATAAACCATATGGAAAAAGAAAATTCAAAAATTCAAAAAATTTTAACTCAAGTTTCAATTGGCGATGAAATTACTATCTATTCTAATAGTGGAAAAGAAATTTGCGGAAATCTCAAGGAAATACATGAAGATCACCTTGAATTGGTATACACCAATAAAACAATATTTGTCTTTGAGAATCTCATTGCTGGCTGGGAAATTAAAGAAAACGAAATTAGTGAGCAACGCAAAGAATCCGATTATCTCAGTGTCGATCTCCAAGAGAATAGTAAAATCTCAAACAATGATCAAACTTCGAAATTACTAATTGCGGAATCCAATTTACAATCGATCGGAAATGAGACGACAATAGCATCAGATATGGCAATTCCTGAAAATATTATTGAAATTTCAACTCTAACTCAGGATAATAAAAATGATGTTAATAAAAAAAAGGGACAAATCTCACTGAGTGAAGGAGCGAATATTTCTCAATCAAGCTCTTTACAATTAATTGACAAAAATCAGCAAGAATTAACTGGGCTTCAAGAATCAGATCCTTCTGATGAAAGTCAAAAATTTATTCAATATTTATCCGCATTTGAAGCCACCCTCAAAAAGAATTCCCTAAAAAAAATTGAACCAATTCGTTCATTGCCTAAATATATCCCTATCGGACACAAGGAACGGACGAAAAGCGATTGGGATACTATCTTAAATCTCTATGATTATTACACTAGATCAAAAAATCACTCTGGTTTAAAGGGATTAAGTGAAAAAATAATTATCCTTGGTGAGGATTTCCCAAAAAACGATGTATTCTTTTTTAACGCTGGGTGTTTTTTATTAACTGCTGAAGATGCGTCCTCAATTGAAATGTTTGAGGCTGCAATATTACGATCGAGCAGGAAAGAATATTTTCAAAACTTAGCGATTGCGTGTTCAAACAATAACAATTTCCGAAAAGCACAGATTGCTTTGGAAAATTTAGACCCATATGGAAGTGAAATTTTAAGAAAGGAAATTTTTTATAAATTGTGTGAATTATCCATCATTAATAACAATTTTAAGGGTGTTATTCTTCTTTTCAACAAACTCATGCAGAGTTCATCTGAAAATATTATTAATTTTGAGAATGATTCCCAAGGATTTTCAGAAATTTGTCAGGCTATTACCTATATTCTAAATCAGAAAGGAAAAAGAAAGGAAGCAGAAAAATTTTTTAAATTTTCTGAAGGAAAAATCCAAAAACAACTTTTCATTGATACGTTTAATGAGATAAAAAAAGATCTCCCGTCATATGATTTTACTGAGGAAGATGAGTACAATAATGCTGAATTATCTCTACTGAAAAAACCGAATGAATCACTAATACCAGGTCAGATATGCAAATATCTTAAAGCAAGGGGTTTTGGTCAGATAAAAGATTTTGATGGTCGGGAATATTTCTTTCATAAAAGTGCGATCAAAGATGATGATTTAAGAAAACAATTAGAGAGTTTTAGATTAGATGCTACGGAGTTATTAGTTGATTTTCGTTTTTCCGAATTCCCGAGAGGATTAACTGCAATTGAAATTTATGAGCATTTAACTAATACAGAAATTTTTAAAAAAGCGTCCATGTTTGCAGAAAATGGAGATTATCCCTCCGCAATTAACCAAATTAAAAGATTAGTTGATCAAGATCCTCGCAATAAAAGCTACCTTGATATTTATACAAAATGGCAAGATTATGCAAAAATTGAGGGTCTACCTAAAGGTGCCAATCCATATGCTCGTGCAAAACGAGCACAAATAATTGAAAAAGACTCTGAAACGGCTATTGAATTATATGAAAGTGCGATTAAAATTAAAGATAATTTTGATAGCTCAGTGAAAGATCTGGCGTTATTGTACGATGAGCTTGGAAGAACTGGCGATGCTATAGATCTGTTAAATCGCAATCGAGACTTAGTGAAAGAAAAAAGATCTATCGATGATTTGTTATTAATTTTTTATAAAAAAACAGATGACGAAAAAGCGATTTTGATCTTAGATAAACGCCTGAAAAAAGCAACCGAAAAAGGAGAAAAAATCAAAATATTAAATGAGATCGGTGGATTTTTCATCAAAAATTATCCTGAAAAAGCGAAAGATGTATACATCCAGATAATGCAGCTCGATCCACAAAATATTGGTGCGCAAAGATCATTAGCAGCAACCTACTTGAAACTTGGTAGGTACGATGAATCTGAATCGATAGTAAATACAATATTAAAAAAGAATTCCAATGACGTTGCTTTAGATATTCTGATTGCATCAAAAAAGGCAAAAAAATCTGGAACAGTTGATTACGATATTGATTCATCATTTTTCCAGACATTAGGTGAAAATGAATTTGCAGAATTTTTCTTAAAAAGATGTCAGTTCCAAGGTGTTTTGCCGCAACGAGTTTCTAAAGATGAGAATGGATTCTATTATTATAAGGCAAATTCTCGAAATGCAAGAGACGATATCCAATCACTTGAAGGGTTGGCAAAACGTTCTATGGTACGAAACCCCCGGGATCGAGGGAATTATTATTTATCGGCGGCGAAAATTTCATTTGATATTAACGCGAGTGCAGAACACTATAAAAAATTTTTAGTGATGAGTTTTACCTCGATGGGTGATGCGACACTCATTGAGAATAAACCATTAGCTTCTGCAATGACCTGGTATTCTGAAGCTTTGAGAATTTACAGTAGTATTAATAACGAATCTTTGGATAAATCAGATACTTCTGATGCAATTAATTCATTTGTTGGTTTTGCATCTGCCACATTTAGCCGAGAAAAGATTTCTATCGGACAGAGCTCCCAGAAAAGTGATTCTGTTATTGTTGATACTTTAGAGGATACATTTCAACGTTATTCTGATGGTGAAAAATTAATTGATACCTTTACTTCTCTCACTTTAAATACGAGCTTTGGTTTGAAACAAATATTGAGATTTATTTTTGAAAAACGGACTTACCATACCATCGCACTAAGTTATTTACAAAAAAATGGTATATCTGTCGAGAATAAAGCATACTCGTTCCAAGAATTTTCAGAACTGTTTGATCAATTAAGAAGAAAGAAATATGAACTGTTTCGTAATGTAACTCTTGATCTCAGGGGATTAAGGCAGTTTAAATTTTCAACGGCTTATTTGGATAATAGTACTCATGTTTTGCAGGAACTTAGAAAAAATTCCTTGTTTTCTGATTTGGATAATCAAAGATTGGATGAGTTGCAAAAATTATTTGACTTCTCTTTGAATTTGGTCAAAGAAAACTCATTCGAAGAAAAGGAACGTGCTGCACATCTATTAAAAGATAGATGTGAGTCGATAAAAACCGAAATAAATTATAATCCTACAAGGTTATCGATAGAAGAAATTTTTTCCATCATCGATTTTATCCAAATAGAAACGAGTAAAAGTATCAATGAATTATATCGAACCTCAGCTCCTCAAATCAGCTTGGGTTTAGCTATCAATTCTTATTATCCTGATAATAGTAATCGCATTGACATACAGATTGCCATTAAAAACAAAGTGGGTTGTAGTCCTGCGGAATCAATGTATCTTATAATTGATCCAAATGAAAAGTATTTTTCAACAGTATTCAGAGATGAAATAAAACTATCAGAATCCTTACGAGGTGGCGAGGAAACATCCGTTCCGGTCACCATAGAAGTATCTGAAGACTCAATCAACTCACAAATCTTTCCGATTTCAATTTATGCCAAATATCAAACAAGAACTGGCGAAGAAAAAATTACTTCGAATCAATCATTTTCAATTAAATTATCCCCTCAAGAAACATTTGATTTAATTCCAAATCCCTATTCCGCGTATGCTGAAGGAGGACCTGTTCAAGATCCAACTATGTTTTATGGCCGTGATGATTTGATTAATAATATTATCACGACTATTCGTACGACACCCCATCAGGGAAAATGCATTGTTGTCTACGGTCAAAAAAGATCTGGAAAATCCTCAATTCTATATCATATTAACCAACGATTAAAAGATGATTCAAATATTCTGGTACTCGATTTAGGAAATATTGGGAAGATTCTCGATCCCACTTCCAAAACTCCCCTCTTGCATGTACTTCTTCAATGGATTTTAATCCAATTTAGGACGAAGCTTAATGATTTTTATGATCGTGGATATCCCGATTTAAAAATAGCAATTCCAAGTGATATAGAATTTTATAATCATCCATCCCCCTTATCCAAGTTCTTGGAGATTTTCAAAGAATTTGATTATAAGAAGAAAAAAGAAAATCGATGGGCAAATGTAAAACCGGTAGTAATAATCGACGAATTTTCATATATATACAATTTTATTGTCGAAGGTAAACTAAAACCAGAATTCATGAAAAATTGGAAAGCTTTCCTTCAGGAGAACCTATTTGACGCAATTTTAGCAGGTCAAGACGTAATGCCTAAGTTTAAACAACAATTTCCCAATGAGTTTGGAACAACTCAAGATGAACGTGTAAGCTATCTAAAAAAACCCTATGCGGAAAGTTTGATTGATGAACCAATAAAAATTGGTGGGAGGAAAGGAGAGAGCCGGTTGAAACAAAAGGCAATCGAAAGAATTTACCAGTTAACTGCTGGAAATCCATATTACATTCAGATGATCGGTAATCGACTCGTTGAATATATGAATAGAAATCTTTCAAAATATGCGACGGAAGCTGATATCGAATCTATTAAAAATGAGATGATTATTGGTGAAAACTCTCTGGCTGAAGACAAATTTGATAATTTAATTAGTTCGGGAGATACCACTGCTGATGCGATAAAAAGTGAAGATGCGAAGCATGTTCTTGAACAAATTGCAATTAACAGTATCCGCGGAGTTTGCAATAAAGATTCAATCCAACTCGATACGTCGGTTCCATTAGAATTAATTTTGGACGATCTGGAAAACCGCGAAGTTATAACGCGTGAAAATGGGATCTATTATAGTATTAAAGTTGAGCTTTTCAAAGAATGGCTTAATTATTATACAAAATATTCGAAAGACGTGTGATTTTTAATGGAATCGACAGGACCCAGGTTAAATCCATACTCAAATTATGGAAGTATAGCATTTGGGTCACGGTTTTTCGGCAGAAAAAAGGAAATAAAATTTTTAATAGATAGAATTATTGAAAATTCTTCCTCTCAAGATATTTCTATTATCGGGGCTCCAAAAATCGGTAAGAGCAGTTTAGTACATGAAGCTCTTATTGAAAGGAAACGAGATTTGCATTCAAATAAAAAAATCCCGATCTGGATTAATATGGGTACATATAGTACACCTGAAAGTTTTTTTTCGGGAATTATATTTCAAACCTATGCGGAATTGGAGTTTTTGTCTATTGTCAATAAGGAGATTAATGATAATTATTCGAAAATTAATGACGAAAACCTTCCTGAAATGGAGAGATATTTCTATATCGAAAAATTTTATGAAACAATCAAGAAATTAGGGTTCAATATCATTTTAATTTTTGATGAATTCGATCATGCAAGAAATTTATTCAAAGAAAATCCATCTGCCTTTCAAAAATTGAGAGAATTAACATACTATCCTGATTGGAAAACCACTCATATAACCATTTCACGACGTCCTTTAAGGGAGATTGAACAACAAAGCGGTGCAATATCCAATTATTATAGCTTATTTCATGAAAAAGCATTAATTTCATATACCAATGAAGATTTATCAGAATATTTTCAAAAATTCCAAAAATGCGGTCTGAAATTAACTGCAGAACAACATAAAAAAATTGAACATTATTGTGGAAGCCATCCGTATCTTCTTGATATCGCTTGCTACCATATTATTGAACATTTTTTTGATAAATCATTCACCGATATTGAAACAACTGTTCATGAAAATGAAAATTTATTCTTAAATTATTATGAGGATGTTACGAAACATCTCCAAGAGAATTCGACATTTAATAATGTATTACAAGTTTTATTTGGACCGCTGGTGACTGTAAACAGAAGAATAGTAGATAGATTGCAACAACATGGATATTTATCCCAGACAAGTGATGGAATCATTGTTTCGCTTTCTCAGGATTTTAAAAATTTTTTATATTTAACTCAAAGAAAAACAGAATTGTGGCCAGTTTTATCTCAAGTGGAACGAGGCTTACGAGCATTGATCGATAAGCAAATGACAGGACAATATGGAGTAAACTGGATCGACCATCTTGAAAAAAAACATACTGGTCTAAAAAATACTTTTCAAGAATGCCGTAACAATCAGCAGAAAGAGAAAGCCTTTTTTGGTTCAGCTTCCTCGAATTTGTTGGACTACTCATATATTGGGACATTATTTACAATTATTTTCGTTGAATGGGCAATATTTCAAAATATTATGAAAAAAGATAAAAATTATTGGAATCAACGTCAACAAATCATAATAAAAATTAGAAATCCATTAGCGCATTTTCGGGATGAAATCCCTCCAGAATCTCATAAAAAAATTGCAGATGGATATTGTCAAGAAATTCTTGACATACTGCTAAAAGAAAAAATATTATAGTAAATTTTCCCCACAACTCGACTCCCCGACCGGGCCCGAGTTTGCCCGCCCCAACTGACCCATATTCACATGGTTACCGTCATGGTCAGACCACGACGGAAAATGCAGAAAAATCCCAGAAACGGAAATGGTCGGAGGGGAAAAGTGGGCAACCCGGGCCAGAGGTGTGGCCGGTTTTCCGCAGCCTTCCGGCTCCTTCCCGAACGGCGTACCTACCCATCCCGGACCAGGTGAACGCACAGCGGGGCCTCCTCACGGAATAACGCACAATCCGTTGTTGCACAGGGAAGGAGCGCCGGATTACAGAATGGGTTCTGTTGTCGCTCTTCAAGGGAGAGGTGAAACCCGCACCAGAGGAATTGCATGGTCACGGTTCTCGGATGGCCGTGATAATACATGAAAGGCAGGGGGAGGGTGAAACTGAACGGGCCGCAGGTATTGGGACGTTCATTACCGGAAATACGGTTTTTAAAGCGATGAATCTGAAATCCCCGAAAAACCTATTCTCCTTTCCCCTCAATAATCGCGATAACTTTTTTCCCGGTCTCGGTTATCCGGTAATACCGGCCCATCCGTTCGTCCGGTGTCAGGCACTCGACAAGGCCTTTGTCAGTAAGTTCGAGAACAATCCGGCTGATCGTTGAGCGATCGATACCGGTATGCCGGGAGAGATCCGTTGGCGAGCTGGGCCGGGCAAGGGCCTTGAGAACCTGTCTCCGGTCCCGCCCCCTGCCGACAAAACTCACCAGCGCAAACATCACAGGAAAATGGGGAAAAGCACGAGATGAATCTTGGTAGCAAATACGTCGTATCAACGTTGCAAATATACTCACAAAAAAATATCATAATCCCCTCCCCCGCCCAATACTTCACCGGTGCCTGGCGAAAATCCACCGAAGCAACAGGAATGTGAGTATATCCCGGAGTGGCTCCCCCGGCTAGAAATCTTGTTTGGATGTGGACAAGGTCACTCCGCGAGGACTTTACCAGACACCAATATCGGGATCCAGTTCGTCATGCGACTGGTCATCAGACCTGGAGTAAGTGGAGAACCCCGTAGGTTCTTCCTCGGGATCCCCCTATTCTGGAATACCCCCCAAAATCTCGATGATACGGGCTCCGATTCTCTGTTTTTCCGGAAACAGAGGAAGTAATATTGGGTAATGAGGAAGTATTTCGGGATTTTCTGGTGGATTTTACGTCTGAATTTATGAGACGCTATTTGGGTGCATTTGGACAGCAAAAAGGGAGGGGGGACGGGGTTTAGCCCAGCCTGCCCTTCAATCGCCTGCCCAAAAGCGGCCAAAGACGTCCCCGGATCACCGACGGAATAAATGGTTTTTTGACTGGATTTGTCCCCCGATTTCAGGAATTTGTCCTCCGGAGGAGGGGGGGGCGGAAGAATCCGGGGCCTGTACGGGGCCGGATTGGGGCTATCTTCTGGGTTTCGAGACGATCCCCCGGGCCCAGGTCTTTTCAATCCACTGGCGGGGCGTGAGCGTAAAACTGTTGAGGCCGGCCTGTTTTCTAAACCCGTCGAATTCGACGGGATTAAAATCCGGGTTGGTGAGCTGCTCCCAGATCCCGGGATTCGCACCCGCACAACGAATCCGCTGGTAATTCTGCACGCAGCGCGTGCACTATCCAAATTTCTCCTGCTCAATCCGCTACACACTGTGTAGCCAATCTCATTTCCAGGCATGTCTCTTTCGCAATGCCCGTACTACAACCTGCACCACCCCGGCATCGCATGATTAATATTCACCGGACGCTTATAGATCCCTAACGCTATGACCGCACGTGCGAAAATGCCTGCCGACCTCAAATCACCGGCGGCAGCATCCCGGCAGAAACTCCGGAAGAGTGCCACCGGAAAGGAGATCGGATCCCCATCGCTTGTTGAGCGGATGCAGGGAAAATTTTCCCATATCGATCCTGAACTCTCCCGCAGGATCATCTCCGATCCCTCCCTGGAGCCGGCATAAATGCCCGGGGGCACTTCTGTATTTATCGATGCCAATATTTTCCTGCACACCATTCTCGGGAATACCCGGGAGTCAAAACCCAGTGCTCATTTTCTTTCTCAGGTAGAGAGCGGCACCTTTCACGGAACAACATCGGTAATTGTCTTAAACGAAGTCCTCCATCGCCTTCTCATTGCCTATGTGGTGAGTGAATTTCGGATCAATCCTGAATCGGCCGTCAGTTACTTAAAAAAGAATCCTGCAGCGGTACGCGATGCACAGATGGTGTGGGAGCTTACCGGAGATATCATGAACATCAGGAATCTGAACATCTGCGGGATCTCTGATACAACATTTGCGCGATCGCTTCTCCTCATGCAGGAATACGGGCTGATGAGCAATGACGCCCTTCATCTTGCCTGCATGGATGAGCATGCCATCACGACTCTTGCAACGTACGACCGGGATTTCGAAACCATCTCACGAATCACCGTCTGGAATCCGCCTCCCGTGAAATAATTTTCCCGAAACCTCCTTTTTGGAATGGAGGGGGCCCCATATCCCCCCGTCATCCCATCGCCCAGCCAAAGGTATAACCCGTTCCGAAAATACGGCTCCTGCTTTCGCGCTCTACCGGAATATTAACTCCGCTTTTTCAAACAATATCCAATGGCAGCTCCGGTAAGGAGCAGCAGGCAGTAGAATATCGGATTGATCCCGCTCTGTACTCTTGTTGCAGGTATTACCGGTTGAGTTGAGGAAATATTTCCGGGCACGGGCG
>Ga0265297_10004851_pt1 | contig 21351 bp, 19 predicted proteins | sample Munlanlwell13791_FD_192502 | JGI IMG/M metagenome (GOLD analysis project Ga0265297, IMG submission 192502) | Leachate microbial communities from a municipal landfill in Southern Ontario, Canada - Leachate well 137-91 | ecosystem: Engineered > Solid waste > Landfill > Unclassified | place...
CTTTATTATATCATTTTTTTCTAGTATTGATAAGAATTTTAAAAAAACCAGCATCTTGTTCGGACGCCGGCTTTTCAATCGTCAAAACCCCTTATTTTACTTCGGTTCAAACTTGGTAATCTGGCGGTGTAGTCGGGTTAAGTACCCGAGGCTACAGGTGTTATAAGGGTATTTTAGCACAATTTTAAGCCTCGCTTCAATGCATGTGGGTCGGGGTCTGACTTTCAGAAAATGCGACAAATGCGACAGTACTAAAAGATATTAAGATTCAAATATATTTACTTATTACCAGTAATTTGAGGTGCTATGTCCTCCATGACATAGTGGACAAATTGAGCTCCTAATCCAGTTAAAACATACGGTTTAGTATCTTCAAAAGCTGATTCTAAGGTAGAGCTACGCCCAGAACCATTTTGTGATTTTCGTTTTTTAACGAACCTGCCATCATAATCCGTTTCTCTTTCCTGTCTTATAACTCCGCCAGTACTTAAATCTCTAATCAATAATTTAAATAAATCAGCTTCGGCAGAGTCTTCTCTTGGTGTTTCGCCACGAATATTTTCCCAAATCGCACCTCTTGTGATACTAGGATTTTTATAAATTTCTCTTATGACGATAAAGTGAAATTCATGATATTTTTCCGTCCACTCTAGAAAAAGCCTTACAAGATCATCTTGGGCGAGGGTAATAACTCCAGAATTTGTAATTAATTTTTTAAGCATACCTCTTTTTTCATAAGTTTCAGCTTGGTCCCATTTTCTAAAAGTTGTTCTCACAAGTGATAGATATTCTGTAGATTCTAGCCTTTGGTTTATTTCTTCTCCAAAGGAATTAAATCTTTCAAAGATATCACCAAGAACAACACTTAATTCTTTTAATTTTTGTTCGTGTTCTTTGGCCCATAAAAATATTACTTGGTTAGTTTTTCCCTGTTCATTTTCTGATGACAAGGTAGCTGTAGCGCTAAGTACACTTCCAACCCATGGTACACCACCAAGGGCAGCCATTGCTACGCGAGCATATTTTTTCCATGAACCATCAGTAACCGCCTCAAGAACAGCTTGTTCTTGTTTTCCAACAATTGATATATTTGACGGTAATTCATTAAGATCTTTATCCATATTATTCTAATGCGATACCCATTTTACTGGATAGATCACCTAACTTATTTTTGTCTTCATCTAATTTTTTCTTACGACCATCGACGAAGGGCGGTAAATCTTTTTCAATCATTCCTATTCCTTGTTTTATATCTGAGTTAACCCATCCAACCCATTCGTGTATTTGTTTTTTTAATTCATTTACTTTGTTTATGGTTTGTTGATCATCATATTTAAATCCGTACCCTTTAATATCTATGGATAAGACAACAGAGTCTTGTGTCCATTTAAAATCATCTGGTGTCCAGCTCATCGAGAAAGTGCTTGTCCCTAGTCCCTTAATAATATCAATTGATGTGTTTGGGAGAATCGGGATAGTAACAAAAATTGTTTCATATTCAAATTGTTTGTCGTCATCATGGTCATAAAAACTTTCTCTCATGCGAGCAGGAACAGTCCTCATTTCTTTCTGATGTCGCATTGTCTCTTTACGCTCAGTATCGAATTCAATCGGAAAGAGACTGTCTCCAGATTTTGCAATTAAATCAGAAATAATTTTTGATGTTTCGGTACTAAGAATATATTCATCACTACTTTTTATAACCATATCTTCAATAGATTTCAAAAAGGCTTGATAGTAATCTGATATTGATGCTTTATTTCTATACATATAATTTTAAATTAATTTTTAATAACTCTAACAGCAACTCCGTTGACCATATAGCCGGAATTGTTTAAATCTGATTCGTGTAAAATAATCGGTGGAATTTCTCGTTTTGATTCGGAGGTAAGGCGGATTTCGTGTTTTTTGTTGTCCTTAAAAAATTTCTTGAAATTAGCCGCCTCGTCAATAATAGATAAAACATAGTCTCCGTTGTTTGGTTGCTGTTTGCAATCAACTATTACATAATCTCCGTCATCTATACTTTCCTTACTATTACCAACTTTTGCATTATTTAAAGAATCACCAACAGCTTTAATGGCAATTAATCCGTCAGGTCGCGATCTGCCAACAGACTTCTGGGAAATTTTTAAATATCCCTGAATATGTTCTTGGGCCAATTCAGTAGCTGGACCACAATTAGCAGAACCTAGTACTGGAATATTAAAAAAGTTATCCACAGTAAAGGCCTTTGGCTTTGATACCCTCTGCCTCTTTTTTGTGTCTAAATACAGCAGTCCTTTCTTCTTCAACTGCCCTAAGTGATAAATAACAGTTTGAGGGTTTGTAATGCCAAGTTCACGGCCTATTTCTCTGAAGCTCATCTTAGAAATATCCTTTTGTTTAGCCAATTTTATAATTTTTTCTTGGTTGTCGTTCATAATAATAGAAAGTGATTAAAAATATCTTTTTATTTATAATTTCTTAATAACTACTCCTAGTATATCAGAAGTGATTTCTAATGTCAATAAAAATCTGTTTACACTGTTGACACTCTATTTGAAATCGACTAAACTATAAGTATGGAAATTCAAAATAGTAACAATCAATTGGTGCACTGTGACTGTGGCACCCCAGTTGCTAAACGACTAAATAGTCGGAAGCTTGAGTTTCTTAAATACAACAAAGGACAATCGATTAAGTTGTCTGCCGAATACTCTGGCAATAAATGTGTTGTGCATTGTGAAAAATGCGGTCGAGACATCACTTTTTTAACCAATGAGATTCAGTTAGGCTTAAGTTATGCAGTCGCTCCCCTAAAAAGTTAGGGGCAGTAAATTGAAAATTTAATCGAGCATCGTTCGGAACGCCCGGACATACGTTTGTACTAAATAGTACGAGCGCATGTTCGGGCGTTTTTTTATTAGTATTTATTAATTAAACAAAAAAATATGAACAATCAAAAAATCAATATCGTTGAAGTTCCGATCAATGAACTTCGGGCATCGGAGTACAACCCAAGAAAGCACTCCAAAGAGCAGGCTGAGCAATTAGAAGAATCAATAAAGAGATTCGGTTTAGTCGACCCAGTTATCTGCAATAGCGCGCCAGAAAGAAAAAATATAATCATTGGCGGTCACTTTCGAGCCGAAGTGGCCAAAGAAATGGGCATGACAAGTGTGCCAGTCGTCTATGTTCAAATAGCTGACTTAAGTAAAGAGAAAGAACTAAATCTTCGCTTAAACAAAAACACAGGAGATTTTGATCTTGAATTACTAGCCGAATTTGATGAAGCGTTTCTCGCAGACATCGGTTTTGATAGTGAAGACTTAGACGACATTTTTCCAACAGAGGAAAATGTTGAGCAATTCGATCTCCAAAAAGAATTAGAAAAGGTAGGTATTGAAAACGTTACTGTACAAAAAGGAGACATCTACGAATTAAATGGCTCAAGATTAATGTGTGGCGATTCCACTATTGAGTCAGACATGGATACTCTTATGAAAGATGTAAGAGCCGACATGTGTTTTACTGATCCGCCATACATCTTGGATTACCTCAAAGGTAAGACTAAGCAAAAAGATGGAGTGACCACAGGTTTCGGAGCAAAGAAAAATAGAAGATATTTGGAAACCGATGAATTGCCAGAAAACTTTACCGAATTATGGATGGGCAATATCAGTAAAGTAGCCAAAGATAACTTCGCGATTATTTGTTACGAAAACTGGAAAAACATTCGCACTATTTGGAACGAAATGGAAAAGTATTGGAAAGTGAAAAATATGATCGTTTGGCATTTACCAAACAGAGTGCAGGGATTCTCGGCAAAAGGTAAATTCTTTAATAAGCACGATATCGCCATGATCGGTGCGACCGATGAGTTTGAATTGAATAAAGAGGATGAGAGTGAACTTCTCGAAAATGAATACGAAACAGCACTCTACGCCATAAGTGGCAAACCTCACTGGGAGTCGTATGAGAAAGGTAAGAAGATTTGCCCGACTGATTTTATTGAATTTAAATCAGCCGATGAAAAATCTTCGGGACAAGGTGTTATCTTTGGAACCAAACCAACAGAGATATTAATTCCATATATCAAAGTACTCACAAAGCGAGATGATTTGATCGTGGAGCCATTTGGCGGTAGTGGATCGACATTGATAGCGTCAATTAAAATGAATCGTCGCTGTTACCTTATGGAAAAATGCCCGACTTACGCGCAGGTAATACTAAAACGTTGGGAAAATGAAACAGGTAAAAAGCCGATAAAGATTAACTAGTATGATTGATGACCAAACAAAACAAAAACTGCTTAAAGAGCTTGAAAAGAGCGGTAATATTTGGTCGTCTTGTATTAAATTGAATATTCACAGGTCAACATATCATCGCTGGAAAAAGACAGACAAAAAATTTGGACGGTTGGCAAATGCAATGGAGCGACACGGGAGAGAAAATATGTGTGATATAGCTAAACACGCACTTATGATTAATGTGAAAGAAAAAAAGATGGACGCAATAAAATATGTCTTGAGCCATCTTGATCCGCCGTTCAAAAGAAACCAAACCAGTAACGTCGTTATAGTTCACAAAAAAGAATCTCCTCTGCTGAATATGCCAGTCAAAACACTAGAAGACTTATTTGACGATAATGCAGAAAGGACTCAACAAAAAAACTTGGAGCTTCAAAAGAAGTTTACTGAGTTGGGTAAGATAATCCCGAATAAGCCAGACGGTAATCCGATAGAACTTCACGAATTAATAAAGTACGAGGCGTATATAGATGATTGGCAAAGGTGCCAAAAGCAAAACAAATCTACTGGCACTGCGGACTCAAAGTCCGAGATGAGTAAGTTGCAAGAAGTGCCTCAAGAGAGTCAAAAGATTTCAGATAACTCGAACTCAAATTCTGCCATTCAGGACAAGCCACAGGATAGTAATACTTAGAAGTATGATACGAGGAAGTGTAATATTTTCCGTTAGCTGATTCTGTAGTGGTTGGAGTTGTAGTGGTTGTGGCTGAGGTAGTATCGCCATTACAAGTATCAGGCGACCATAATCCTCTCAAATTTTCTTGAGCTGATTTCTGAGACGCTTTAAATTCGGTTTGATACTTGTATGGCGTATTGTATGTATATTCGTGGGCATAACCCTGTTCAATCATATATTTATTGAAGAACAAACCGTCTTCACGATAAATGTATGCAAGTCGACGATTATATTTATCAAATTCGCCTTGGGATGAATCTTTCTCGATTCTAACTTTCTTGCCAGTCAATAATTCCTTAGCTTTATTTGAGGCTTCTTTACCAAAACACTGAACAGATTTTCTCGGATCAACCGTTTCGGGTGTATCCATACCAATAAGACGCAAAGTTTCAATCGTGCCGTTTATATTTACCTTAACTGTATCACCGTCAACAACACTTGAAATGGGATAATACTCATATTGTTGACTAGCTTGTACGACAGGAACGGAGACTGCTTTCTCGGGTTGAGTAGGTTTCGTTTCAACAACCTTAGGTTCAACTTTATTTTCTGATGCAACGGGACTTGAGTCTGCTGGGGAAGATGTAGGATCATTTGAAGTTAATGGTTGTGGAATTTTCGGTTGTTCTGAAATATTCGCTGGAGTCTCAATATTTTTCTTCTCTACTTGTGGAGCAGTTAATCCAATTCCAATAAATGAAAAAACTATCGCTCCAGAACAGACCAAAGCGATAGTTTTTCTTTTTGGGATTATTTTTATTACTCGTTGAAATAATGACGGCTTAATAAGTCCGACTATTAGAGCAATGATTGATGATAGTAATGTTAATAAAAAAATATAGGTCATATGGATGAAATAAAAAAACCAGCTTTTCAATAGCTGGCGATAGAGATACGTGGATACACAGAACCCCGCGCCAGCTAGACCTTACGGTCCCATACCAGTTTCCCGATATGACCCAACGAAGAGTCGCTGAACGCGGGGTTCAGTATCTTCGTTGGGTTTCCACACCATATCCGAAAGGAAATCTCTCGGGGTTAGGTGCCTGGCCTTCCGACCAGTAATATTAAATTGTTAAATACATTTTACCAGAAAACCCAAAGGATTTAAAGGTCTGCTTGTACCTTAGCTTAGATCATAGAATTTGTGTAATCGGGTTACCAACAGCTCGCGGTAACAATTTTTATACTAAATTTTAGGACTTTTTCGTCTTTCTAACCTATCAAACAAATAAGAAATGGTATTTAATATATCCAAACAGTTCCTGTCTGAAAAAACCTTTAACTCTTGAGCTTTTGTCAAACTAGTATGTCCGAGTGCTGGATTTCTAAAACCAGTTATAACTCCCTTAGATAAAAACTGATGTCCAAGATCAATGTTTTGCTCACTTTCACAACTTTTATCCGTTAATTGTATCAAGGATGCCCCGTCTTTTTTAAAGCATAAATCCATGAGTGGACAACCATCCTCTTTTGACCCAGACACTGACTGCACTTCTTCATTATAGATTTGAACAGCTTCTCTAGCGGCTTCTAAATATTTTTCACTAAAAAACTTTTCCTTAATTATTTTGTTTTCGGTTATTTTTTTATGTAAGCCAGACCACAATACAAAATCAGCATTTTCTGGTGCTAAACTATGTACAATTCCTAAAATATCGACAGTCTCTTTTTCTTCAATTTTTTCTGGATCATCTAATATCTTTATTACCTTATTTATATTTTCAACAATAGTCGGGTTGTTTTTATTAGTCTCTCTCCAAATAGCAGTATCAATACCGTAATTTTTCTTGATTTCCTTTACTGTTCTGTCTTTAACAAACTGCCTCCATTCCTTATGAATATGATTGGTTATTTCTTCAAGAAATTCTTTAAGGGGTTCAAGATTTTCGTCGTTCCAATTCAAACTACTTCTGTTTGTAGCAATTACATCGGGATGGAGATCGTCAATGAAATCAACTTCAAGCCACCCTGTTAAATACTGAAAAAAGTGACTTGAGCCTTGAACAGGAAAGGACTCAGGTACGCTTACAAGTTTTTTTCTTGAAAAAAGAGTGACACCTCTTAAATTGTTTTTGACTGGCTTATTAAATAAAATAATTTTCCCACTTATTTTATCTGCAAATGGAAATTTAGTTGTTAATCCTAGTTTGATAGCTTCGTCTGGAAATGACCACGAAAAATCTTCACCCCTATCATCTTGTTGATATCGGATCTCGTTATTAATTTCTTGAAAATCAGTTTCCGTGTCGTTTTTAATAAATACCTTAAAATCTTTATCAAAAATAAAATAATTTGAGATACTTTTTTTGAGTGAGTCTAAATCAAAATCAGATTTTCGGTCTATACAATTTAAAACTATTTTAGTTCCACTTTTTTGAGTAGTTTTTTCTACTGAAGAAGTCGGCTCATATGGTTTATTGTCAGAGGTTGATTGTATTTTATCCCAATCCATTTCAAAAGTAGTTTTCTCCCCATCTTTTATGGTTTCAATAATAGCTTTTTTGGCGACACCAAAAAAAGCGAGTTTTCCCAGCCCCTTTTTTCCAATTGGAGCCCTCTTTTCTTTTGTTTTTGTTTCTATATAGTCCCTTCTTTTTCTACCAATACGTAAATATTTTTCATTTACCTCATCAAAGCTCATTCCGATACCATCATCGGTGACCATGATTGTTTTATTCTCTCCTGTGCCATTCAATTCTATATGAACATTTTTTGCATAAGCATCATATCCGTTAGCGATAAGTTCAGAAATTATTGGTGGTAAGGTTGAATACAACTTAGCCCCCAAGTCATCAATGACTAAGGGGTCAAATGTCATATATAATTTTTTACTATTATCTTTTGTCATGATTTTTCAATATAGTTAGCCCGAGCTTCTTTGCATATAATGGCGGAACCGCGTTTCCAATCATGCGAGCTATTGATGAAACACTAGTACCTATAAATTTATAAGTTTTAGGAAATGTTTGGAGTGTAGCACCTTCCCTCAACGAAATTGGACGGTCTTCGTCTGGGTGAGCAAAACGTCCATTTGAGATACTAAAAAACTTTGTGGTGATAGTAGGGGCTGGTTTGTTCCAAGACATTCTTCCGTAAGTATCATTAAAAGAAATATTTCGATCCTTTTTCTTATAGGCTTCAAGCTGTAGGTTTGTGTTTGCCCAGGCTTCCCGGGAACCGCCATTCTTGGGGGTAAGTTTTAATCTTTTTATATTGTCTTCGCTAAGCCCTGCGGTCGTATGCATAAAACTTGTTGTATCTTTGTGACCAGCTGAAATTTTAGGAAATCCATTTTTAGTTCCAATAAAATCCGCAACGGTTGGGCATGAATTATTTGGTTCTGGAAAAATTTCCTTATCAGTAATTCTATTGGCAATTAAAGAGAATCTTTTTCTTGTTTCGGGAACACCATATTCATTAAGGTGCACGACCTTATAGTGAACGGCGTATCCTCTTTTTTTCAAATCATCTACAAACAGATTAAGTCCGCTCTCTTTTTGCTTATTTAAAATACCAGGCACGTTTTCAACAACAACATACCCAGGATTGTAATATTTTACAAAGCGATGAAATTCGTGGAGTAAATCCTTTGATTTTTCCGATTTATTTTTACTTGTACGGATAATCGTCCAATACTGACAAGGACTGCATCCAATCAAAATCAAATTATCATCGTTCTTCTTGATATCGATTTCTTTCGAAAGGTCTGCTTCTCTTAGCTTAGAAACGTCTGCGAGGATATATTTTGCTCCTTTGATGTTAGATTCGTATGTTTCTTTACATTCTGGATCAAAATCTATTCCAGCGATAACATCAATTCCAGCTTGTTGCATACCAAAACTCATTCCTCCCCCTGAGCAGAAAAAATCGATAGCCTTTAATTTTTGAACTTTATTGTTCAATACCATATGTACTATTTTATCATTTTTCCCTGATTTTAAACAGATTTAATTCCGCTTATTTTCAGCTCGTTTCTGATTTCTAAATAATCAGGCATCATTTTGGCGACCAGATTCCAAAACTTTTGTGAGTGGTTAAATTCTTTCAAGTGGCAAAGCTCGTGAACAATAATATAATCGGCTAGCCTCTCGGGAAGTAAGGCGATTTTGTAGTTAAAATTGAGGTTTCCTTTTCTTGAACAGCTACCCCAGCGAGTTTTCTGATTTTTGATATTAATCTTGTTGAATTTAAAACCGTAAGTCTTGTTAAAATATCCAATCCGTTTCTCAGCTAAAGCCAGCGCCTGATCTTTATATTCCGCATAATCTTTTTTAGTACCTTTCGCGAATACCTGCCCGGAAATGCTTTTGAAATAATCCAACTTATCAAGTATCCACTGAGATTTTCTAATTATGAATTGCTCAATGATATTCTCGCTTATATGTCGCGGAGCAGTTACCACAAAATTACCATCACAATAGATAGCCAATCTCATTCGCCTGGCTCGTTTGCTCACCTTTAGGGTGTATTCTACTTTCTTTTTGTGTAGCTCGATTTTCTTTTTCATAATTAAAATCGCTTAATAACCACATCCACCAATCTATTGAGATATTTATGGAAATCAGAAACCTTTATCTTGTCTTTATAATCCTTGAGAATCAATTCTTGCAAAGTTCTTTTTGCTTCCTTAAGAAATTCTTCTCTTTTAGATGAATCTTGCCAATTTTCATCAAGAACATCCTCAAGTCGTGCGGCCATTTCTTTTACAAACTCCTTAACAACGTCTTTATCAGATTCGCTAATAAATTCATCGGAGATTACAAATAGGCCGTATTCGCGGAGTGTGTAGCCCAGTTCTTTGGCTTCTTCTGTTTTTGTCTTGATATCGTTTAGAAGTTCGTAATATCTTTTTATTCTTTCTGCTAAATCAATCTGATGTTTTTCAAATTCTACACGGATAGCGATAAGTCGCTCGCTAAACTTCTTAAATGCTGGATGAGTATCAATGTTAATTGAAATCTCACGCTTCAACATTTTTTCAAGATTAAGAGCCTTCTCTTCTTCGGGAAGTTTGTCCAGTTTATTTAGAGTGGCTAAATCGTGGATATTTAATTCTCTGAAGTTTTTAGTGATACCCTCGTAATCAATTTTTTGCTGGATTAAACTTTTTATTTTCTCTCCATATTCAGCAAGTGAAAAAGCATCTACATCATCAATTTGAAATTCTTTTACAAACGCCAAATAGAAACTGGTAATCCACTCAAACTTGCGTAGATATTCCATCAAAAATGGATCAGGCGAGAGAATTTCAAACAGCATTTTTAGTCGACTGTATTTGTCTTTGAAGTATTGCTGTTTGCTTTGATTTTCAATAAATATCTTTAAGCATCGGCGCAGATTATCTATTGATGGATCTTCGATATTAACCCCGACAAATAGCTCCATTATTTCACCAATGACTTTTGAGAACTCTTCTTTAAGGCGGTTAATATCCACCATGGCGCTATTAACCACACTCTCATCAAAATTAAGAGCATCGTAGAGGTTTTTGGTTACACCGTAGTAATCAATAATCTTTCCGCATCCTTTGTTTGGAAATACGCGGTTTGTACGGGCGATTGCTTGAAGTAGGTTATGATCGCGAAGTGGTTTGTCCAAATACATTACTTGTTCAACTGGCGCATCAAAACCAGTCAAAAGCATATCGCAAACAAGCAAAAACTTAAGCGGATGATTTGGGTCTTTGAACTGCTCAATAATTTTCTCTCGTTTCTGTTTGTTAGTATTGTATTTCTTTAGGTCATCGCTCTCACTATTTGGATCGCCTGGAGAATAGACAACCTCAGACCATTCAGCTGGAACCAGTTTATCAAACAGCTGTTTATATTTAGCCGTGGCTTCTCGGTCGTAACAAACAACCTGTGCCTTGAATCCGTTTGGTAAAACATAAAGCTTGTAATGCTCAATAATATCTTGAGCAACCGCTTCCATTCTTTTATCCAACTTAACCAGAGCTTCTTTTTTGCCGTATTTTTTCGTAAGTAATTCTTTTTGTTTATCATTTAAATCGGCAGTGAGTTCGTTAAATTGCTGATCTACTTTTTCCTCATCAATAAAGAATTTAGAAAGGCGTGCTTCGTAAGTAACTGGCAAGGTAGCACCATCATCAATAGCTTGCTGAATTGAATAATAATCAAGATAGCGTTCTCCCTCTTCGCCAAAGTTTCTGTGAGTATTGAGAGTTAATTTATCAATTGGAGTTCCTGTGAATCCGAAAAAGAAAGCATCTTTAAAAGCGTTACGCATTTTTATAGCAGAAATACCCTCGTTGTCTCGATGGGCTTCGTCGGAAAGCACAACCACGTTTCCATCGATATTTTCTATCTCTTCCAACTCGCTAAATTTCTGAATAGTTGAAATAAAGATGCCTCGGTCGGCTCCTTTGATTTTCTTTTCAAGGTCTTTGCGTGATTCTACTCTGACGAGATTTTGTCCGCCCCAACTTTCAAATTCTTCGTAGACCTGATCATCGAGATCAATACGGTCAATCAAAATAAATACCTTAGGATTTTTTAGTTCGGGATTATAGCGAAGTTTCCAAGCTGTGAAAAACATTGTCAGGGTCTTACCTGATCCTTGAGTATGCCAAATCAAACCTTTCTTTCGCTCGCCATCTTGAACGCGAGCCACGATTTTATTAGCCGCATAAAATTGCTGGTATCTAGTAATTTTCTTAGTAACCCCGTCTTTCTTTTTCTCAAAAACGATAAAGTTTTTAATAAGATCAAGGATCTGTTTTTGATCAAGTAAAAAGAAAAGTGTGGAATCAAGCTCGTCTTCGAAAAGCTTCTTTTCTACTTGTGGATCTTCACGCCAAGCAAGGAAATACTGCTTCGGGGAATAAGTCGCTCCGTAGACGGTTTTAAGGCCATCGGTGGCAATATTAAGGCAGTTAGGCAGGAAAAGCTTTGGTGCAACTCTTTCATATCGCTTTAACTGGTCAATGGCATTTTCAAAGTTAACACTGCTGGAGGCAGTAGGACTTTTGACTTCAATATCACAAATTGGTAGGCCGTTAAGAAAAATCAATACATCGGGTCGGATATTTTCGGTTACTCCTTCAAAATAGAATTGATTGGTAACGACAAAGTGATTATTTTCTGGATTATCAAAATCAACAATTTTATAATCACGAAAATTGCCAGTGTTGGGATCTTTCAAATTAATACCGTTTCGCATCGCAAGCAAAAAGGCTTCGTTAGTATCTGATTTTTTTACTTCTCTTACAACGCTTTGCGCTACAGCGTCGTCAATATTGTTAATTTTCTTTACCGCTTCCAAAAGATGAGAAGTGATAACATACTCAGTTTCAAAAGAGCGGAGTTTAGAAAATTCTTCCGCAGGAACATATTTATACCCGAGTTTTTCTCGTATGAATTTTATGACGTGATATTCAATTGTGTATTGTTCGTTAAATTTCATATTATCTTATTTATATGTATGTGTTTTTTCAGCATTTCTTTTTCGTTTTCAACCCATATACCATCAAATTCTAATTCCCATAAAGATTGTTTCGAGATAGCGTTATCTGCCGACGTAATGAGTTCAAATCTATATTTTCCTGGGTTAACCATGTTTGGATATTTGAATCCTTCAACCTGATATGGTTGTACAATAATATCAAATCTCATTTGCGTTTCGGAGGCGTAGCGGCTAATATCACCAATATCACAATGTCTAAATACGCCAGTAGGAATACGCATGTTATTGGTTCTGTAATGGCTCCATGCTAAATTCATTGGTAAAAAAGTTTCTACAATTTTCTCATTTCCCAATTCATCTATTTTCCATAATCTAGAAATCATAACTTCTGTATTTTCTGCAGGCCTCCTTCCGATGTTTGTAACTCGTGCCCGTAAATAAATACAATTTTGAATAAAATTTCCTTTCTGATCATGAAGTTCTATTTTGTGGCAGTCGGGGGGAGTCATGGAAATATTTATTTCTAGTTTTGCCTTATTCCACCACTCTCTAATCCGATCCTGAAATAATGCTATCAATAAAGCGACAGCGATGGCTGAAAAAGTGCCAATGGTTGCCCAATCAAATGAAGAAGTATGATGCAAATCAAAATAACCTCTCGGTAGGTGTTGCCCATAAATAATTTGTTCACTAAATTTCATATTATTTACCATGACATTTTTTATATTTAATCCCACTTCCACACGGACATTTATCATTTCTTCCAACCTTAGGTATTAAATCTTTCGGGTCTTTCTTCTTAATACCAATCATTGGTCCTGTTCCAGCCATTACAGCAAATGGCTTCTTATCGCTGTAACACATTTTCTTTTGAGGATATTTTTTTACAAAAGTACGCAAAACCTCATGGGCTATTTGTCTCATTGCCGCCAGCTCAGCACCTTCTGGTGTTTTATGTTGTTGGTTATTTGCCGACCCCTCCCATCCAAGGGAGTTATTTTTAGCTAAATTAACATACTTCTTGTCTAAAAATGGATCAACATGTGAACCGCCATCTTTGTTTGCTACAGCAAGAACTATCTCTTTACGTGTAAAAGTACCATTATTTTTGTCGTGAAAAACAATTCTATTCCAATAATCTTCGTATTTGGCATATTTTGGTTTGCTACCAGGAATTTCATCTAAATACGGCACATAGGTAGTCTCATCGCTACTAATACCGATTCCAAAAAGTCCAGCATAGCTACCCAATCTTTTTACTTTTTCGTAATCTTCTGGAACACCATCAACAAGACATGAATCAAAAAAATCTGTGTCTTCCGAATTAAGTTGTGACAGCAGGGAGTGAGATTGCGGAGTTTTATGTAAGAGCACTCTTATAGAAGATGCGATTGATTTTGCGACTACAGTTTGTCCTTGATCGTATAAATTAGACAATGCACCCAAAAGTTCCAACTGTAAATCAAGTTGTTTTTGCAAATCTTCTTTTGTCTGTTGAATTTGGCTCATATCTTTACTCTTTTATTGCCACTTAATAAATCTTGCATCAGACCTTTTTTTAGGATAGTTAAATACTCTTTATATTGGGCATTTTCTAAGACTTTCACATCTAGGGTTTTGCAAATATTGACTATTTCCTCCTGCTCATCTTCAGGCGGAATTGGTATATAAATTTGTTCCAAACTCCTTATAGGTAATTGCGGTTGAGCAGAACCCGAGGCAACACCCAAGTATCGTTTTTTCATTAAAGGGCTTTTCATTAAGTGATACAAAAAAGATGAACTCAATTCTTCACAAGCTCTTAACAATATCATTCCAGAATTTATTCTTATATTTTCAAATGTTACTTTTTCATCATAGAAAGCAACATTGCCGACAGTGCCACGTGTTGTAAGCACAACATCGAGTCTCTCGAGTTTTCCTTTTTTTAGCAACTCATCTTTTTCTCTGGTAATAAATTGCATGTTTGAAAAAACGAAATGGTCATCTTTAATGTTTTTATTATTGAGAAAAAGGCAATATCCACCAGATGAGAAATCGGAAAGTTTTGGGTAATTTATACCTCGGTCACCATCTATCAATTGCAAGGGGGCATTTTTAATTGAAACTACAGACCAATCCTCTGGGATATCCCCAAGCTTCGTGCTTTTAAACTTTTTATGGTTCACACCTTTAGTAAACAATTTCTGCGTCAATCCGTTTTTTAATTTTTCCGTTTGTAAAATTATCTCGTCAGTTTTTTCTATTTCTAAATCGACAGTCGATAAAATTTCAGCAATTTTTTTCTGTTCATTTACTGGAGGGACAGCAACTTCTAAATATTGATACTGAGATATGTAATGCCTTTTATGATTAGCAATTTGAAAATTTATGGATTTCATCAACTCGTGAACAAATCTAAGGTCTGAATCTTCTTCCTTGGATTTTAAAATTTTTATAGCAGAAGATTTTATTTTAAATGGAAAATCAACAAATTTACTGTCAGTAGTAAAATCATCAAAAATTATTGCTGGAATATTTTTATATATACCAAAATCTTCATTTGTATATCCTAAAACAAAAGATTTATTAGCTGTGAGTACTGGGGTTTTGTTTTGCGGACTATAAATTTCGCTTTCAACAATATAATTATCTGGCCGCTCAAAATCAAGCAGATCACCAATCTGTTTTATTGACCACCCTTTTGGGGCTTGTAATTTTATCTTAGTGTTCATATTCATAGATACTTACTTTTTGATACTTTTCTCGTTCTATATATTCCACAAAAGTGTCATAAAAGAACCGAGCATGAGCTTGTGCATTTCCTTCTAAGTACACATTGACTCGACTTGAGCTTTGTTGATCTTGAACGCCTATAACTGGATATTTCTTAAGCCAGCTGTGTTTCGCTTCTGATTTTAACCGAAGCAAGCGTCGCAACATTGAATTAGAATATTCAGCGTAAAACCAAGCCATTCCCTCGTGAGGAGAAGAAGATGCGCCGTCTCGTATTTTTTTCAACACCCTCAAAAAGTCATCTTTGTCGCCAAAGAGCGCAATGAGTAATTTAATACCAGTGTCTATGCATTGATTTCTCTGATCAGAAAAAACATCTTTTGTATATACACCCTTTCTCACTTCGGGGAATGAATGAGTAACAGGCTTGTACAACTGACGGAGATTTATTTCTTCTATGGCAAAAGCTCGCTTAAGTACTTCTTCCATCAAGTTTTTTGTCACTCCACTTTCACTAAGAGACTCCTTTAATCCTTCATCATCGCACTTAACCTGTTTAAGTAGATTGGGGATACGCTCAGCGATTGCTTGTTTGTTGTCAAAATAAAATGGACGAACTGTAAAAAACTTATCAAAATATCCAAAAAACTCAGTTGATTCACCGTATTTGTGGTGAAAAATACTCTTTACATTTCTTATATCACCCACAATTATCACATGGTCGAACCCGAAGCCATTCTCCTCGTCTCCTTCCATGTGTGCAGAGAGCACATTTAAAATCCTGAATATGTGTTCGGGGTCAATACGTTCAAAATCGTCCAAAACAAGCACACTTTTTTTATCGCCCTTTAGTTCAGATATCTTTTGGCGAAGTAAATGACTTAAATAATCCGTAGAGACTGTGTTTGTATTTTCCTTTTCTATCTCTTTGAAAAATTCATCAACACCCTGTTTATCTCCAGCAAGATATTTTTTCTTAAATACCTGAAATTCTTTATCAATATCGAGCAAATCTTTCAAGGGTCGCCCAAGTCTACCCACTATTTGGAAAAAAGGATCAGGAGAAAGTGCTAATGTGTTTTCTCCTGAGGAAATAACTGATTGTAAAAATCCATTAAAAGAAGCTTTTTCTTTAAAAAATGCAGAAAAAAGAGATGCCCAACCACCAATGCCATTGACTTCACTTTTTTGGAACGCCGTCGGATTCTTTTTAAGAAGTTCTATAAGAACGTCATATTTTAAGAAATCAATAATATTTTCATTGCTTGTAATTTGATATCTAACTGGGAAAAGATGATAAACGTCGTATTCGTCTTTATGTTCTTCAAAAAATCTCTGAAGAAAGAAAGTTTTACCGACTCCAAACTTGCCCGAGAAAAAGATTCTCTTATTGGCTTCAATTTTTAAAAAATATTCAAAGTCCCCTTTAGGGACGTCAATCGGGATTAAATTTTCTTGTGCCATATCCATAAACTTAATATTTTAGCTCTCTTATGTATTCTTCGACCTTTTTATTTATTACTTCACGATCCTTTTCCAATTTTTTTAATTCTTCCCAAGCAACCTTAACATCAATAACTTCTTCTTGTTCAGAAGAATCAATATATTGGTTAATATTTAAGTTATAATCATTCTCGGCGATTTCTTTCATATCAACTACGCGAGCGTATTTTTCAATATCAGAATAACCATCGTATGCTTTTATGATTCTATTTATATCTTGCGGTCGCAATGAATTTTGATTTTTGCCCTCAAGGAAATCTTTTTCGGCATCAATAACCAAAACCTTATTCTTTTTATTCTCAGGTTTGTTTTTGTTGAGAATAAGAATAGCCGCTGGAATACCTGTGCCATAGAAAAGTTTAGACGGTAAAGCAATTACGGCTTCAATGAGATCATTTTTAAGAATCTGTTCACGAATACGACCTTCAGCACCACCACGGAATAGAACTCCATGAGGAAGAACAATACCTGCTCGTCCGTTTACATTCATTGATTTAATAATGTGTAAAACAAAAGCATAATCAGCATTTTTTTCTGGAGGCATGTCATACCCCTCAAGTCGTCCGTACTTATTTGTTCTGAAAATTTCTGATTCCCAATCCTTAATTGAGTAGGGCGGATTTGCTACGCAGATATCGAACGTTTGCAGATTACCGTTCTGTGCCAAAAATTGAGGATTTGCGATTGTGTCGCCACGTCGAATATCGGCGCTATCAAGACCGTGCAAAAACATATTAATTTTTGCGATGGCAAAAGTGCTGATATTTAATTCTTGACCATAGAGATAAAGCGTCTTGGCAATCTTCTCACCTGACTTTTGTTTTAGATAATCATAGGCTTCAAGTAAGAAACCGCCCGATCCAGCCGTTGGGTCATATATGTGATCTTTCTGATGTGGTTTTAAAATTCCGACGATGACTTTTTCAACTTCACGAGGGGTGTAGAATTCTCCGCCTTTTTTCCCGGCATCTGCCGCGAATTGCTTGATGAGATATTCGTAAGCATCGCCTAAAAGGTCAGAGCTGATATAGGTGTTACCGAAATTATATTGAGAAAAGTGATTTATAAGTCTTTGAAGTGTTTCGTTTGGGAAACGATCTCTGTTTGAAAAATCAAGGTCATCAAAAATTCTGTCCAGCTTTGGACTATTAGCATTGGCGAGTTTTTCAAAAATATCATTTAACTTTTGACCGATGCTTTCTGCTTGTTCAGTGACAACTGCCCATTTGCAATCTTTGGGAACTTGAAAGCGATGGTTATAATCAGCACCAGCGATTGTCTTGTCGTTATACTCTTTCATTACTGACTCATATTCTTCATCCCACACATCACTCATTCTTTTATAAAACAAAAGACCGAAGATATATTTTTTATAATCCGAACTGTCTATTTTTCCTCGAAGAATATCGGCACTCTTCCAAAGAAAAGCTTCGAGCTGGGGCAAGGTAAGTTTACTACCCATTTTGTCCACGATCGCTTGAATATCCTGTGGGCGATACTTACGGTCTTTGCGTGGGCCAACCCTAAGGGGAACAAGGGTGCCGTCCTTTTCCCAGTTTCTTAATGTGTCTTGGTGAATGCTAAAAATCTCTGCTACCTGACCGATAGAGAGTAACTCTGGCATTCCTTTAAGTTTTTCTTGTATGTCTTTTCTCATATTGTTTAATATAAGTCTATCAGACTCCAAATATAAAGTCAAGTGTTCATAGGTTTTCATAGGTCTGTATCGTAGCTTAAACCGTAGAATATGGGTAATTTACTTGTCTACAGCTTATCTACTCGGGACGCTCTGGACTCCTAAGGTGGGTTGCGTCATTCATTAGGTATATGAAAATAACAGCCCCCAAGGGCTATGAGGTGGCCCAAATACAACCTCAAACGGTCAAAGTCAGGTATTGCCTGTATGCCCGTAAATCAACGGAATCCGAGGAAAGACAGGTGCTTTCCATAGATTCACAGATAAAAGAGATGCTTCAGTTAGCCGAACGAGAATGTTTAGAGGTAGTCTGTATGAAGCGAGAAAGTCATTCGGCCAAGGAAACTGGGCAACGGCCAATCTTCAACGAGATTATAGATGAGATTAAACAAGGTAAATTTAATGGTATTTTAACTTGGGCTCCAGATCGTATCAGTAGGAATGCTGGCGACTTAGGGAAAATCGTGGACTTGATGGACGCGGGATTACTTCAAGAAATCAGAACCTACGGACAAAAGTTTTCAAACAACCCAAATGAAAAATTTTTACTAATGATCCTTGGATCGCAAGCAAAGCTTGAGAATGATAACAGGGGTGTGAATGTAAAACGTGGATTAAGAACAAGGGTTGAGATGGGACTATGGCCCGGCGTAGCACCACTGGGATACCTCAATCAAAATTTGATGGATAAAAAGTGTCAGGTAATTGTTGACCCACAACGCGCACCAGCAATTAAGAAGATGTTTGAAAAAGTAGCATATGAACATTACTCAGGTAGAAAATTATATAATTGGTTACGTCATGAATTGAATTTCTATACCCGAGGAAATAAACCACTAACACTAAGCGGAATATATAGAATCCTAGATAATCACTTCTACTACGGAACTTTTGAATCGCCCAAGGGTAGCGGTAACTGGTATCAAGGAAAACACGTGCCGATAATAACTCAAGAACTATTTGAAAAAGCTCAAGCACAATTAAAGAGAGATAATATACAGAGAGAAAATAAAGAGTTCGCCTTTACCAAACTGTTTACCTGCGGATACTGCGGTAGCGGAATATCCGCCGAAGAAAAATGGAAACAGCTTAAAGATGGTACACATGCTAAATATATCTACTATTCATGCAGTAGAGCGAGAGACAGAAACTGCAAGAATAAATATATTCGCGAGGAAGATTTGATAACTGAACTGCTTAAAATATTAGACAAAGTAAATATCAACGAATTAGGAATGCGACAAAAATTAGAAGACGAAATTGCCAGATTTAATATCTTCCAGAGATCGGTGTTGGGAGCAACGGAAAAGATTAAAAACAATCAAGATACTGATATACGAAACTTCGCCAAGTATATTCTCAAAGAGGGTGTGGTTGGTGAAAAAAGAGAGTTGTTGGCAAATCTTAGATCGAGAATAATTTACAAAGATAAAACACTGACTTTGATAGCTGAATAAAAAACAAAAACAGCGACCCATAAGATCGCTGTTTTTGTCTATAATTTTCTAAATATTTGCGGCTCGCTTAACCGCGCTCTCAAGTCCACTTTGATCATCTGTCCCTATACGATAAGTTTTTCCATTTTTCAGAATTATTTCAACCGCGTCAAAACCCGAAACATTATATATCCACATCTTTGGCCATAGCCATAATCTTATTCCCCAGCCACAATACCAGTGATTTCTTGCTTGCTTTACTGAAGCTATATCGCTGAGTAAGAATCTTTTCTTAAAAATTCCATAACCAAATTTAATCTTAAGATATTTTTCATCAATGGAGGCTGTTAGTGTTGCAAACGATGCAAGAACAAACAGAATTAATACCATTACAGAAGTAACGAGAAGATTTGTGCCTGAATCAACCGATGGTGGTTCAGCTCTTGCCATAATCTGAGCCCATGCAAAAAGTGCCAGTACGACTAGCGTGACAAATATCATCAGGTAACTAATTTGAGTGTGTTTGTATGAAGTCATAAATTTTTATTTAACTGTCTGGACTATCCGATCCACCGTGGCATCAAGATCAAAAGCCTCTCTTTCTTTTGCACAAGCCTTGCTTTGTTCTTCATCATAATTATTACAATTTGGATATTGCAAAGTAAAACTTACTTTTACAAGCTTACCGTTTTTAACAGTGGTGTAAGTGTATGACGAATACATACTACCAGCCGCGCTTTCGTTTTTGACATTCATACAGTAAGTTCTATCATCAACCAACCTTTGATAAGTTATATCCGCCAAACTACTTACTTCCATCGGCGTAGTTTTGCATGAATATGTGCCAGTTTTTATTGTGATAACCGGAGGCCATTCCGCGATACTAACATATTTAGCCAGCAGTTCTTTTGGATATTGAAATGTTATCCCATCATTATTGGTAATTGTCGTCCAGAGATTATTATTGGCATTATTGTTATTTTCGGAAATAGTCCAAATTGCATAAAACCGACTATATTGGCGTCTGGTTAAAACAATAGTTTTATCAGATGATTTATAAAAATAGCCTGATCCCATTTGATCCGTATATTCATATCCACGGCCTTTCATAAATGTTTCAACTGCCATGGGTCCGCCTTGGCTCTTGGTTAGATATTTATTATCTAAGCCAGACAATTTAACAATATCTGATTTACCAAAAGTTAGTTGAGTAACACCTTTAATTTGCGGCCAAGGATTACCTTCTTGAAAAATTACTGAGGAATACAAAGATAGAAAAATACCTGCAATTAAAATAACTGCGGAGACAAGTAATAATATCTTTTTATTTTTTGATGAATGTTCAAGAATCATAAAGATATTAACATTATAACAAAAAAAACTTTTTATGATAAAGAAAATAATTCGTCAATCGGGGTTTTTAACTCTTTCGCGATATTGAGCGCCAATTTTAGCGAAGGATTATATTTCCCTTGTTCAAGAAAAACAATAGTCTCTCGCCTTACCCCAGCTTTCTCTGCCAATTCCTCTTGAGTAATACCGAGTTTGGTTCTGAATTTTTTAATCTCGTTTTTCATCTTTGGAACTGTGTTTACTATAATATTTGAA
>Ga0265297_10004852_pt1 | contig 21350 bp, 61 predicted proteins | sample Munlanlwell13791_FD_192502 | JGI IMG/M metagenome (GOLD analysis project Ga0265297, IMG submission 192502) | Leachate microbial communities from a municipal landfill in Southern Ontario, Canada - Leachate well 137-91 | ecosystem: Engineered > Solid waste > Landfill > Unclassified | place...
ACTTGTCTTATAAAAATATTCCTCCGTAGAAGGGAAATAATTATCACACATAGTACATCTTTTTAAATCATCCATAAAGTCCTTAACCTACCTCATGAAACTGGCATTTCATGGTACTACTTATCAAAACAATGCTCAAATTCTTCTGGAATATATTCACATTCATAATATTGATTTACTTTTTCACATAAATCTCTACCGACAAGATTGAACAATTTAAGCATATGTTCAGTCCGAAATCTTTTGCTATCGTCCATAACAGAATATGTAAAAATCCACATATCTAAAAGGTTTATTAGGGCAGCAGGCAATTCAATTCCTTCAAAATTTACACCACATTGTTTACACCAAATACCATTAGAGCTATAGTCTGGAAACATTCTAAGAGAAACTTTTTCTTTACAACAAGGACAATAATATTTTTTATTTATCATTATCGCTCCTATCTCTCAAATTGCAATAAGCAATCCAAGCAGGACTACTTTCACTAGCATCCTCCCAAGATACGGGAAATCGTTCCGAATTTGCCTCATTCAACTCATCTGCAAGCATCTGTGCGACATCTTTCCATTCTAATAATTCTTGATCTGTGCCAATATATTTTGCCTGAAATCTGCGCATATCTTCATAATCTTTTTTCGATTCTTCTTGCGCCAATCCCAGTTCTTCTTCTAAAGATTTAATATAACCCCGCAATTCTAATGCTTGGAAATAATCAAAAGTTACTCCTATTTCAGCTTCTTTTGATAAATCCAAAGCCTTCATGATTTTTCCAATTGTGCCTAATTCAACCATCTTATCCTCCAAAATCGCTAAAAATATATAATTTATGCGAATTCAACTAAATGAAAGTAGTTTCATTAACCATTATGCTTATAAATATATAGCAATGGCTGTCCAATTCCACCACGGACTTCGGTTCTCCCAAAATCTAAAGTGCTTGCAGATGTTGGAATTCCTGAATATGAATTATGATAAATTGTTTTAGCATATTCTTCATTTGGTGCCCCGCATCTAGAACAATTTTTATCATACGAATCAATTCCGCTGTGACAATATTTACAATTATTCATTTTAAATTATCCAATTCCTAAAACACAACGCAATCTTCATCTAATTCTTTATCAATGTTTTCTTTAAAGTATTTAATAAAAATATCTCTTAATTTTGTTCTCATCTGCCAATCTGCGATAGGATTTAGCGGGAATTTTCTATTCCCAATATTCCAAACATCTTCTGGCACTCGATCAGAAATATCGTATTCTACTTGTCCAACAAAGAATTTTAGCATCTTGTTATAACTACTCATATTTATATTGATTTGTTCCATAATTATTTCTGTCCTTCAATGTCACATTCAACTAAATACCAACTCAAAGAATGATTTAACATATATTTCCCAAATTGTTCGTTGAACTTATTATTTTTTTCTTCCCATTCATCACTGTAGAATTCAGTTAAACATATACCATCCAGTGTATTGTCAAACTCTTCCGCTAATGCTTCAGGAACAAAATATAAATGCGCATCATCATCTTTACGAAAATATCCCAACATTTTTATTCTCCTTTTTTAGTTGTTTCCCAAGTCTTACCACATTTTGTGCAACAAGTATAACTTCTGTTTACAATAAGAGCAAAATTACATTTGTTAAAAGGATGTTTACATAATTTACGCTTAATTTTTGTTAATAAACGAATCATGGTTTTGTTTACCTTTTTTATAGTTTTCTTTATAAACTATAAAGAAATCTTTATTTGTAATATTATGCTTGCTCTTTTTTGAAAAAATGCCGAAAAGAATCAAATATAATTTCTGATACCAATATAGTTTTACTCCCAACAATTCTTCTGTAAATTTAATATCAATCATTTTAATGCCCACAGTCTGGACAATCAGACCAATCCTCATATCCGTGAGGACATGGCTTATTTTTTAATTTATCCCTAGTTGTATGATAAAACGTTGAAAGTTGAACAATCCTAAAAATAGATTAAAAACAAGAATAAAAGTAATATCCATTTTAATTCTCTACTAGTTCTTTGAGTTCTTGAATAATCATCATAATTTCTGAATATCCGCAATATCTGGCCATGCTTTGCCCATATCCATCTATAATTTTGATAGTATAGAGATATTTTCCATCATCAGATTTATATCGTTCAAATCCATCAATAGTAAATTCATTATTAATCATTATTTTCTCCATCATAATAATCGTAATTATTATAATCTAAATTTCTTTATTGGCGCGAATAGACATAGCCATATTTTTACCAAATTCAATTACTCTCGCGTTTTCTTCACCAATCAAACTATTTTCTATCCAAGATGCTGCCCATTCTAAGGTCTCAGAATCATAATTGCTATTTTTGGCCTCATATTTCTCCTTTTGTGAAATTACACGCTGATAAAAAATATCATCTACTTTCAATTTTTTTAAACTAATTTGATTATCACTAATTTCAGAAACTTCACAATCGTAAATAACACCATCAAAATGCATAGCGGGAATAATATCTCCTAAAGTTATATCATAATCTAAATATCCTACAATCGCTGTTGTCCCATCATCATTAAATTTCCAGACTCTTTGGTCATGTTTTAGAACAACATAATCCCCCCAAACAAAAAACTTATATGCGGGATATTTTTGATTCAAAATTTCAATTTGTTTTTCTGCAAAATTAATATCATCGCAAATAATTTCAATCCCGTTATCATCAGAAGGATTACTCCTTAACTCAAATCCTACGACTATAACCTTTTGATAATCCGTAGATTTTAATTGATTCAACTCTTCCTCTGAAGGATCATATTTATCTAAAATCTCTAACGCTTCATCTCTTAATCTAGAATTACCTCGTAGCATATCCAAAGACATAATTTTTCTCAAAAAAGAAATCATTCGCAAAACTCTCACCATAAGTTTAGACGCTTGATCCTTCCAATAGAAATCCGCATCATCTATAATTTTCTGATTTTGTTTTGCTAATGTTTTATCTTTCCATTTTTTCATATTTTCGTATTCGCTATTCATTTCTGCTCCTTATATGCCAAATCAACCATTCTACATAAAACTGCTTTTATAAACTCCGGAGACATGTTTTCCGAATCAATCTGAACATTATCGCCTGCCAAATGGATATTCTCAGGAGACACAATGCTAATTTGTCCAAAATATCCCTCATAGTCTTCCCAACCAATACTGGCACCTTTTGTGTTGCCGTTTGCAAAAACACCGCCCACAAAAACGTTTTTAATGTGATATTCTTTCATGCAGATCCTTTCGTTCTTTGTCTATCCGAATTTGATCTTGCCAAAAATATTCTTGAATCTTATCTTTGTTAATAAAACCGTTAGTATACAACCAGGAGTACACATTTCTTATATTGCCTATTACTACAGTTTTAATATAATCATCTGTATTTTTAGACCATTTTAGGGCATTAATATATCTTTCACAAAGTCTAAAATTGTTAATTTCTTTTTCTGTTTCTACATCAAAATTGGTCATTATTTTACCTCATTTTTATTAAAATCTATCATGGTCATAATGTGAATTAATACCACCATAGTATTTTTCTATTGCTTTGTCACCATCAGACAACGCCTCTTCTTTGGAGTTTATCCAATCAGTCATGATATAATGGGGATGCCAACTAATACAACGCCATCCTTTATTGGTATGTTGCAAGATATACTCTTTGTTTTCTATTTTATAACTTGTGGTCATTTTCTACCTCATAAAATGGGCACCGCATATTTCTCCATTCGTCTGCAACTTTATCAAAGGCTTCACCTGCCTTACGAATTTCCATGCCTATATTTTTGTATTTATTATTTTTATGAATATTGTCACTTGCTTCAAGCGCCCTATCGTATATTGATTTTCTTAGTTCGCCAATATCTGTATTTTTATTACAGTGTTCGCCATGCCAGATAGATGTAAACTCTTCGTTATTATAATGCCCAAGTCCTAGTTGATCATACCCTTTAGGATAAACTCTCACATCTTCATATTCTCCAGTCCAATATTTACAATCTTTACCTAGACACGGCGTGTTAGAATAATAATTATGGATTGTTTTCATTTTTTCATCCTTGCATTTTGCCAATTACAAAACTTTTGACAAAGTTCTTCTGATTTAAAAACACGATTATGTCCAGTTTTCTCAAAATCTATTTCGTTTTCTATGATATTAGTATCACCCAATCCAACAGATTCTCCAAATAAAAATGTAGTATAATCACAATCATAAAAATTTTTATCTATTTCTTTATAATAGATATTAAATCTTCTATATCCAGAAGTCTCAAGAGAAAACTGATAAGCGATTAATGGAACAGGTTTATAAAATATGGTTTTATTAGAACAATCACATGGTACCGAAACATCTTTTCCTTTTGGGGTTTTGAAGTGAAGTTTTCTTTCGTTATCACAATGTTTGCATTTTTCTTTTTCAATATATTCGCAAGATGGTTTATATAAAATTAGTTGCTTATCTTGAAATAGTTCATCTAATCTTGCATTTCTAGCATATTGTTTAGATTTATATTTTTCTTTTTCTAATTCTTCATTCTGTAATGCTGATTCTAGCATTAATTTATTCCAATTATTTTTAATGTCTTGAAGTCTTTTGTTTTCTTTTTCTAATTTTTGCAACTTATCAAGAAATTCTTGTTTAACTTGCTCGGATAATTTCTTTTTCAGTTCGTTTATTTCAATATCAAAATCAGAAATATCGTTATAAAAATCACTATCGTAATAATCCATTCTATTTACTCCAATCATATTCAAATTCTATTTCCGCATATTCTCCAGGATACATTTTAGATATTTGGAATTTCTTATCTAATATTTCATATAATTTTTTATGATTATCATCTGGATACCATCCTGACATTCCTAGATATTGCAATCTGTTTTCTCGAATTGCATATTTAGGGTTTCTCCATAGTTTATCACTAATCCAAATAGACGAATTATCCATACTACAGGCAATAGTTTTAATTATCATTTTATTTCCTTCCTTCATATGTATTTCCTGCCCTGAAAATAAATTTAGAAGGGTCGATTTTATATTCTACTGATTGAACAATTTTTTTACCATCATAGTATACATCCTTTCTAATTTTTGTACAATTAGCACACCTTACAACTTTAGATTGCGATTCCCAATATGCTCTATCCATATTTGTTTCTTCGTGATTTCCAGATTCGTCATAGTAAGTTTCCACAGCTCCACGCATTACTCCATTAATAAAAAACCCATTTCCACCACAATGACGGCAATATGGCAGTATCATAGTTTATATCCCTCTGGCACGAAATTATATAATTTAGATTCAAATTTCTTATGCAAAATCCAATCCTCAGCAGTAATTTCGTGTTTAATAATATACAAAGCAAAAAAATGAAGATAAAATTTATATGCAGAGAATAAAATTTTTATAATTTGTTTTTCTGACATTATTATTTCCCTTTCAAATTCTCATCAACCCATTTTTGTCTGTTTTCTCTATCTATCTTATCACATTCATCACATAATGTCAAGTACCAACTTCTGTCAAAACGAGTTTTACCTTCTTTGCCACATTGCTCGCAAATTCGAGCAGATTCATAATTCTCATAATAAGAAACTAGATCTTCAAACCATTCTACACTATAAGAAGTATAAAATCTCAAAGTCCCATACTTCTCCTTCACTTGTACAACTTTTACTCTTTTAGGTTTTGCATCATATAAGTTATTAATTAGTTTAGACCATCCTTTACCTACACTGCACAAGGCATCTTCTCTACTAATGCTACCACCATACCAAATACTTTTAGGATAGCGCAAATGTTTATAAAACATAATAATACGATACCATAAATTTTTAGGAATACGGACATACCACGACTCATCAAATGGTGTTTTTTGTTTATTTTTCATTTTTTAATATACCCTTCTTTTACCATTCTCTCATAAAGAGCATGTAATGCCTCACCCATTTCTTTTCTTGACGATAGCCCCATAACTTTACGAAACTCATCATATTCTTTCCATTGATCATCTGTCCATTTTGCTGTTTCGCAAGACGGAACAAATCCCAAGCAATCACCTGTCCCACCAAACCATTTCATATTTATCCTTCAAAAGAATCTATAATCAATCTAATTGATTCAACGTCATACTTTGTCATTTCCAGCGGTATCAAAGTATTCCCATATTCATTTGGAACAAGCACCATGTGTTGTGTACAAGAACGCCCCCCATAAATACATGGAAGCCTTCTTAGAATCATAAAAAATTGTAATAACATCATTGAGTTTATCAATAATATAAATCTTTTTCACTTCTTGCTCTTTTTTAGCCCATGAAATCAACGTTTTATGGGATAGTATTTTTCTAAAATTGCTTGGTATTCATTGATACAACTAGTACATGAACTTCCTCCAAAACAAGGATCGCCACAAACTGCACATTCAGAACAATCATCAGGCATATATCCATCGTTTCCGTAATAAACATTTTGAAAATGCTCAAAATTCCAAATTTTGTAGCGTTCTTCTCTCGTGAAAATAGACCACCATTCTTTATTTCTCTTCATCTTCATTCTCCAAATCCACATAAACATGAGGAAGAGAATCATAAATATTACTCATAATACGATATGCTCTTTTGCTCATATTGAATTTCTTTTTCAGATCATGTTCGCTAATACGTCCAAGAATTTGACGTATTACAAAAGCGTCTGCTTCACTCATTACAAAAGTAAATTGCTCTTGCGGAAGTAATCTCATTTTTCTTCTCCTTTTTTTAAATAAAATGATAAGTTTATGGGGGTTAACTTTCACCAGCATACTCACCATATAATTCTTTTCTCATTTTTTCAGCGTATATTCCTGCTTCTTCTAACTGATCTAGTGGAAAAGTTTTTAAACATTTACATTTTTTATTAACTTGAAGTTGAACATACCATTTATTCCCAACTTGACATACATTTCTATATCCAGATTTATTATTTTTATTTTTCCCTTTTCTATTTCTTAAATTATTACTAATAGTTACTACTCTTAAGTTTGATTTTCTATTATCTAATGTGTTATTATTAATATGATCAACTTCATAATCCCAATCATACATTTCCAAAATAATTCTATTTAAATGAGGCGTTCTAGTTTTTCTTTTGCCATCTACTATACCTAAAAATACATTAATTTTTGCATAATATTGTCCTTCATATTTATATCCTTTTGTGCGATTTATTCCTGAACAAAAAGTACCTTTATAGGCATTTATTCTATCAAAATCATCCAAATCAATAATGGTCTCTAAATCAGGTTGGCCATTTTCTCTTTTTAAGAATATTCTTACAATATCACCGTCTATTTTATAATCATTCTTCATTTACATTCCTTAAACTACACTATGAAATGGACATTTCATTGGCTATCCAACCATAATGTGTGTTGGTCTATTATCAGGTTCATCCATATAAGCAGCACATTCACCCTGCGCCCAGAAAAAACATTTTTCATTTGCATCCCATAACGCAGTTCTTTCTTCATTATCATAAGATTCTGGTAGCCTAATTTTCTTTCTTGTTAAATGTTTAATTTTACTAGTATATTCATCTGTAAGTTCAACCCATCTTTTCATCATTTTCTCCTTTAATTTTTACGTTAAACAACAGTTTCATGGGGTAATTCCTAGTCTTTTATTTGCAATATCTACATATTCTTGTGATATATCAAATCCTATAAAATTTCTGTTCAACTCTTTACATGCTTGGGCAACGGTTCCACTTCCTATGTAAGGGTCAAGAACAACATCTCCTTCATTTGTTAATTTCTGAATATAGTATTTTGCCCATGAGATATCTTGCTCCCATTTGTGTAATTCTTTTTTCTGCCCATCTTTTCCTGTTATTTCTATTCCATCTCTCAAAAAGCCTCGTCCTTGAGGATATGCTTCTTTTACATACCATAAAATAGGCTTCCACATTACTTCTATCCCCATAGCCATTCTTGGATGAGACCCTTCGAATTGATTCATACAATTTATCCAGCGATATTTTAATTTTCCATCAAAAACTTTTACAATGTATTCTAAGGAAAAATGAGCCGCAATAACCATCAGAGATGCCCCCTTTTTCATAATTCTAGGGCAAAACGATGCAAGATAATCATAAGTATATCTATATTCTTTTGGATATGGCGGATCAGTAAAAACTAAAGATATAGAATTATCATCTATTAGTTCTTGTCCATCTTTAAAGTCCATGCAATAAACTTTATTCAGATCTAGCATTTTTATTTATTTCCTTTTCTATCACATCTCTAATCATTTTTATCGATTTATCAATTTTACGCCATCCCCAAGAATCATCAATTTCATATTTTTTCACAATATCAAATAGCCCTAAATCTTCAGCGTATTTTTTGATTTTTTGCCAATCTTTTTTTGCTTCAATATTATTATAATAATTATTAATACGCGCAAAATTTCTCATTCTTACCTCATGAAATCCCCATTTCATTAGATTTCATATTCTCTTGATTCAATTACCGGTTTACCATATTCTTTAACAACTTCAATATTTAAACTGTTACAACGATAGCACCAAGACATTTTCTTAGGCACTTTTGCGTCTACCCAAAATTCATGATAACAGTTTAAACATCGCATTCTTTTGTCCTTACGCCAAATTTTCATTATATTCTTCCATTCTTTTCCTACACTCTGGACACCTATCCATCAAATCCCTAATATTATAATCTAAATCAACTTTTGCGTATCGTTCACTATCTTTCAAATAAGATAAATCAGGTTGTTGATATGGGCTTTGATGATTATACCCTCTACGAAGCATTTCTTGAGCTAGTTCATCGTGTCGTTGTTGCATGTTGTTGGGTTCGATTAATACGATAGGACTGATACGCCCAGAAATACTATGATGTTTTTCGAAGTTATGTTTGTGTTTGTGAATTTCATTCGATTCGCCTAACAAATGTTGTCTGCATAAATATTTGGGATCGAGCATCCACATTCTCATTAGTGCCTCCTTGAATTAAGATAATACAAGTTTACCACACTATGCAATAAAAGTCAAGGATCAAATATTATCACATTCATTACCATCCAAATCACACTCTGTAACCTCTGCATCATATTTGCCACCACGATACGCTTCTTCAGTAATACCATAATTTTCAGCCACAATTTTATTTGTCCAGACACCAAGAACATAAGAATGATCTTCGTGATTACCCCAACGATACATTGTAATTACATAAACTTTCATATTTACTCCTCACTACATGAAACCTACATTTTATTGGGTAAACTATTATGTATCTTTCGCTTTTCATCCCTATAACTATCAAGGCAATAAGATAAATCACTTTCAACATCCAAATCTTCATATTTTATTTCGAAATCCTTCAATGGAGAAAAGTCTATCGCTTCAAAATCTTCTATATTATTTACATAATGAATAGCAACCTTACAGGCAAACAAAATTCCTCTAATGAAGTCCATAACCCCAAGACCACCACATAAATGATAATATGGATAAATTTCTTTTCCGTTGACATGATCTTGGCCGCTAAACCACCAATGAGTACACATATCCCATTTTAAATGAAATTGGGAAACAAAATTTATTAATTGCGGATCAATTTTTTTTGAATTTTCTGACCATCCATCCACTGAAAATAAATTTCCATCAAGCGCATAATCTGTTTCCCAAATATCTAAAAAGGCGACAACACAACCATCAGAATTATCTATTAATTTTGCTATTTTCATTTTATCCTTTCACGCCTACCCAATGAAATCGTCCTTTCATGTGGTCTTTTCTTCTAATTGTTTCTTATACCATTCAATGTCACCTTTTAAATCTTCTACATAACTTTTATATGCTTCGATTTCATCTTTGTGATCTTGTTCCATTTTTTTATAATCTTCTTCTAAAGAGAAAATTCTATTAGTCCAAAATCTCTCTAAATCATCTGTCGCTTCTTCTATTGCCATATGTAGATTGGCACTTTCTGCTTTTTCATAATCATTCATCTTATGTCCTTTATCATAAAATTACGATTTCATTGATTTTTATTGTTTACTGGAATATAATTATAAAACATTATCCGCAATAACTCTATTGATGCTCCAAAAATTACTCCAACCAAAGGAATAATAGCATAAATATTTAATGAAATATCAGTTAATGCATCAATAATTATGAGAAATAATCCAATAGATATAGAACCAAAAAAGCTACACTTTGTAAACACCCATAATTCTTTTAAAACAAATTTTAATTTGAAATTTTTCATAACATCTCCTTTTCATTTTTTACAATATAAAATTTAAGTTTAGCCCCAAATTGATCATGATTATACTCAATATGAGAATCACCAACAATTCTTCGATCGGGCAAATAAGCATAATCTTGCCCTAGTCTAGATAATAGTTCTAATACTAATGATTCTAATAGTTTATAATCTGGTTTTTCCATTTTGTTATCTCTTTTAACAAAGTGATTCATCTATCTCGTAAAAATCCATTTCTGCATCATACTGACCATTTTTATATATCCCCAAACCCACATTACCATTAGCCACTGTAATAATAATGGCAATCTTTTTATTCTCACCAAAGTATATGGTCAGTCCTCCCAATTCATTCATTACTCGTACTTTTTTTGAACTTCCATCAACTAGATTCACCAAATTTGTTTCGAAATAATTATTCATAATACTCTCCCTTCCAAATTCCTGTTTAATTTTATTTACCATGAAAGCGCAGTTTCATGGGGTATCTGTTTTCAATTTATCAAAAACTTGATAAACATCATCTAATATAGCAGGCGCACAATTTTCGCACAAAGTCAAATTCCATGATTTGCTATGTTCATCCATTTTCTTTTTTGTTTTGTTGTTCTTTTCCAAACAAGCCGAAAAAGAGTAACCTAAATTTAATCTAATTTCAGCATATTTTGTATCTTCAATAACTTTGCCACATTTGTCACAAATCCAATCACATTGTAAACTCATAATTTTCTCCTTGTTTTATATTAGACCATGAAAGCCAGATTTCATGTGGTAGTTAGGCTTTCTTTTCAACCTTTTTAGGTTGTACATAGCCATTTTCAACAACGCGCTTAAATTCATTATGATTACCATAAAGCTTTTTAATAATACAAGCTTGAACTCCGCCTTCTTTAGTAAATTCTTCGCCATCCATGGTCTTTACTGTAACTTTTGACCCATCACAAAAATAGCAAATAGTCATTGGTGGATTATAAATCACACGAACAGGCTTTAAGTCTTCTGGTGATGCAAGCCTAAAAGAAAAAGTTCCACAAAAATTTGCAGCCCAAACTTCTTGATCTCCAACATACAATTTCCCTAAACTTACTGATTGTGCCACCATTTTATTTTCTCCTTTTATTTTTTTATAATTTTGATTAAATTTTACCATAAAATATTTGTTTCATTGTAATTAAAAATGAATCGCTCTATAAGTATCTAATTCTTTTTGTGTTAAATCCCATGAGCCAATAATTGCGAAAACATTTCCAGCAACGTGCTTCAGCAAATAAGGATCAATGGGATTAAGAACTTTAATATTCCACTTAGGAACTTCAAATAAAACATAAATACCTTTTGGTGATGGTTGCCTTAATTCGGGGGGAACCAACGGCACACAAGTTTCTCCTGCAAAAACACGGTCATCGCCTTCGTTAGATTGAAAAAATTCCATACCCATATCAAATACAATCTTTTCATCATATTCAAAATCATCAGATTCTTCATCACCAGAAAACCACAGTCTTCCATCTTCCATAAATAACTTGGCAAATAAATTTTCTCCCCGCATACTCATATTATAAGTTGCAATAGCCAAATTTGGAAATCCTCCCAACCCTGTTCCTCCATGATTAATTGCGTCAAAAAGATTAATCATGGGCAAATTGTCATTAGACATCTCGACAATTTTTAATACCTTTTTTTCATCTTTAGTCAACTGATTTTTAGGCAAATATTTAATTCTGTCAAAATACTCATTAATCAACAATTTCTGATATTCCATCTCTGTTTTAGCAAGAGAGACAGACCCAACTAGCGTATTAATTTGTGCTCTTGTTTCCATTTTTATTTTTTCCTTTTTCATTTTTATGTTTTTTATTTAAATTACCACATAAAATAAGTTTTTCATGGGGTTAATTATTTTCGCTCAACAAATTTCCTGTACTTTTCAACATAGACAATACCCTTTTTGCCTCAATGGGATCATTAATTTTACCACCACAATCACCATAAGTAGCAATAAACTGTAGCCCATTTATATAGCCTTCTTCGTCTTTAAGCACTACCACTTCAGCAATCATGTCCATTCTAATATAAACATCATTTCCATTTTTGTTTCCAATATAAAAAGTTCATAATATTTTCTCATTTATATATTTATACACCTATTCTTGATTTTTGTCAAGATGTTGCAAGACATTATTATCTATTTCTACAATAATACGTCTCAAAAAATTTATTGCAGAAAAATCTAAAATATCATTTGGGCGATAGTGTTCTGGATCTAATTTAAATTTCAATGATTCTGATAAAAATATACAATCGTCACCACGAATAAATAATCCAGGCCAATCATTGCCAAATTGAACTGCGCCAGTTTCTACTCTATTTTTCTTATTATAATCAATTTTTTGTATCATTATACATACTCCTAGTTCGAGGAAAAGCCGACAAAGCAAATAATTCTAAAGGCTTTTTACATTCTCCAATATAATGATAATATTGGAAATAAACTTCTTTACAATTAGAACAAACCCCTTCACCATGGCGTAAAGCCCATTGAAAACTCCCAAATAATCCTAATAACTCTGCACCACATTCTGGACATTTATTTTCCAACAACCATACTTGTTTATAATTATCAAAATCCTCTTTGATGATATTGTATCCATGTTCAATTAAACCATCAATGGTTTCTTGAGAGACATTGAGTTTATTCACATTTACTTTATCTCCATATCGAGCAGTTGCATTTATTGCAAATTCTTCAAGTGACTCTACATCCGGTTCTTTATCCATTTTCTTCTCCTTTATTTTATTTAGGACAATGAAATGTTCCATTTATGGTGTGTTCTTGAATATATCCAAAGCATCTTTTAACCCATTAGAATACCAATTTAAATATTCAATAATATTATAATCTCTATCTTTTACGGCCTTGATTGTCTGTTGTTTATATTTTTCTATTATATTTTCTATTTTTTTACAAGCTAAATCAAATTTTATTTCATCCATAGCGATCTCCTTTTCTGTTATTATCCATGAAACGAATCTTTTATGGGGTATTACTTGACAAATTCTAACCAGCCGTCTTTACTATACAACCATAATAAATAGCCATCCATAAAATCATAGCGCCAGTTTTTATGCTTTCCAAAATATTTAACGGCAATATTATCTTCATCATAATTATCTAGAACATGCAATAAATATTCGCCATTTTGAGCATTCCATCTGTTTATTCTAAATTTTACGCCCGTTTTAAATTGTTTACAAAAATCATAATATTCTTGCGGAAGTTTCATCTGATTCTCCGTTATCTCATTTTTATAGTATTTCTCGTCATACCATAACTAAAATACAAATTAAAATCTTTAAAATTATCTTCAAATAAAGCTTCTAAATCAGGTGTTTCAATTGACCATTTTTCATTGTCGGAAATATATTCAAATTTGTCATTGCCGATTTGATCTAAACAAGTAACAGCTAAAGATTTTTTATAATCGAGTTTTTTTGCAAATTCCAGATCTTTTTCAACTGTTTCTGTTAGTAAATCTAAATCTAACAATCCATATCTTAATTCTCCCTGATATGGATTTAACACATTCGTTAAATCTACAACACTATCGTGGGGCTTTCCGTAAGTTTCACTTTCAAATTTTCCAACGCCATGCCTTGTCATATAATTTCTAGTTACATAAACAATCTCAATATTTTTTTGTTGTAAATCATCAAAATTTTCTAAAATTTTTGTCACATTTTGCATACCTGTATTTGATGGCGTTAAATTTGGAAAATATTCGACATTGTTCTGGTCTAAAAGTAATCCTTGAGATCCTTCAAAAATAATGTTATCATATTCATTCATAATCTCAAAATTTGTTACAATAATTTTTTCTAGCATAAATTGAATATCTTTTAAATAATTGATAATAACATTGTCATTATTTAACAATTCAGAATATTTGGTTGGAATATTAGTTACTCCCAATTCTTTTAATCTATTATAAACATAATCATTTTTTATGATTTGTAATTTTTTAAGAATTTTATCAAAATCACTAAAATCAAATAATCTGAGCATATAACCAGAATTATTTCTTTTGACTGTTTCATTTATTCCCAGTCCACAACTTCCGTGCTTTGTTGAACCCCTCACCTCTTCCACAACCTGATTAATAAGCATATCATATGGAGTTGTCACCATGCAGTCTATATCAGCACAAATAATAGGGACAGTTCCTTTTTTGACTAAACCATCATACTCTTTTTTAAAAATAATAGGATTTACAATGAAAAATTCACTTAAATACGTATGCAGTCCCGACAACGTTCCCGACCCTAAATGACTAAATACATGTCGAATACCTTCAGGAGTTACAACAGTATGCCCTGCTTGTGACCCACCATTAAATCTAATAACAAGTCCATTGCCAAATTTGCTGGCAAAGTAATCGGTCATTAGTCCTTTTCCTTCGTCTCCAAAGTTCGCTCCAATAATTACTTTAATGTTTTTCATACTGTTGTAGCTCCTTTTTTATAAAAAATTTATTAAAATTTTACTAGCCCGTCTTCACTTGCAAGAGTGTTGCTCAATCCCTCAATGGCAGATTTTACAACAAGACTAGTCGTACCATCCCAACTAGCTAAAATGCTCTCTTTACTTTCACCCGCTAAAACTTGGAGAGTTGAAATAATTACTTCTCCCATTTTTGTATAGTCAGACAACTTAATAGCATGTTGCCCTAAAAGTTTCGTCCATTCTCTGACCACCTGATCTTTATGCCCAGAACAATAACTTCCTTCCTCAACAATGAGATGAAATACCTCATACTGCCTAGACGCCATAATCAAAAGTTCTTCGGCTGTGATTTTATCAAATTGGGGTTTTTCTCCTAAAACCTCTTCGATTTGACTTGCTGTCAGATAAGGCGTAGGACATTCATCTCCAACAGTAAACAGGATTCCTTTTTTATTTCTTTTTTCAAAACAGTCAATCTTCGTATTCATTGATGCAAAATACCAAGGAAGAATATAAGATTCTGAATCATTTCCGCCCCCACCTCTCTCTAGGTATATTTTGCTTAGTTGTTCTGCAATCCTAATATCTGCCTCAAATTGTGTAATCTGTAAAGGAGCATCATCATAATTAACATCTCCTACGCCCATAAACATAATATGAGGATCAGAAACGGGTTTCCTATTATAAATCTCTGTGGCCACCGTTTTTAGACCTTCTCTCGCCATAGAATCTAAAACGCGATCCATTGATCCGGTTACATCTAAAGCAATAATAACTGCCGTAGAATTAGGGTTATCAGTTGAATCACAAGATTCGCGTAATTTTACCCCTTTTGGGTCAAGATTTTTATTCAATGACCTAGATGTATAAATATCATCTACAGTTGCCGCCCTATCAACCGTTCTTGAGGCATATGTTGCCCAATCAGTGTCAGTCCATCTTCCGCCACCCATAGTTTATTCCTCCTTCTTTTCTGAATTTACAATCGACTCGTCTTTTTTATCTTTAGACTCTTGTTCTTCAACCTTTGATTTTTCATCTTCTTGCTCTTCTGCTAGTTCTTCCCATGTTACTTGACCATCAACATTTACACCCATTTTATTTCTCCTTTTCTATTTTGAATATAAATCTTCAAAAGATAAATTCATTTCTATGAATTTTCTTTTACCATAAGAATTTGTTAAAACAGTATTCCATTTAGAATACTCCTCATACGCAGAATTAGACGATCCTGCCAACAACCAATCTATAAAACTTTTTGGTAAATCTTTATTATATTTTACTTTACATCCATTTTTCTCTCCTAATAATTGTTTTCCTATAAACCTAATTGACTCCAAATCCGTTGTTATATTAGAAACACGGTCATTTCTTACCTTTGGTGGAAGAATATCATATATTTCTTTAGAAACTCCCATCATATTTTGCTCTTGATTAGTAGAATACCACCATCCTCCTAATAATTGTCCATTATGATATAATGGAGAAATGTAGTAATTATCTAAACTTATTCCATTATGTGTCAAGCCATTATAATCAATAAAGCAAGCAATATTATATAGAGAACCCATTATCCACGCCACATGCCTATCTGGAATATTTCCCTTATAATAAGCAAGAATATCTTTCAGCAACAAACAATCAGGGGTTTTTCTTACAACAACACCCAAAGATCCATCAGATGTTTCGAAATTTTTAATAAAATAAGGCAAGCATTTCAAAAATTCCGATTTCATTGTATCGTTTGCATATTTAAAATTCTTAATAATTTTTAAATATTGATCATAGAATTCTCGATGTTTTCTATCAAATATATATATTACATGATCGTGACCTATATAATATTGCCCTAATTCAAAAGAATATGATATTAAATATTTAAATTCATATTTCTCTTTTGTTGTACAATAAAACTGGATTATGTTCTTGCTCTCCCATGAATTATTTTTAATCAAACCAAGAGCACTATCATATAATTGATTAATTTTTGTCATTACTTCATTAGATTCTCCTGAATTTCCATTATAATCTGGATGCCATTTTTTACTTAATTGCAAATATTCTTTTCTAATAATATCAGCATTATTAGTAAATAATTCTCCAGGTTTTTCCATTTGCAATATTTCTTTTGCTGTCTGCATTATTTTCTCCAAAAATAACTATATCATAGTATTGAATTATTGTCAAGACACTATTTTCCCATTTGACCGTCGTAATGACCATCCGCATAGCCTTTGGCATATTGATGAGTATAGCTTTCTGGAAATTTTCTCATACATGTATTTTTGCCATCCTCATAGCCATCTTTATAACCCTTAGTATAATCGTTCATTTTATTTTCCTTTCCATGAAAACATATTTTATCTAGTAACATGTGGAATTTTTACCCAAACATTAAATGTGTTTGTATGATATCCCAAACTGGAATCATCCAAAGTATTAACTTTAATAATAATTTCTTGTTTCAAATTTCCTAAAGGACTAAATTTTAAATTATTTGTAACTTCTTCAATCCATATTGATTCTTTTTTACAATATGGAAGTCCGATTAATTCATACAACTTTTCTTCTGAATAAATTTCTTCATAAACACTTTTCATAGCATAACTCCTTTTATTTTAATATCCAAACTTCTCAAAATCCCAGCTTATTAAATCTCCATAAGAGCCACAAATGGCATAAGTATCTCTAATCCACTTTCTGTTACTTGCAATCACCGGCTTATCGCTACCCAACCAACTAGCCCAAAATTTATATTCCATTCTCCAAATTTCTCTTTCTTCTAACCCTTCCGAATAAGGATTTATAGTTATCAATTGACTATTTTCAACCGCATTCCTTGCTTGTCCTTTTATTATGGTTTCAAGTTTTTTATTCATATTCTTTCCATAAAATGTCTGTTTCATTGTGCCGGTTTTCCATATAATGTTTCATTAATTTCTTTGTAAAACTTATCAAGATTATCACCACGATAATATCCATGTCTAATATTCCTACGAGCGACATCTAATTCTTCAAGCTTCTTACCAACTTCATCATTCATTGTGACAGCAGAAAATAATCCATCACATTCTTTTAATTCATCTAAAAGTTCTAGCAAATCCCACGCATCCATGGGAAATACAGATCCATCATCTAAAATAAGATTATAATCTGTAACTATAATATTTCTATCTTTTTGTTTTATTCTCATTTTTTCTCCATGAAACCATTATTTTATTGTGTTAACCTTATCTCTTTCAATTCCACAATAAATACAATATTTTACTTGAATAATTTTGTATCTTCCTTGTTTCTCAAAGCAATGATTGCAAAACTTATTACGAATATCATTAAAATTAGTCTGTATCGAATTTTCAAATTCTGTTACAGTAACTCTTGGTTTTTCACTATAAGATGACGTGACTTGCTTTTGAAATATGTTCATAAAATCCTCGTTTCATTGTGCCAAATTTCGTTTTGGCAATTTAATATTATTATTCCAATCTTCCATTGCACCAGAAATATTTTTCCTAAACCTAGTCCTTGTTTTACAATTATCACATTTCACAAAATAATTCAAATGATTTGCTGTCCCTTTCATATAATGCCACAAAATTACAGGCATGCTACCACAATCACAAAGAATTAAATTATGATCATATCCAATTTCTCCAGTTTTCATTTTGTCCTCCATTTACCATGAAACTTTACTTTCATGTGGTTTGTAATTTCCAATTAATATAATTATATATTTCTTTAAACGCATTTTCTAATATTTCAGGAGCATTGTCTGACTTTCTTCCTCTTATAAATGCTTCAAATCCATCAATACTCCCAACAACCAAAACATTATCGCCTTGTTTGTTTAAAATTGTATCTTGCCAATGACGCAAAACATTTAAATCATTATGTGTTTTTTCTAGATGTATAGCATTTACATCAGGGTAATATGACCTATGAATTTCAATTATTGCTTTCATTTTATATCCTCTCAATCACATGAAATCTTGTTTTCATGGTATAATTTCCGAATTACCATAAATGTCTTTGGGGAGCCACGATTCATCCTCATCGGCATCTACGTTGCTGTTACTGTTAAGCGAATCATCTAGACTGTCTAGCCAGAGACGAAAAACATGAATATATTCTTTATCAAGAGAACTGCTTTCCATCCCCGCGATATCTCTAACAGAAAGTTCTTCATCTATAAATTCTACTTCAAAATTAGCAACTACAAATCGATTGTTTTTCATGCTTGTGCCTCCTTCTTCGCGCTTTTTTCGGTGCCATCACGATTAGCAAAACCGTATTGTTTTACTTTCTCGTTAACAATTGACTTAATTTCTTCTAAGGATTTAACTTCAAAGATAAGTAATGCAGACTCTATTGCCTCTTTTCTTGTCAACTTTCTTTCACTAAATCGGAAACCAGAAAAGAATTCTGAAACTACCCATACATCAGGATTTGGAGTATAAGTAACATCACGATGAGCAAAACATTTGATAGGCATATTTTTCAATAATTTGCCATCAATTTCTAGACACGATTTGTCAGGTAATTTAATATTGAATTTCATAGTTATCCCTTTTTAGGAATTGCTTCAATTGTTGATCCGAAAACTAGTAAGAAAACCCCAATTGCAGGTAGCCATCCCACCGTAAAACCAACAATCAGAAATCCGGTTATCATAAACGGAACAGATAATAAAAGTGTCATCCAATTAATTTTTATATTCATTTTATTCTCCTTTTTCAACCACATGAAACTACTCTTTCATTGGCTTTAATGGTAACGCCCATAAACAAAAAGTGCTACACATATAAAGACAACTGCTCCTAGTTCACTTCCAACAGGAAGATTAAAATGTTCAGCCACAAGCGCTCCTAATGCGCCACAGCATAAACCTTTTAATAAATGTTGTAGACAAGTTAAAATAAATTTCATTATATATCTCCTTTTATTCTGCATGAAAGTATGATTTCATGATATTAATTATACCACTTGTGATTATATTCTAGTCCAAATTTCATTTTCTTTAAACTCGATAAAAGAATTTTCAAATTATACTTCTTATTTTTATTACGATCAACCTCAGATGCTTTTGCCAAGTTTGAAAGAGACACCATAAAATTTCCATCTTCCATCCATGTGCTTCCACATCCCATACAAGAAAAAGTATATCCATGCCATTCTTCTTCTGAGCATAAAAACTTTTGTTTACTATTACAAGCAGGACAGAAATGCTTATGAATAGATTGGTTTGTGTATCTGGTGAAACAGATTATTCTTTTTATCATTTCTGTTATCCTTCCTATTTTAAAAAACTAATCTTTCCCAAAAGTCTTTTCAATTTCTTCTTGACCTTTGGCCATTTCCTTTTCAAGACGAAAATACATTGCATTTGCAAGAATCGCAGGTTTCCCTTCCAGATTTTCATCTGCCCACGCTTCTACCGCATCAGACAATTTCTGTTTTACATTTTCTGAAAGTTCCATATTTATATCTCCTTTTCTGTTATGTGAACCCAACGAAATCAGGTTTTATGGGGTTAATTTAAACGGTCTTGATTAGCGATCCTTTAATAATTGTATAGTTATCACTCAAATACACACTTCTATCTGCCCCTGTGAAAGAGTCTTTGGAAGTCCAATCAAACGTGTCTTCATGGTTCTTGTTTAGATAATCTACCAAAACACCTTTTGATTCAAAAAAATAAATTTGACCTTCTTCAATAAGAAAATATCCTTCTAGGCTTTTACTTTCAATTTTTTCTTCTAATACAGATTCTTTCTTTGCCATTTTAAATCTCCTTTTTTGTTATACAGCCCAACGAAATTCAGGTTTCATGGGGTAAATTTCAATCTTCAAGTCTTCCTAGTGCGCTATAAAGTGCAATGACAAAAATTATAACCCATGTTTGCCACATTGTCCAAGTAAAATCTGCAACAGTGCCTAAAACAACCCAAAATGCCACTAGAACAATAAATCTTAATAAAAATAATACTACTTTCATTTTAAATCTCCTTTTTATATATAAAACTAATTTACTAATTTGGCAGAAATCAAACACAATAAAGCAACAGTCCAACCACCAACAGAACAAGCCCATCCTAACCAATTGTCTTCATCATTGACTTTTGCTCTAATTGCATTTATAATCCCAAAAACAATATTCAAAATAATTAAAACTAAATTAGTAATACCTAAAGCATTCATTTTAAATCTCCTTTTTTTATTTTATTATAATCCACACGGATTATTTAATTTTACTAATCCTATCACATATTCCTATTACTGTCAATACCCAATTATTTACATCCACTAAATAAAATCAATATAACAACCCAAAATACTAACATTTAATCTCCTATGATGCAAAATTTATCTATATGTAAAGTATTGGTTTCTCCGACCATAATTCCCATGAAATACTAATTTCATGTAAATTGTTCTGCCAATTCACATCCTTCGATATGACAAAAATCATCAATTCTGCAATCAAAACAACAAGTTAAATTAGGACATAAATATTGAACAATATGAC